>Ga0180121_10000008_pt1 | contig 61014 bp, 65 predicted proteins | sample AntDrymUQ5402106_2_FD_129676 | JGI IMG/M metagenome (GOLD analysis project Ga0180121, IMG submission 129676) | Polar desert sand microbial communities from Dry Valleys, Antarctica - metaG UQ540 (21.06) (version 2) (version 2) | ecosystem: Environmental > Terrestrial > Soil > Desert | place...
AGCCAAGCCAGACGCGCCTGGTTCAGTCGTTCACATAGGTGAGCCAGTCCGCATACTTCGGATCGTCGCCCTTGGTGGCGGCGAAGAACGCGTCCTGCAGCGCCTTCGTCACCGGACCGCGGTGCCCGGCGCCCACCGTGCGATCGTCGACCTCGCGGATCGGGGTGATCTCCGCGGCCGTGCCGGTGAAGAACACCTCGTCGGCCGTGTAGAGGTCGGTGCGCACCAGGTTCTGCTCGGCCACCGGAAAGCCGAGGTCGCGCGCGATCGTCATGACCGCGCTGCGCGTCACGCCGGCGAGGCAACCGTGACCGGTGTGGGGCGTGACGAGCGTGCCGCCGTTCACGACGAAGATGTTCTCGCCCGAGCCTTCGGTGACGTATCCATCGGCGTTCAGCAGCACCGCCTCGTCGTGGCCGGACTTGATGGCGTCGACCTTCGCGAGGATCGACCCGAGATAGCCGCCCGTCGCTTTCGCGGCGGACGGCAACGAGTTCTGGTCGTGGCGCCGCCACGAGCTGATCTTCACCCGCACGCCCTGCTCGAGCGCTTCCTCACCGAGGTAGGCGCCCCACGGCCAGACGGCGATCGAGACGTCGACCGGGTTCGCGAGGGGGCTCACGCCCATCTCGCCGTACCCGCGGATCGCGATCGGACGGATGTAGCACGACTGCAGCCCGTTGACGCGGATCGTCTCCTTGACGGCGTCGACGAGCTCGGCCTTCGAGTACGGGATCTCCATGAAGTAGATGCCTGCCGATGAGTACATGCGATCGAGGTGCCCGTCGAGGTGCCACACGGCAGGCCCGCGCGAGGTCTCGTAGGCCCGGATGCCCTCGAAGACGCCGCTTCCGTAATGCAGGGCGTGACTGAGCACGTGGACCTTGGCGTCGCGCCAGGGCACCAGCTCGCCGTTCATCCAGATCTTCTCGACCTCGGTGATCGGCACCGTCGAACCTCCCATGAGGGTTCACGAGGCGCTGTGGTCGCGCCGGGCGATGGACGCCCACAGGATACCGGCGTTGCGTAACCTCGGCGAGGCGGTTCGACGCCGTGCAAGCCGGGTAGGGTGACGTCCATGACCGACGAAGGGCAGTTCTCACGGAGCGAAGGTCCGTCGCCGACCGATGTGGATGACGACGCCGGCGAAGCGATGGAAGACATGATCAGCGGTATGGACGGGTACGAAGGCGTCGACGAGGACACCACGCCGGCCGAGCAGCGAGCCGGCGACACGATCGACGATCGGACCCGTCGGGAGCAGCCCCAACGCGCGCGGCGCGACACGAGCATCGACATCGTCGACGACGGTGGGGCCGACGGGGTGGACCGCGAGAAGGATCTCGTGGCCGACGCCGATCCCACCGAAGGTCCTGTCGCGCCGGAGCTGGCAGCCATGCACATCCGTGACGACGCGCTGGGCGTGGTCGATCACCCCGACGACTACGTGAACGAGTAGCTCAAGTCGACGCCGGGCCTCACGCGAGCCGGTAGACCGCGAACCGCCACTCGAACGTTGCCGGTGGAACCTGATCCAGCGGTCCCCAGCGGGCCTCGGCCCACGAGCGCGCCTCTGCCGCCGCGCCCGCCCTGGCTGCGTCGTCGCTGACCGCCCAGGTCCACGAGTATCTGTTCTGCTCGATCCCCTGCACGAAGGTCTCGAGGTCGTCGCGGTCACGATCGAGGAAGGTCGCAGCGTCGAGCTTGCCGCCTCCCAACGCCGCGATCTCGCGATCGAGCTCGCCCCAGCCGTCCCACATGAGTCCGATCGGTTCGAGGGAGACGCCGGTGATATCTGCGAATCGGGCTTGGATCTCCGAGCGAACCCCGCCGTACGAGCCCAGCGCCGCCAGGAATAGGCTGCCGGGAACGGTCACGCGAGCGATCTCTCGCACCGCCGCTCTCCAGTCCGCGATGAGGTGCAGCACCCAGCGCAGGTACGCGCCTGCGAACGCATCGTCGGGGAAGGGCATGCGGGTCGCGTCGCCCTCGACCAACGGGAGCGGCGACTCGCCGCCGGCCTTGGCGAGCAGCGTGGCGAGCATCGGCCGCGACAGATCCAGCCCCACCACGCCGACCCCCGCGGCTCGCAGGGGCATCGCCACCTGCCGGTGCCGACGCCCACCTCGAGGATCGGGCCGGCGCCGGAGAAGGCGCCGACGAGGGCCTGCGTCGTGCTGCGGACGCCTTCCTCGGAAAGGCCGCGGGTCTGGTCGTGATACTCGGCCGCGCGGTCGAACGCGATGGACCCGGTCATGCTGTCCTGCCGTACACGCGCCAACGGGTCGCCTCCGACGGGATCGGATCGTCGAGGCTGCCGAACCGATCCTCGGCCCATGTGCGGACCTGATCGGCCGCCTTCGCGAGATCATCGTCGGGAACCCGCCAGGTCCAGGACCAGCGCTTCGTCGGGATCTCGTCGAAGGTCTCCCTGAGGGTGGTCGTTCGCTCGTAGAGCACGGGCACCTCGCGCCGCAAAGCCCAGCCGACCGAGGCGAAACCCTCGTCGAGCTGGTGATCGCGGTCGACGGCGGACAGGCCCACCGCCACGACGGCATCGCCCAGGATCTCCTTGAACCGCAGGTAGGTCTCGCGGAACGGACCGGAGAACCCGCCGGGCTCGATGGCGATCTTCCCACCGGTCGCCACGGTGCGGTCGAGCTCACGGAGCGCCTGGATCCAATCGGGGATGAGGTGCAGCACCCACCTCGCGTACGCCCCGCCGAGCGAGCGATCGCCGATCGGCAGCCGGGTCGCGTCGCCCTGCACGAGCGGCAACGGGGGTCCGTCGCCGGCCTTGTCGCGGAGCACCGCCATCATGCCGGCGGACAGGTCGAGTCCGATGACCGGCGCGCCTCGTTCGGCGAGGGGCAGGGCGAGCTGACCGGTCCCGACGCCAAGCTCCAACACCGGACCTCGGTGGCAGACCTCTTCCTCCAGCAGATCGAGGATCGTGCGCAGGCTTTCGGCATCGGTGGTTCGGGTCTCGTCGTAGTACGCGGCGGCGCGGTCGAACGAGACGGAGCCCTCGCTCACGAGACGGGGATCCGCTTCTCCGCGTCGACGAACGGAAGCCGCGCAACCGTGCACGGTCGCATGCCCGCCGAGGACTCGACCTCGAGTTCCGTGCCCTCGGCCATGTGCGAGGCAGGCACCCAGGCGTAACCGACATTGCGCTCCAGACGAGGCGACCAGGCGCCCGCCGTGACACGGCCGATCAGCTCACCGGCCGGCTCGCGCACCGGCCAGAAGTCGTTCAGGGCTCCCTCGTCGGTCATCGGCTCGCCACCGATGTCGATGCCCACGAGCTTGCGGTCGACGCCGGTCTCGGCGAGGCGCGCGAGCGCCTCTCGTCCGAGGAAGTCGTGCGGCTGGTCGTGTTCCACGTACTTCTCGAGCCCGGTGATGTGCAGGGGCGTGTCGGCCACCCGCATATCCGAGCCGTAGTTGAAGATGCCGGCCTCGATACGACGTGCCTCGCTCGGCGCGATCACGCGCAAGTCGTACGGCTCCCCCGCTGCGAAGACGGCCTCGAACAGCTCGTCGCCACGGGCCGAGTCCTGCCCGTAGATCTCGTAGCCGACCTCGCCCGTCCACCCCGTGCGAGAGACGACGACCGGGATGCCGTCGACCTCGGCCTCGGCGCACCAGTAGTAGCGAAGATCCGCCACCTCGTCTCCGAGCAGGTCTCGGATCACGTCCTTCGAACGTGGCCCCTGCACCTGCATGGGTGCGACGTCGGCTTCCTCGATCTCGACGTCGAAACCGCGACCGGCAGCGACGCCGGCGACGTAGAGCAACGCGTCGGAATCGGCGAGCGCCAGCCAGAACCGGTCCTCGGCCAACCGCAGCAGCACCGGGTCGTTCACGATTCCGCCCCACGCCGTCGTGAGCAGCACGTACCGCGCCTGCATGACCTCTACCTTGGTGAGGTCGCGGCACGTGATGAGGTTCGTGAGCTCGAACGCGTCACGTCCTCGGATCTCGACGCATCGCTCGACGCTCACGTCCCAGAGCGTCACGTCGTGCAACAGCGCGTTGTACTCGGCCACGGGGTCGTCGTAGAGCGTCGGGAGCAACATGTGGTTGTACAGGCCCCAGCTCGTGCAACCGTGGCGCTTGGTCGCCTCGAAGTACGGCGACTTCCGGTACCAGGGCTGCACGTAGAACGTGAACGTCTCCGATGCCATCGACCGCTCCCTCCTCGACGTGCGCGGCTCGCGTTCGCGGACGATACCCGACCGGGTTCGCCGTCAGCCCGGTCTCAGTGGGCTAGTTCATCGACGGGTCGCGGGGCATCAACCGCAGCATGTCGTAGCCGCGGCCGAGCCGGCGCAGCACGTCCTCCCATAGGCGGACAGGCTCTTCGTGGAAGACGTCGCCGGGCAGCGCCGGCACGACGATCCACGAGTCTTCCTCGAGCTCGTTCTCGAGCTGACCCGGACCCCATCCGGCGTACCCGGCGAACACGCGCGCGCGGCGGATCGCCTCGCCGATGTCGTCACCGGCCACCGGCGGCAGGAAGCCGATCGAGCCCATCGCGAGCAGCTCGGCCCTCGACGGATCGAGGAAGTCCGCGAGCACGACGACGGAAGCGGGCTCGACCGGGCCGCCGTCGAACAGTGGCTCCTCGGCCTCGACCAGGTCCCCAAGGGGCGGTACCGCCTCGCGTACGGTGACGCCGAGAGGCTGGTTGAGCACGACGCCGATGGCGCCGTCCTCGTCATGGTGGCCGATCAACACGATTGTGCGCCGGAAGTTCGGGTCGAGCAGGTTCGAGCTCGAGAGCAACAGGCTCCCGGTCAGCGGTTCCATCCCAACATCATGCCGCGTCGAGCAGCCAGGTGGCGACCTCGACGTGGCCTGCGATCGGCTTGTCGGCGAACCCCCAAGAGCAGGTGGCGACCTCGACGTGGCCTGCGATCGGCTTGTCGGCGAACCCCCAAGAGACGGTGTGCGCGATCGTCCAACGACGGACCCGTTCGCGATCGAGATCCAGCTCGGCACTGACCCGATCGAGTCGACGGAGCACGGCATCGCGACCATGCCCGAGCTCCCGACCGCGCACGACCCCGGCGACCCCGAACTCCCGCTCGCCGGCAAGCGGCTTCGGGTCGATCACGAGCCACGGCTCGCGCGCTGCGGCGAGCACGTTGTCGGCGTGTAGATCCTGGTTCACAAGCACCTGCTCGCCCTGGGTTGCTGCGAGCTCTGCGAACGCCTCAGTCGCCGCCCGGATCAGCCGCTCGTCGACGGAGCGCCCTGTCCGCTCCCAGCCCGTGGGCGTCCCCGCGCCAGACCTCCAGATGCTCGTAGCCCACAAGACGGAGCGTACCTTCAGCTTCTGACCGGGATCTCTTTCTTCGGGTCGAGGAGCGGCAGCGGGGTAACGGTCGCCGCCATAGGGCCGTCGGGAGACGAGATCTCGATGCGGGTGCCAGCAGCGGCCTTGCCGATCGGGACCCACGCGAAGCCCATGTTCACCTCGAGGCGCGGGGAGTACGACGCGCTCACGAGCCGGCCGATCCGCTGGTCTCCCTCGACGACCGGCCAGAAGTCCTCGAGCCACATGCCGAGCGGGTCGCCGTCGATCGTCACGCCGACGAGCTTCTGGCGCACCCCCTCGGCCTTGATCTTCTGGAGCGCCTTCCGCGACACCAGCTCGTTGTCGTTGTCGAGCTCGACGAGCCGCTCGAGCCCGGTGATCTCGAACGGGTTGTTCGTGATGTCCATGTCGTTGCCGTAGTTGAAGATGCCGGCTTCCATGCGGCGCTGGTCGCTCGGCGCGATCGCGCGCAGCTCGAACTCCTCGCCGGCCGCCATGATCGCGTCCCACAGGTCGTGCGCGAAGCGCGAATCGCGCAGGTACACCTCATAGCCGAGCTCCGCGCTCCAGCCCGTGCGCGAGACCACCACGGGGATCCCGTTGAGCTCGGTCTGCTTGTGCCAGTAGTAGCGCTGGTCGGCAACCTCGTCACCGAAGAGCTTGCGGATCAACGGCTTCGACATCGGCCCTTGGATCTGCAACGGCGAGACGTCGGGCTCGCGGATCTCGACGTCGAGTCCTGCGAACGCCTGCACACCGAGCGCGTACAGCAGCGCGTCGGAGTCCGCGAGCGAGAGCCAGAAGTGATCGTCGGCGAGCTTCAGCAGGATCGGGTCGTTCACGATGCCGCCATCGGGCGCACAGAGCAGCACGTACTTGCACTGTTCCGGCTGCGTCCGCGACAGATCGCGCGGCGTGAGCAGTTGCGTGAACCTCGCCGCGTCGGGGCCGGTGATCTCGACCTGACGCTCGACCGCCACGTCCCAGAGGGTGACCTTCTCGACGAGGTGCCAGTACTCCTTGACGTCGTCGTCGTAGAGCGTCGGGATCAGCATGTGGTTGTACAGATCCCAGCTCGTGCAGCCGGCTTCCACGGTGCGCTGGAAGTAGGGCGACTTCTTGTACCAGCTCGCGAAGTAGAACGGGAACGACGAGTTCTGCGCAGACATCGGCAGTCAGCCCTTCCGTCTCATGAGACCGCGTCGGCGGTCCTTCTTGATCTCGTGGACCATGTTGTAGGCGGGGATGCCGCTCACGCCCCCGCCGCCGTGCGTCGCGCTGGAGCACTGGTAGAGGCCGCGTATCGGGGTGCGGTAGTCGGCATATCCGGGCGCCGGCCGCATGTGGAAGAGCTGCTCCGCGCTCAGCTCCCCGTGGAAGATGTTGCCCCCGATCAGCCCCCACTCCTGCTCCATCTCATGAGGGCCGATCACCTGGCGGTGCAGCACCGAGTCGGCGAAGCCGGGGGCCAGCTCGTCGTAGCCCGCGATCACGCGGTCGGCGTAGGTTTCGAGCTCCCCGGCGTGCGGCTGCTGGCTCCACTCGTGCGGCACCCACTGGGTGAACAGGGAGACCACGTGCTTGCCCTCGGGGGCGAGCGTGCGGTCGTAGACGGTCGGCATGACGCCGTCGCTGAACGGCGCGGTGGCCGGCTCTCCCGCACGCGCCTGCTCGAACGCCTTCTCCAGGTAGCCCACGGAATGCGCGAGCTCGAACCCACCCGTGAGGTCGGTGAGCTCGGGCATCGCGGTGAACACCGGAGCGCGGTCGAGCGCGCAGTTGATCTTCACGACGCCGCTGCGCGTCTTCCAGTTGGCGATGTCGTCGACGAAGTCCGCCGGAAGGTCGACCCGATCGATGTGCTCGAGGAAGGTGATCTTCGGGTGGATCGCGGAGACCACGAGCGGCGCGCGGAGCTCCTCGCCGGACTCGAGCACGACGCCGGTCGCCGTGCCCGCCTCCACGATGATGCGCGCGACCTTGGCCTCGGTGCGGATCTCGGCGCCGAGAGAGCGCGCGCTCGCGGCGATCGCGTCGCTCACCGCGCCCATGCCGCCCTCGGGCACCGCCCATGCGCCGAGGTGACCGTCGCCGACGTCGCCGACCGAATGGTGTGCCATCACGTAGCCGGTGCCCGGCTCGTAAGGCCCCGCCCAGGTGCCGATCAGGCCGTTCAACGCCATCACGGTCTTCACCTGGTCGGACTCGAAGAACCGGTCGAGCAGGTCGACGACCGACATCGTCATGAGCTGGGTGACGTCGGCGAGCCCGCGGACATCGAGCCCACGGAAGCGCCATGCGAGCCGGAGCTGCTCCGTGAGATCGGAGGGTCTCAGGGAGCCGAGCCTGGGCGGCGTGGTCATCATCAGCGGCCCGAGCACCTCGGCGAGGCCACCGATCCACGCGTCCCACCGCTCGATCGCGTCAGCGTCGCGCTTGGAGAACTGCGCGAACGACTCGTAGTTCTTCTGCGCGTCATCGTCGTACTGCACGATGCCGCGCCCGTCCGGGAACGGCAGGAAGTACGGCCCGACCGGCGTCGCCCGGTAGCCGTGGCGCTCGAGCTGCAGGTCGCGCAGGATCGTGTCGGGCATCAAGCTCATGACGTAGCTGAGCGTGGTGACCTTGAACTCGGGCGCGTCGGGCCAGGGCGCCATCGTATCGGCGGCGCCGCCCACCTTGTGGCGAGCCTCGAGCACCACGGTACAAGCGCCCGCCTTCGCCAGGTAGGCGGCCGCGACGAGCCCGTTGTGCCCACCGCCGACGACGATCGCGTGGTATCCGTTCATTGCGGTCAGGGCGCTGCCACGCCGAGCCGGTGCCCGGCCGTCGGTCCTCTCGTCACCTGGTCACGATACTCCTGAACGGGCATTCAACCAAGTCGGGCTGTTCACCTCGCCCTGGCGTGGTTCCCCCGACCAGGATCCCTCAGCCCATTGACTCGCCGTTCAGGCCGTGCGTCGTTCGAGATGTTCGCGGCCGAGCGGGCGCACGAGGATGAGCGCGGCGGCGAGGCAGCTCAGTCCGCCCACCGCATACGCGCCTCGGGGGCCGAGGGCGTCAACCACCTCGCCGCCGAACGCGAACGACAACGCGAGCGCGATCAAGATCGCAGACTCCGACGCGCCGATCACGCGGCTCCGCACGTGGTCGGGCGTGCGCCGCTGCAGGATGCCTTGCTCGGCGACACCGCCGATGCCTTCCCCCGTACCGGCGCCGACCATGAGTCCGACGGCGAGCGGCAGCCAGGGCGCGATGCCGATCAAGCCGAGGCACAGGCCGACCAACGCCACACCCCAGATCAGGGCGCGCGATTCGTAGCGTTCACGGAGGAACCGTTGCGCAAGGAACGAGCCCAGAGCGGCGCCGCCGCCCCACCCCGCGTTCAGCAGCCCGTACCCGATCGAGCCCCCGCCAAGCTCCTCGGCCAGGGCGACCTCAGCGACGAGCGTGAAGCCTGCGCCGAGGAGCAGCACGACCCACGCGAGCGTGATCGCCCGCAGCACTCGGTCGCGGAGAAGGAAGACGACGCCGTCGCGGAGCCCGCCGAATCGATGGTCCTCATCACGCTCTCCCGAGAACGAGCCTGGCGTGCGCCCGATCAGCCATGCCGATCCTACGAACGAGATCGCGTTGGCCCCGAACACCCAATACCCAGCGGTCCGAAGCTGTTCCGGCGTGGAGTCGGGCGCGAAGACCGCGACGAGCACCCCGCCGAGGATGGGACCGATCAGGTTGCCGATGTTGCGCCCGACCGCGACGGTCCCGTTGGCCCACGAAAGGTACTCGGGGCCGGCCAGGTTCGGGACAGCCGCCGCCGAAACCGACCAGATAGGGGATTCGAGCGCGGCCGTGACGAAGGCCATCGCGAGGAGCTGTCCCGGCGTGCGAGCGAACGCCAGCCCGACGAAGCCCACGGCGGCCGCCAGGTCGGCGACGACGAGCACGCGCCGCCGGTCGAAGCGGTCGCCCAGCGCCCCGCCGAGCGGCGCGAGCACGCCCTGCGCTCCGAACGTGAGCAGCAGCGTCCACGACACCCATCGCGACTCGCCGGTCAGCTTGAACACGATATAGGCGAGAGCGGCGAACGCAGCACCGCTGCCCGTGAGCGAGATCAACCTCGCGGCCGCCAGCCGCCTGACGGCGGCTCGTTCCCGCATCGGCGGCACCTGGCGGGCATCGCTCACGCGAGCGTCACGGTGCGAAGCTGGTGTGCCTCGATCTCGTTCGCCACGCTTTCGAGCACGTGGGGTTGCACCTCGGTGTCGACGGTGAGGCACATCAGCGCGTCACCACCCTCTGCCTTGCGTCCTACGTCCATCGTGGCGATGTTCACGTCGTGCTCGCCCAGCATGGTGCCGACCGTGCCGATGATGCCCGGGCGGTCGAGATAGGTGAAGAAGATCATGTGTCCCGCGGGCGTGACCTCGATCTCGAAGCCGTTCACCTGCGTGACCCGCTCATGGCCCTTGCCGAGCACCGAGCCCGACACCGTGATGGCGTCGGCGTCGGTCTCGGCTCGCAGCGAGATCGAGCTGACGTAGTCCTGGGAGACGGTGGAGCGCATCTCGCTCACCGTGAGGCCGCGCTCGCGCGCGAGCATGGGAGCGTTCACGAACGAGACCGGCTCGTGCACGGTGCGCGAGAGCATGCCCTTGAGGATCGCGAGCGTGAGCACCCTCGTGTCCGACTCGGCGATGCGCCCCAGGTACGACGCGACGATCGACCGAACGCCGCCCTCGGCGAGGCCGGCGGTGAGCGCGCCGAGCCGCTCGGAGAGCGGTACGAACGGGCGCACGACCTCGGTTACCTCGGCGCCGGCCGAGACGTTCACCGCGTAGGGCACGAACTCACCCATGAGCGCGAGGCGGACCATCTCGGCGACGGCGGTGCCCGCCTTGTCCTGCGCTTCCTTCGTGGAAGCGCCCAGGTGCGGGGTCACCACGACCGAGTCGAGCGCGAACAACGGCGAATCGGTGGTCGGCTCGCTCGCGAACACGTCGAGCCCGGCTCCTCCGAGGTGGCCGCCTTCGATCGCCTTGGCTAGCGCTTCCTCATCGACGATGCCGCCACGCGCCGTGTTGATCAATCTGGCGCCCTGCTTCATCAGACCCAGCTCGCGCTCGCCGAAGAGCTCTTCGGTCTCCGATGTGCGGGGCAGGTGGATCGAGACGAAGTCGGCCTGCACGAGGAGCGCCTCGAGTGACGGCATCGCGTCGACGCCTATCTCCTTTGCTCGATCGGCGCTCACGTAGGGGTCGAACGCGATCACGCGCATGCCGAACCCAGCCGCCCGCTGGGCCACCAGCGCGCCGACACGACCGAGCCCGACGAGACCGATCGTCTTGCCGGCGAGCTCCACGCCTTGCCACGCGGAACGCTCCCACGAGCCGGCCGTGAGCGCCGCGTGCGCCTGCGGGATGTTCCGCGCCTGCGCGAGCAGCAGCGCCATCGCCTGCTCGGCCGCGCTGATGATGTTGGACTGCGGGGCGTTGACGACCATGACGCCGCGTCGTGTCGCCGCGTCGACGTCGACGTTGTCGAGACCGATGCCGGCACGGGCGACGACCTTCAGGCTCGGCGCCGCCGCGAGCACCTCGTCGGTGACCTGGGTGACGCTTCGGATGATCAGCGCGTCGTACGGCCCGATCGCGCCCGCGAGGTCGCCGGCGGCGAGCTCGAGCCGCTCGTCGACCTGGAAGTCCGTCCGCAACAGGTCGAGCCCCGGAGCCGACAGCGGCTCCGTGACGAGCACCCTCACGAGCTCTGCCTCACGAGCCTCACGAGGCGCGCGAGCTGCGCGCTTCCATGAACACGGTCTCGGCTGCCGCCACCGCGGCGCCGCGCTTCACGGGGTGCCCAAGCGACTCGAGCGTCATCTCGAGCGCAGCGAGACCCCTGATGATGTCGAGCTCGCTGAAGTACCCGAAGTGCCCGATGCGGAAGACCTTCCCCTTCAACGGGCCCTGCCCGGGAGCGAGCACCACGCCGTGCTCAGCGCGGATCGTGTCACTGATGGTGTCGGCGTCGGCCGATTCGGGCGCTCGGATCGCGGTGACCGTCCAGTTCTGGTCGAGGCCCTCGCCGAACAGGTCCAGGCCGAGCGCCTTCGCGCCTTCCTTAACGGCGCGAGACAGCATCTGGTGGCGGCGCATCGCGACCTCGATGCCGTCCTGGAAGTACAGCTCGAGCGCCGCTTGCAAGCCCTGCATCACGCTGATGGCGGGGGTCCACGGGTTCTCGGGGTGAGGAAGGTCGGCGAAGCGCTTGTACGTCGCCCAGTCGAAGTAGAAGCGGGGGTTCGTGGCAGTGCGCGAGGCTTCCCATGCTCGATCGCTGATCGCGACGAACGCGATTCCGGGTGAAGCTGAGAGCGCCTTCTGCGAGCCGCCGACCGCCACGTCGACGCCCCACGCGTCGAGCTCGAACGGCACCGCACCGAGCGACGAGACGACGTCGACGACGACCATCGCGCCGGCGTCGTTCGCCACCTTCGAGAGCTGTTCGATCGGCTGGATCACGCCGGTGGAGGTTTCGGATTGCGTGAGCAGCACCGCCTTGACGGGATGCTCGGCCAGGGCCGCCGCGACCTCGTCGGGCCGCACCCGCTCGCCCCACGCGTAGTCGACCGTGTGCACCGTGAGGCCGAACGTCTCGGCGAGCGACTGGAAGCGCTCCGCGAAGAACCCCGCGACGGGCACGAGCACCTCGTCGCCGGGCGAGAAGCAGTTCGCGATCGCCGACTCGAGACCGCCCGTGCCGCTCGATGTCATGAGCAGCACATCGGCCGACTCGGTTCGATAGAGCTCCTTCAGCCGGGAGGTGACATCACGCATGATGCTTCCGAAGCCCGGGCCGCGGTGGTACACGAGCGGGCTGCCCTGGGCGAGCAGTACTTCGGGTGGGATCGGGGTCGGGCCTGGGGCCAGGATGATCTCGGGCCTGTTCACGGTGCGGATCAACTCCTGCGTCTATCGCGGCGTCGTTCGGGGCTCGAAGGCCCAGCCTAGCAGCGGCTAGAAGCGCAGGGCTTTCCAGACGTCCTCGCCACGATCGACGAGTGAATCCGGGTCGAGCACGACCGGAAGCGGGCGCTCGCCGGGCTCGCGCCTGAGCACCCGGTCGAGCATGGTGCGCTTGCCGCGGGCGCGCGCCACCGCCGCCGCCGTCCGGTCGCGCCGCGTCTCACGGATGCGGCGTTGCAGGGCGAGGTCTCAGGTGGGGTGACCGATCGCGGGACCGCCGACGTGCACCGATCAACCCTCCTCGGCCGCGGGCACGAGCGTTCGCAGGTCGACGCCGGGGTCGGCGAGCGCGTCGGTATCGGGCGCGACCTGCGCGGAGATCAGCCCGAACGATCGGCGGACGTCGCGCTTGTAGTCCAAACTCACAGTCGAGCGGACCACCCCGCCGGCGTCGAGCAGGAATGCGCAGAACGATCGGTCCTCGAGCGAACCGCGAACGACTATGCGGTGCCAGGTGGCGGCGAACCCGGCCATCTGCACCTGCGAGTCGTACTGATCGGACCAGAACCAATGCGGATCGTCGAAGACCTCGCCGGCGCCCAGCATGTTGCGGGCCGCCGTCTGCCCCATCTTGATCGCGTTGTCGAAGTGCTCCACGCGGATCGGACCGAACACCGGATGCTCGTGACGGGCCACGTCGCCGGCCGCGAACACACCCGGCACCGAGGTTTCCAGCGTCGGTCCGACGGGGATGCCGCCGCCCTGGTCCAACCCGGTTCCTGCCATCAGCTCGACGCTCGGCTCGGTCCCGACGCCGACGATCGCCACGTCGGCGTCGATACGCCGGCCCCCGCCCGTGAGCACCGCCTCAAGCCGTGCGTCGCCCTCGAAGCTCGCCACCGCCTCGTTGAACAGCATCTGCACCCCGTGGTCACGATGAAGCCCTTCGAGCGCGCGGCCGATCTCGACGCCGAGCACCCTGTACAAGGTGGTCTCGAACACCTCCACGACCGTGACATCGTGGCCGAGCATGCGCATCGACGCCGCGACCTCGGCGCCGATGAACCCCATGCCGACGCAGACGATCCGGGCCCCGGCGATGGCGGCTTCCTTGATGCGCTCGGCATCGCCGGCGGTGCGAAGGTCGAAGACGCCTGGAAGCGACGAGCCGGGCACGTCGAGCTTGCGGTTGCGGCTTCCCGTCGCCACGAGCAAGACGTCGTAGGGCACTCGTTCGCCGCCCGCGAGCACGACCTCGCGGTCTGTCACATCGAGCTGCACCGCGCGCGCGCCGAACCGCGCCTCGACGTCATGGTCGCCGTACCATGCCTCGGGACGCACGTACTGATCCTCGAGCGGCTGCTCGCCGCGCAGGAACTCCTTCGAGAGGGCCGGACGTTCGTACGGTGCAAGCGGCTCGGCGCCCACCAGCACGAGAGGGCCGTCGTACCCCTCGTCACGGAGCGTGGCCGCGGCGGTGGCGCCGGCGAGCGACCCGCCGACGATCACGAAGGAGCCGACGGCCACCGGCGCCTCACGCCTCGATCTTCAAGTCGCCGCCCTCTTCCGTGACAGGGAAGGTCGCGATCGGCTCCGTGGCCGGTCCATTCACGACCTCGCCGGTCGTCATGTCGAAGATGCTGCCGTGGCACTCGCACTCGATCGTGGTGCCATCGATCTCGCCACCGAGCGAGAGGTTGCACTGGCGGTGCGTGCAGATGTCGCTGAACGCGTGTAAGGAACCGCCTACGCGCGCCACCGCGATCTGCGCGCCGTTGACATCGAAGGCGGTCGCATCTCCCTCGGCGACCTCGTCGGCCTTCCCAACGGTGTTCCACTCGGCCACGTCTGCACCTCCATGATCGACCGGCGCCCGGCGGGCGCGTTCGCACAGAGCTTACGCCGCAGTGCCCGAGGGGCGGAGCTCAAGCTGGAGGCGGCGGGAGCGTGGGCTGCGATGACTCGTCGCCCGTCCGCAGGCGCGCCCGCAGCACCGTGCCCACCCCGAGCACGCCGTAGAACGCCGCCAGGATCAAGATGCCCACCCGGAAATCGATCGACAGAAGCACTGGGGCGAACGCACCCGCGGCCCACGCGAGCTGGAACATCACCTCGTAGCGGACGAACACGCGCCCCTGTGCCCCCGGCGGCGCGTGGCGCTGCATCAAGCTCTGGAATGCGAGCCTGCCGAGCTCGGTGGCTGCGCCGGCGACGAACGCGAACACCGTGAGCAGCGGCAGGCCGTAGAGCTCGAACGCGAGCACGGCGCCGATGCATGCGGCGCTCACCGAGGCGATCACGACGGCTTCCTCGCGTGTGGTTCGAGGTGCGCGGGGCGCGACGACGTCGGCGACGAGGGTGCCGAGCACGCCGGCGCCCGCGAGCACCGCGAACCAGTACACGGGCGCCTCATCGACACGAAGCGAGAAGGCGAGCAGGAAGAGCAGGAACCCGCTCGCGGCGCGCATTCCCACGGCGCCGACGGCAGGCACGCCGAGCACAGGCACGGCGCCGCGGCGGCCGACCTGCCTCCGGCGCGAAGGATGCCGCTCCCGAGGCTGCTGCCGGCCCGGGTGCGAGAGGCGCAGGGTGAGCAGCGCGGAGATGGCGTAGACGACGGCCGCCGCGTAGATGGCCGCCGGCGACCCGCCAAGACGGATGGCACCGAACGCGATCGGCGCCGCGAGGATCGCCCCCACGGCGGCGAGGCGACCGAGCCGAGCGTTCGCCTGCATCAGCCCGTCGCCAGCACCGGCGTACGCGATCGTGAGCCCGTTCTTCGTGATGCCGTGCACCCTCGAGAGCACGAGCAGGGCCAGCGCCGCCGGAAACAGCACCAACGTGCCGAACCGCGGCGCCGCGTAGATCGCGATCCCGGCACGTGCCGCGGCCGAGGCGAACGCGATCAGCCTGCGCGGTCCGGCACGGTCGAGCAGCGGCACGAGCAGCGGTCCAGCGAGTGCGAGCGGCAGCATCGTGAGGCCGAGATAAGCGGCCACGCGCAGCTTCGCTTCCCCGACCGGCAACGAGAAGAACACCGAGTCTGCCAAGGCGATCGCGAGCATCGCGTCGCCGGCCACACTCGTGAAGTGGTTCAGCGCGTAGCCGTCGATGGGATCGCTCGATCGCCACATGCGCACGAACGGGTGCACGGCGCCGCGCACGAGACTCGAGAGCCCATACAGCGCGAGCTGCCACAGCGGGATGCGCTTCGGGCGGCCCGCCGGAGTCCCGGCCACGCCTGACCTCAGCCCTGCAGGCGCTCGCGCAGCAGCTCCTGCGCGAGCTTCGGGTTCGCCGAACCGCCCGAGGACTTCATGACCTGCCCCATCAGGAAGCCGATCACGCTCTCGTTGCCCGACCGGAACTTCTCTGCCGCGTCGGCGTTCTCGCCGAGCACCCGATCGACGATCGAACCGAGCTCCCCCGAGTCGGAGACTTGCCGCAGGCCGCGACGCTCGACGATCGCCTCGATGTCATCGCCTGTCTCGACGACATCCTCGAGCGCCTGCTTGGCGCCCGCGCCGCTGATCGTGTCGTCGGCGAGCAGCGCGAGCAGGTCAGCGAGGTGCCTCGGGGTGACGCGTGCCGCCGCGTCTGCGCCGTGCTTGTTCACGAAGCCCGCGAGATCCTGGGTCACCCAGTTCGCAGCGGCCACCGGGTCGGTCCCGAGCGCCACCGTCTCCTCGAACAGCCCGCATGCCGCCCGATCGCCGACCAGCACGCGGGCGACCTCAGGCTTCAGACCGTGCTCGGCGACGTACCGATCACGCCGAGCCCGGGGCAGCTCGGGCAACGCGGCGCGCAGCTCCTCGATCAAGGCGGCCGCCGGCTCGATCGCGGGGATGTCGGGCTCCGGGAAGTACCGGTAGTCGAAGGCTTCCTCTTTGGAACGCATCGTCGCGGTGGCGCCGGCGTCCTCGTTCCAATGACGGGTCTCTTGCACGATCGCCTCGCCCGATTCGAGCGCCTTGGTCTGGCGCGAGATCTCATAGACGAGCGCGCGCTCGAGCGACCGCACCGAGTTCATGTTCTTGATCTCGACCTTCGTGCCGAGCGCGTCGGCCCCGGCCGGTCGCATGGACACGTTCGCGTCGCAGCGGAGCGAGCCTTCCTCCATGCGCACGTCGCTCACGTCGAGCGACTCGAGCGTCGCGCGCAGCTCGCGAAGGTAGGCGCCGGCCTCTTCGGGCGAGCGGATGTCGGGCTCGCTCACGCACTCCACGAGCGGCACGCCCGCCCGGTTGAAGTCAACGAGCGCGGCGTCGGCGTCGTGGATGCGCCCACTCGAGCTCGCGTGGGTGGTCTTGCCGGTGTCCTCTTCCATGTGCACCCGCGTGATGCCCACTCGGCTCGTCGCGCCGTCGGGAAGCTCCACGTCGAGGTGGCCACCGACACAGATCGGCAGGTCGTACTGGCTGATCTGGAAGTTCTTCGGCATGTCCGGATAGAAGTAGTTCTTCCGATGGAAGAGCGAATGCGGCGCGATCTCGCTGCCGAGCGCGAGCCCGATCGTGATGATGCGCCTGATCGCCTCACGGTTGGGCACCGGCAGAGAACCCGGATGCCCCAGGCACACAGGACAGACGTTGGTGTTGGGCGGCGCGCCGAAGGTATTGCGGCACCCACAGAACATCTTCGTCTCGGTGCTGAGCTCCACATGACACTCCAGCCCGATCACGGCTTCCCACTCGGTCATCGCGCGACCTAGCCTACCGGGACGCCTCCGGGGACACCTCCGGGCTGCGTTCGGCGTCTGGTTCCCTATCCTGGCTCGATGTCCGATCACCTCGCGCCGACGCCGAGTGCGGCGCGCATCTGGACGGCGCTCGGCGCCGTCTACGTGATCTGGAGCACCACGTTCATCGCGATCAAGCTCGTGAACGAGACGATGCCGCCGCTGATCGCGACCGGCGTGCGGTTCTTCCTGGCCGGCTCGGTGTTGTTGCCGATCGCGCTGCGGGCCGGTGACCGGCGGGGCGACCGCCCGGGCGCAGCCGAGTGGAAGGGCGCCGCTGTCGTGGCAGTGCTGCTCATGTTCGGCGGCAACGGCGGCATCGTGTGGGCGGAGCGCACGATCCCCTCGGGGGTCGCCGGGCTCGCGATCGCCACGGTGCCGCTTTGGATCGCGGCGATCGATCGCGTGGTGCTGCATCGCCATCAACCGCCAGTGGTCGTGGCCGGGCTGGCCGTCGGCTTCGCCGGCGCGGCGCTGCTCGTCGGCGGCTCGGCGTTCGACGGCGCGATCGACCTCGGTGGGCTGCTGGTCGCGCTCGCGGCGGCAGCGTCGTGGGCTGCGGGCTCGATCTATCAGCGGCACGCGAGGCTTCCCCGGCGTCCGTTCGTGGCGGCGGGCATGGAGATGGTCATCGCCGCCGGCGTGTTCTGGGTCGCAGGCGGGCTCGCCGGCGAGCTAGCAGACTTGCGGCTCGAAGGCTTCTCGCGGGCGTCGGTGCTCGCGCTGGCCTACCTAGTCGTCATCGGCTCGTGGATCGGGTTCACGGCCTACCTGTGGCTACTGCGCGTCGCGCGAACGTCACTGGTCGCCACGTACGCCTACGTCACGCCGGTCGGCGCCGTGCTGCTCGGGTGGCTCCTGCTCGACGAACGGCTCACCGCGACCGCGGTGGCCGCCGGCGCGCTGATCATCGTGGCGGTCGCCCTGATCGTGTCGAGCGGCGGAGCGATGCGCCCCGAGGCAGACGACGCGGGCCGAGCCGGCGACTCAGGCAGCGAGCAGGGGCGGGCGCATGTCGAGCCCGAGATCGTGCTCTAGCGCGGCCGCCGCGCGGAACAGCGTCGCCTCGCCGAGCGCCTTCGCAGTGAGCTGCAGCCCGATCGGGAGTCCGGCGCCGTCGAGCCCGCACGGCACGCTGATCGCTGGCACACCGCCCAGGTTCGCCGGGATCGTGAAGATGTCGTTCAGGTACATCGCCATGGGGTCGTCTGCCTTCGCCCCGATCGGGAAGGCCGTCGTCGGCGACGTCGGCGACACGAGCACGTCGAAGCGCTCGAACGCCGCCGCGTAATCTTGCAGGATAAGCGTGCGCACCTTCTGCGCCTGTCCGTAATACGCCTCGTAGTAACCAGCCGACAGTGCGTAGGTTCCGAGCATGATGCGCCGCTTCACCTCGGGCCCGAACCCCTCGCCACGCGTGCGGAACATCATCTCGATCGAGTCGTCGCCCTCGACCCGCAGGCCATAGCGCACCCCGTCGTAGCGTGCGAGGTTGGAAGACGCCTCGCTCGGCGCGATCAGGTAGTACGCGCTCAACGCGTATCCCGCATGCGGAAGCGTCGCCTCACCAACCTCGGCGCCGAGCGCCGTGAGCCGATCGACCCCGGCGCGCACCGCCGAGGCAACCTCTGCATCGACGCCCTCGCCGAACGCCTCGGCGAGCACCCCGACGCGCAGCCCGGCGACCCCGGCGTCGAGGCCGTCGGCGTAGTCGGGCACGCCGGCGTCGAGGCTCGTCGCATCTCGGTGGTCCTTGCCCGCCATCACGCCGAGCAGGGTCGCGGCGTCTCGCACGCTTCGCGTGAACGTGCCGACGGTGTCGAGCGACGACGCGAACGCGATCAGCCCATACCTGCTGATGCGTCCGTAGGTGGGTTTCAGGCCGACGGTGCCGGTCAGCGATGCGGGCTGGCGGACCGAGCCGCCCGTGTCGGTGCCGAGCGCCCAGACCGCCATGCCGGCAGCGACCGCCGCCGCGCTGCCGCCGCTCGATCCGCCCGGAACCGTGTCGAGGTCCCACGGGTTGTGCACGGGGCCGAAGGCGGAGTTCTCGTTCGATGAGCCCATCGCGAATTCATCGCAGTTCGTCTTGCCGACGAGCACGCTGCCGGCGCCCGACAGGCGCGTCCACGCGGTCGCGTCGTACGGCGGCACGTACGTCTCGAGGATCTTCGACCCACAGGTCGTGCGGATGCCGTTGGTCGTGAGCACGTCCTTCAACGCGAGCGGGATGCCCGCGACCCCGCTCTGCGGCGCCCCCGTGGCGAGGTAGGTGTCGAGCTCGCTCGCCCGCTCGAGCGCGACCTGAGGGGTCGGCGTGAGGAACGCCCCGACCTTCTCGTCGAGCGTCTCGCGCCGCGCGAGCGACGACTCGGCAAGGGCCACCGCGGTGATCTCCCCGTCGCGCAGCTTGGCCGAGAGCTCCGACGCCGTCAGGTCGCAGAGCTCGCTCACGAACCGGTCTCCGCGATCTTCGGCACCAGGAAGCGCCCGTCGCGCTCCGCGGGGGCATTCGAGAGCGCGGCATCGTGCGGGATGCTCGGCTCCGGCGTGTCTTCACGGAAGACGTTCACTTGGGGGATCGGCGATGCGGTCGGCGCCACGTCGCCGGCCGCGACCTCACCGACCTTGGCGGCATGCTCCAGGATCACCTCGAGCTGGTCGCGCATGCGGGCCTTCTCGTCGTCGGAGAGCTCCACACGTGCGAGCTTCGCGACGTGGTCGATATCGATCGCTAAGGGCATGGCACGCAGTGTAGCCACGCCGCCGAAGCGGCCTTCAGGCGATCGAGCCGAACCTGGGCTCGACCTGCACGGAAAGGGCCGCCGCCACGAGAGTGTTGCCCACCAGCCAGACGTCGGTGATCGGCCCGACGCCGCCGGGCACCGGCGTGATCGCCTCTGCCTTCGCCGCCACCGAGTCGAAGTCGAGGTCCCCGACGAAGCGCGTCTTCCCCGTATCAGGGTCATCGATCGTGTGGAACCCGACGTCGACCGCGATCACGCCCTCGCGGACCATGTCGCCGGTCACGAGGCCGGGCTTGCCCGCGGCAACGATCACGATGTCGGCCTGCAACGTGGCCTCAGCCAGCCGCCCCGCGGCCGCGGTATGGCTGTGCGCGGCCAGCACGGTCGCGTGGCGCTCGAGCGCGAGCCATTGGGCGGGCTTGCCGACGCTGGTGGATCGCCCCACCACGACCAACGTCTTCCCTGTATAGAAGTCAGCGTATAGAAGTCAGCGTATAGAAGTCAGCGTATAGAAGTCAGCGGATCGACCCCCGTGGAGCTCGCAGAGGAGTCGAGCAGGTAGAAGCACGACGCCGGCGTCGATGGCACGAACCGGGGGCGGCCGAGGGCCAGCAGCCCGGCGTTCTCAGGGTGCTGGCCCTCGATGTCCTTGCGCGGGTCGACGGTGGCGTTGATCAATGCTTCCGGCAGGTGTCGTGGAAGCGGACACAGCACGACACACCCGTGACACGCGGGTCGGAGTTGAGCTTGCCGATCGTCGCGAGCACGTCGGGCTCGACGTCGGATCCCAAGCGCTTCGAGACGTAGTGGTACTCGAGGCCCTCGGCCAGCCACTGCACGTGTCGCTCATACGCAGAGGCGCCGGCCTCCTCGCCGACCACGATCGTGGCGAGCCCCGGGGTGACCGACGACATGCGCAGCACCTGGAGCTCCTCGTCGATCGTCTCGCGGAGGCGCGCCGCGAGCAGGTTGCCGTCGATCACATGCGCCGACATACGGACCCCTCCCTGATCCGCACGACTGTAGCCCGCGCGTCGCCGACTCGCGGACCCGCTCAGCCGACGTCCGGCCGTGGGGGTGCCTGTGAGGAAGGTGTCGAGGAGGCGTCGCGATGCGTCGGGCGCCAGACTGATCCACGTTGCCTGAGGGTGATGTCCCAGACGATGGTGAGGGCGAGGATCGAGCTCGCCACCAGGAGCAACTCGCCGACGAAGAACGCTCGGATCGTGAACGCGGACAGATCCGCGGCGAATCGCACGCTCGCCTGGGAGCGCTCCATCGCAGAGATGACATCGAAGACCGCGCCCGTCACCCCCACGGTCGTCGCGACGAACCCTGCGAGCCACGTCGTCCACCAGAGCCACGCGACCACGCGAGCCCCGGTTGGGTCACCGCCGGCCGACACTCGTTGGATCTCGCGGATGGCCCGGAAGGGCGTCACGAAGTTCACGAACGGGACGAACCAGGACAGCACTCCCCAAGCTGGGTGGGTCGAGCCACTCGACGCCGCCACGGCGAGCACGTTGACATGCACGCGGTACTGCCACACGAGCCACCTCGCGTACGACACAGGCCATACCAACGGAGAGATGCGCTGGAAAGTCTCCATCCCTTCGGGGAGCTGGAGCCACGTCGCCGAAAAAGACGAACGAGACGGCGGCCTCCGACCCGAGATGATCGCCGAGCCAGACGGCGGCGACGGTCGCCATGATGGCCGACGCGACGAGACCCACGGTTGCGAACCACGCCACCGGCCGGGGATCGCGGAAGCGGGCATGGAGATCCGAGTACGCGGTCGCCACTCCGTCAGCCCCGGCCCAATCGGCGCGCGAGCTCGGCCTCGTCGATGACCTCGACGCCGAGGGCCTCGGCCTTCGCGAGCTTCGAACCGGGGCTCTCGCCGGCGACCACGAACGACGTCTTCTTCGACACGCTCGACGCGACCCGTGCACCAGCGGCCTGCGCCAGCTCGGTGGCTTCCTCGCGGCTCATCGTCTCGAGCCCACCGGTGAGCACGATCGACATGCCCTCGAGTGCCCTCGGCCCGTCGCCGGTCGAGCGCTCGTCGGCCGTACGCACCCCCGCGACACGCAACTTCTCGATGAGCGCGAGGTTCTCGTCTTCGTCGAACCACTCGCGGACGGTCGCCGCGATCTCTGGCCCGATCTCGGGAACGGCGTCGATGTCGTCCTCGCTCGCTGCCGCGATCGCATCGAGCGAGGCGAACGCGCGCGCAAGCACCTGCGCCACATGTGAGCCGACGTGGCGGATGTTCAAGCCCACCAGCAGCCTCCAGACGGGCCGGTCCTTGGAGGCTTCCACCTGCTCGAGCACGTTCGCGATCGCTCTGTCCTTGAACCCCGGGAGCTGCGAGAGCTTCTCGGCGTCGAGCGCGTAGATGTCGGCGGGGTCCTCGATGAGCCCCGACTCGAGCAGTCGCATGACGGTCATGTAGCCGAGGTGCTCGATGTCCATCGCGCCACGGCCCGCGAAGTGGAACAGCCACTCGATGCCCTGCGAGGGGCACCCGCGCTTGTTCGGACAGCGGTAGTCGGCCTCACCCTCGGGCCGTACGAGGGCGGTCCCGCACGACGTGCACGCGCTCGGCATCTTCCAGCGGCGGGCGCCCTTCTTCCGCTTGGAGATCACCGGACCGACGATCTCAGGGATCACATCGCCGGCGCGCCGCACGATGACCATGTCGCCCTTGCGGACGTCCTTGCGACGGACCTCGTCCTCGTTGTGCAGCGTCGCGTAGGTGATCGTGACGCCGCCGACGAACACCGGGTCGAGCACCGCGAACGGCGTGACCTTGCCGGTGCGCCCCGTGTGCACGTCGATCGACTGCAGCAGCGCTGTGCGCTCCTCGGGCGGGAACTTGTACGCGATCGCCCAGCGCGGCGCGTGACTCGTCGCGCCGAGCTCGCGCTGCAGGCCGGTCTGGTCGATCTTGATCACGGCGCCGTCGATCTCCCAGTCGACCGAGTGCCGGTTCGCCTGCCAGCTCGTGAGGAACGCCTTCACGTCGTCGATCGACCCTCGGCCCTCGGTCGTGGGGGGCACCGGCAGTCCGACCGCGGCGGCCCAGCTGAGGAAGCCCAGATGTGAGTCGAACGAGATGCCCTCGGCCGCGCCGAACGAGTGCACCCACAGACGGAGCGGTCTCGATGCCGTGACCTTCGGATCCTTCTGCCGCAGGGACCCGGCGGCGGCGTTGCGGGGGTTCGCGAACGCTTTCGCACCGGCGTCGAGCAGCCGCTCGTTCAGGGCTTCGAATGCCTTCACCGGGAAGTACATCTCTCCGCGGATCTCGACGGTGGCAGGAGGGTCGTCGGTCGCGAGGGTTCGCGGCACGCCCTGCACAGTTCGCGCGTTCGACGTGATGTCCTCACCGATGCGCCCGTCGCCTCTGGTCGCAGCCTTCACCAGCCGGCCCCGCTCGTACGTGAGCGCACACGCGACCCCGTCGATCTTCAACTCGCACGCGAAGCGCGCCTCGTCGCCGACCCCTCGCTCGACCCGCGCCGCCCACGCATCGAGCTCCTCGAAGCTGAACGCGTTGTCGAGCGAGAGCATCGGTGCGCGATGGGCGACGGGCGTGAACAGCGCCGCGGGGGCGCCCCCGACCGTGAGCGTCGGCGAGTCGGGCGTCTGCAGCTCGGGGAACCGGTCCTCGAGCTCTCCGAGCTCGCGCATCAGCTCGTCGTACTCGGCGTCGGCGACCTCGGGGTCGTCGAGCAGGTGGTAGCGGTAGCGGTGATGCTCGATCTCGGCGCGAAGCTCCTCGACGCGCAGCTTCGCGTCCGCGCGCTCGCGCTCGTCGGGCGCGCGGATCGGATCCCGCTTCTTCGCGCTCGTCTTCGCGCGAGGACTCACGCGGCGATCTCCACGCCGCCCGCCAGGCCGATCTCGACGCCCGCCACGATCACCCCGCCCTGCACACCGGGCACCTGGCGAAGGTACTGCAAGGCCATATGGAATCCGCCGGGCTTGCCGAGCACCGCCTGCACCCCCGCGGCGGCCGCGTCGGCCAACATGCAGGTATCGGCGATCACCGCGAGCCCGTCGGGCCCGCCTCCCCCGCGGCCCCGCCCGAGCGTCGTCGAGACGCCCACCCCCGATCGCGACGGCCGCAGCGCGACCGTGATCGGGTCGCCTCCGTGTCGCTTGACCCCGAGCTTCATGCGCTTTCGCGATCGGATGAAGTAGTCGCCATCGCAGGCGACGGTGACCTCCTGGAGCTGCTCGGCGAGGAACCGCCCGACCTGATCGACCACGGCGCCGCGGAACGTGAACATGGGACCCACGCCGGCGCTCGTCGCCGTGCTCACCATCTCCTTGACGATGTCGGGCGCGTCGGCCGTGATGCGATCGAGCGGCCGTTTGCTCTCGCGGAACGCCGGATACCGCAGCGCATAGGACTGGAGCTGTTCCCAGAAGCTCAGCGCCGCGGCGCGGGACTCCTCGGTGTAGTCCTCGGGCGCCGAGATGCGCAGCACCAGGTCCTGCACCTGGATCTCGAAGCTCTTGGCGCGGCGCCGGAGCAGCTTCACGCGAGGCCCCCTGTCAGCGGAACGACGACACGATGCGGCCGCCGCCGAGCATCTCGTCGCTCCGGTACACCACCACGCTCTGCCCGGGGGCGATCGCGCGCTGTGGTGAGCGGAACGTGACCGTGAACGAGCCGGCTCCGGTCGTCTCGACCACCGCGGCGATGTCGTCGCCCCTGTAGCGCACGCGAACCTCGGCCTCGAAAGGACCGTCGGACGGCGCCTCGCCGGCGACCCACGATGCCCGATCGGCCTCGAGGCCCCGCCGCGACAGCAGCTCGCCAGGACCGACCACGACGCGGTTGCTCGAGGCATCGACCTCCAGCACGTATGCGGGCTCGCCTACCGCCACCCCGAGCCCCCGTCGCTGCCCGATCGTGAACGCGAACGTGCCGTCGTGCTCGCCGAGCACCCGGCCGCGCGCATCGACCACCTCGCCGGACGGATGCACGAGCTCGGGAGCATGCGAGCGCACGAACCCCCCCGAGTCTCCGCTCGGCGCGAAGCAGAGCTCCTGCGAGTCCGGCTTGGTCGCGACCGGCAGGCCGAACCGTTCGGCGTGGGCACGTGTCTCGGTCTTCGACATGCCCCCGACCGGGAACAGGGACCTTTCGAGCTGTGCCTGGCCGAGCATGTGCAGCATGTAGCTCTGGTCCTTGGCCCTATCTGCGCCCCGGTGCAGGTGCCGGCGTCCGCCGTCGCCGAGCACGTTGCGCACGTAGTGGCCGGTCGCGACCATGTCGATGCCCAGCTCGCCTGCCCGGCGCAGGAAAGCACCGAACTTGATCTCACCGTTGCATCGCGCGCACGGGTTCGGGGTGCGCCCCTCGCCGAGCTCGGCGACGAAGTCGCCGATGACCCGCTCGTCGAACTCGGTCGTCATCTCCGCGATCTCGAACGGGAAGCCGCCGATGCGCGCGACCTCCTCGGCGTCGGCGCGCGCCGCAGGGCCACAGCATCCGTGCTCGACGTCGTCGAGATGCACCAGGCGCATGTGCGATGCCACGACCTCGTATCCCTGCTCATGCAGCAGGCATGCCGCCACCGACGAGTCGACCCCGCCAGACATCGCGACCAGCACCGAACCCTTCGATGACATAAACACCAGGCTACCCGCGAAGGATGACGCCGAAGCTCCGTCGCCGGCCGTGCGTCTATCGTTCCGCGCATGCTCGAGGCGCGCTTCGACGACCTGACAGGGACTTCGGACTCGTTCCGGCTAGTGGGACCGGTGGGCGTCGTCGAGGCGCTCCGCCCCGACGAGGTCCCGGGGGCGATCGCCGCGGCCGAGAGCGCCGCGGCGCGGGGATCGTGGGTCGCTGGGTTCGTCGCCTACGAGGCCGCGCCCGGACTCGACCCGGCGCTGCGGGTGCGACGGCGAGGTGCCGATGACGCGTTCGCTCGTCTGCCGCTCGCGTGGTTCGCGATGTTCGAGCAGCGGGAGCGCACCGTGCTGCCCGAGCCCCGCGACGACGGCGTGGAGGCCACGACCGACCGGTGGCGTCCGTCGATCGGCCGTGATTCCTACGACGCGGCGATCGCGCGCATCCGCGAGCACATCGCGGCGGGCGACACCTACCAGGTCAACCACACGCTGCGCCTGCGGTCCCGGGTCGAAGGCGACGAGCGCGGCCTCTATCGAGACCTCTGCTACGCCCAACGCGGCGCCTACGCCGCGTACCTCAATCTCGGGCGCTACCGCGTGCTTTCCGCATCACCCGAGCTGTTCTTCCGGATCGATGACGGTCGCATCACGACCAAGCCCATGAAGGGAACGGCTCGCCGGGGACGATGGCCGGCCGAGGACGACGCGGTCGCGGCCGGTCTGCGCGGCTCGGTGAAGGATCGCGCCGAGAACGCGATGATCGTCGACATGCTGCGAAACGACATGGGAAGGGTCGCCCGGACCGGCTCCGTGACCTGGAGCGACGTGTTCGACCTCGAGCGATACGAGACCGTCTGGCAGCTCACGTCGACGGTGTCCGCCGATCTCGTGCCCACCGCGACGCTCGCCGAAGTCTTCTGCGCGCTCTTCCCGTGCGGAAGCGTCACCGGTGCGCCCAAGGTGCGCACGATGCAGATCATCGCCGAGCTCGAGGACTCGCCGCGAGGCGTGTACTGCGGCGCCGTGGGATTCCTCGCGCCGCCGGGGTCGGGCATGCCGGCCGCGCGATTCAACGTGCCAATCCGCACCGTGATGCTCGACACGGAAACCCGCACGGCCGAGTACGGCGTGGGAGGCGGCATCACCTGGGACTCGAACGCCGAGGGCGAGTACGACGAGACGATCGCCAAGGCTCGCGTGCTCACCGCGAGACGACCGAGGTTCGAGCTCTACGAAACCCTCCGGCACGATCCCGGTGAAGGGTTCCGCCACCTCGACCGGCATCTCGCCCGTCTGCGGGCGTCGTGCGCGTACTTCGGATTCACGTTCGATGAAGCCGCCGTCATGGAAGCGGCGCGGCATGCGGCGAGCCGGTTCCCGGACCGGCCTGCGAGGGTCCGCGTCTCGGTCGACCGCCGAGGCGCGGTCGACGCAGGCGCGACGGCGCTGGTCAGCTCGCCGGAGCCCGTGCGGGTCGCGATCGATCGCGATCACCCCGTCGATCGGACCGATCCGATGCTGTTCCACAAGACCAGCCTGCGGAGCGTCTACGACGAGGCCAGAGCTCGGCACCCCGACGCCGACGACGTGCTGCTCGTGAACGACCGTGGGGAGGTCACCGAGTCGACGATCGCCAACGTGGCCGTCTCGATCAGCGGGCGCTGGATCACCCCGCCCCTCGACGCCGGCCTGCTTCCCGGTGTCGGTCGTGAGGTCGCCTTGGAAGAAGGCTGGCTCGAGGAAGCCACGATCCGCGTCGACGACCTCGAGCGGACGGACGCGATGGAGCTGGTGAGCGACGTGCGAGGACGACGACCGGTGCGAGCGATCGACTAGCGCCGGCCGCGGCTACTCGGGATCCGATGGCGTCCGGTCGCCTGGAAAGAGGTACGGGCGCATCGTCTGCTCGTCGAGCGGACATGCGCACAGGGGGCATCGGGGCGGCTGCTCGTACACGAGCACGTTCCGCTCGCAGTAGGGGCAGGCGCCCTCTCGCATCGCTGGCGGCTCGGCGGTCTCGTTCGTCATAGATGGTCGCGCTCGGGGGGAGCGGTCCACCCCAGCATCGGCACCCCTTCGGGCTACCTTGAATCGGGGAGCTTCCCGGCTCGCGTGGGCTGCACGGCACCCTTTCCCAGCCAGGCCCCCGCTCGGGTGCTGTACACCGTTCGGGCGATGGAAGGAGCCCAAGCGACGAGCCCAAACAGGGGCGAAGCCCTCCCGGAGGGGGAGGGCTTCGATCGGTTCGGGTTTCGTCGAGCGGAGGGTCAGGCTGCTGTGCGGCTCCTGCGCTTTCCGCGGGACACGTAACTGTGCACGGGCTCGTGCTGCCAGCAGTACTGCCACTTGTTGTAGCGCGAGAGCTTGGTTCCGCACCCTCGCTCGGCACAGACACGATCGTCGGCGTACTGCCTGTTCGGTCGCGGAAGCGAGCGGACCGATGCGCCCCGGTACCTCTCCTCTGCCACGTCGTTCACATCCTTTCGGGACGGGACCGGCGGACGGGTGGGGTGAGCGTGGGGGTGGCGGTCCCGCTCTGCACGTTGTTCGAACAGCGAACGGGAGCGGTTCATTCCGATGGATGAACATCGCGTCACCGCAGCGGTTCGCTCGTGTGATGTCGCGACAGGAGATCTTCTATCAGCGTGTGCCGAAGCGTGGTTCGCGCTTCTCGAGGAAGGCCCGCATGCCTTCGCGCTGATCGGGCGTGCCGAACAGTCCGAGGAACAGCTCGCGTTCACTGGCGATGCTGGCGGGACCGGGTGATCCGAGTGCGGTACGGATCGCCATCTTCGCGGCGGCGAGGGCCTCACGCGGCCCATCAGCGAACCCCCGAGCGGCCTCGACGGCCGCCGGCAACGCTTCAGCGGCGGGCACGACGCGATCTGCGAGGCCCAACGACAGCGCCTCGTCGGGCGCCACCAGCCGGCCGGAGTACACCAGGTCGCGCGCCCTCGCCGGGCCGGCCAGTCGGGTGAGCCGCTGCGTGCCGCCGGCCCCCGGGATCACCCCGATCTTGATCTCAGGCTGCCCCACGGTGGCGTCGTCGCCAAGGAAGCGGAGGTCGGCGCCGAGCGCGAGCTCGAACCCGCCTCCCAGCGCGAACCCGTTCACCGCCGCGATCGCGATCTTGGGGATCGACTCGAGCAGGTCGCACGCCGCGCCGAGGGCGTCGATGCTCGGTCGCACCTCCTCGGAGCTCCACTCAGCCATTGCCTTGACGTCGGCGCCTGCCGCGAAGATGCGCTCACCGCCCCAAAGCACGAGCGCGCCGACGTCGTCGCGCTCAGCTGCCTCGCCGATCGCCTCGCCGAGCTCCGTGGCCAGCTTCAGGTCGATCGCGTTCGCCGGCGGACGATCGAGGATGATGACGCACACACCGTCGTCGATCTCGAGCTTGACGTGGTCCGCCATCGTGTTCGCGATGCTACCGGCCGGGGCCCTGCGGCGCCGTGGCCGAGGCGAGCGCCGTGCGGATGGCGTCGACGAGCGATGTGCGGTCGAGCCCGAAGAACGCCGCCGCGTCGGCCGCGTCCGCGCGCCCGGGGCCGGTGAGCGCGCCGACGAGATGCGAGGAGACCTCGCGCTCGAGCAGCGACGAGAGCATGAGCCTGGCGGCCTCGCCATCGACATGAGAGGGAATTTCATGCGCTCCGGCGAGCATCTCCACGAGCTCGTCGGCGGTCACGGGATCGGGCCCCACGAGGGCCCACGTGCCCGCTAGGTCCACATCGATGTCGTCGGCCACGGCGAGCGCCGCGGCGAGGTCGCCGAGGGCCACGGGCGCCAGTGAGCGCTCGCCCGCACCCCAGACCACCGGTGGCGACTGGAGGGCACCTGCCACGGTCGCCGCGAACCAGAGCGACCCGGTTCCCACGACAGGGGCGCTGCGGATCACGGCGTGCTGCAGCCCCGAGGTCGTGACGGCTTCCTCGGCAAGACCCTTGGCTCGCAGGAACGGCTCGGCCGCATCGGGGGACGCCCCCGGAACGGAGACGAAAACGATGCGGCGAACGCCCGCGGCACGGGCCGCCTCGATCGCGCGCAGCACCGACCCATGGTTGGCATCCCACAGCGCGTCGTCGTCGGGTTGATCGGGCCCGCCAACGAGATGCACGAGCGTGAACACCCCGCCCAGAACCTCCGCGAGGTCGTCGGTGTGATCGAGCCGGTCGAGCGTGACCTTCGCGCCCAGCGCCTGCAGCGCGCCCACGCGCGCAGGGTCGCGCACGGCGACCCGCACCTCGTCCTTGCGAGCCAGGAGCGGGATGAGTGCGTGCCCCACCGGCCCCGAGGCGCCTGTGACCATGACCGTCATGCATCCGATGCTATCGGCCGATCGCAGCCTGGGTGACCGCCCCGGGTAGGCTCGGGCCGATGGATCGCCCGAGCCCAGTCGACATCGACCGCGCGACCCGCGCCCTCGAGGTCGAGCCCGTAGCATGGCGAGCCGTCACGCGCGGCGGCCAGACCGCCGCATCTCGATGGGTGGCGAAGCTTCCCGACGGATCGACGCGGTTCGTGAAGATCGCGCACACCGACGACACGGCCTCGTGGATCCGCGACGAGCACCTCTTCTACGCGCTCGCCGGGCCGCGGCCGTACCTGCCTGCGTTCATGGGCTGGCGCGATGACGGAGAGCGCCCGGTGCTCGTGCTGGAAGACCTCTCCGATGCCGAGTGGCCACCTCCGTGGTCCCCCGAGCGCATCGCGGCCGTGCTCGACTGCCTGCGTGAGGTGGCCGAGAGCGAACCGCCGCCCGACCTGCCCGACGCCCGCAACAGCCAGTTCGCACTCGATGCCTGGCCCGAGGTCGCCGCCGACCCCAGCCCGTTCCTCGCGCTCGGCCTCTGCTCGAAAGGCTGGCTCGAGCGACACCTGCCGGCGCTCTCGGAGGCGTCGGCCGCCGCGCGGTTCGAAGGCGACAGCCTGCTGCACTTCGATATCCGAAGCGATAACCTCTGCTTCCGCGACGGTCGCGCGCTGCTGATCGACTGGAACTTCGCTTGTCTCGGCAACCCGGTGTTCGACGTCGCGGCGTGGTTGCCGAGCCTGCACGCAGAAGGCGGGCCGCCGCCGGAACAGATGCTCGAAACCACGGCCGAGATCGCAGCGATCGCCTCACTGCTGGCGGGCTACTTCGGGTGGCGAGGGGCTCACCCCGACATCCCCGAGGCGCCGCACGTGCGGCCCCTTCAGCGCATGCAAGCCGCCACCGCCTTGCCGTGGGCGGCACGCGCCCTGGAGCTTCCCGAACCGGAAGGCCCGGGGTGAACGCCACAGCAGGCACCTGCAATCGCCGTTGCACCTGCAACAACCTGCTACCATCGGGCGCGTGGAACGAACGGGGCACGACTACGCCGACGTGATGGACCAGCTCCGCGGCCGGGGGCTGCGCATGACCCCGCAACGACGCGCGATCGTGACCGAGGTGATGCGCACACAGGGACATATCTCACCGGCCGTGATCGCCCGGAAGGTGCAAGGCGAGATGCCGGGCGTCAACGCATCGACCGTCTACCGCACCCTCACGTTGCTCGAGGAAGTCGGCGTGCTCTCGCATTCCCATCTCGAGACGGGTGCGGAATACCACAGGACCGAGGAAGCCGAGCACGTCCATCTCACCTGCGGTCGGTGCGGAAAGGACGACCCCTTGTCGCTCGGCGAAGCGCACGCGTTGCAGGACCTGATCCGAAGCCATCACGGGTTCGAGGCCGACCTCACACACTTCGCGATCACCGGTCGATGCGCGAGCTGCGCGGCGAGCTGAGCCCGGTTCACTCGGCCGTCGAGCCGCCCGATCCGCCCGAGCTGCCCGATCCCGCGATCGCGGCCGACACGCCGAGCGCCACGTAGATCCCTCCGGTCACCCATCGCTGTCGACGCATGAACCGTGCGCCGCGTCGACGGAGCCAGGCGCCCGCCGTGCCCGTGAGCATCGCGTAGCACGTGTCGCTCACCATCGAGATGCCGACGAGCAACACGCCGAGCACGCCGAGCTGCAGGGCAGGCGAACCTCGCGCCGGGTCGACGAACTGCGGCAGGAACGCGAGGAAGAACAACGCCGTCTTGGGGTTGAGCACGCCCACGACCGCTCCCTGGGAGTAGATGCGCCGCAGTGATCTCGGGGCGGTCGTCGAGTTGAGATCGTCGGTCTCCTTGTCGAGGAGCTGCCGGATGCCCAGGTACACCAGGTAGGCGGCCCCGAGGTACTTCACAGCCGTGAACGCCGTCGCCGAAGACACGAGCAGCGCGGACAGCCCGAGCGCGGCGGCAGGCACGTGCACGAGCGTGCCCGTTGCGATGCCGAGCGCCGATACGAGGCCGGCGGCTCGTCCCTGATCGACGCTCCTCGTGACGATGTAGATCACGGCCGGGCCGGGCACGACGGCGAACAGCAACGCGGCGGCGGCGAACACGGTGATCATCTGGAGCTCGGGCATGGACCCCTCAACCTACGCTAGCGACGGCGCGCTGGCGCTTCGAGCCACCACGGCGAGAACCCTCGATCGTTCTCGTCGACGACGGTACCCGGCGGCACGAGCTCATCGATCGCGTCGAGCGTCGCGTCGCCCAATCGGACGTCGGCCCCGGCGAGCGTGTCCTGAACCTGCTCGAGCGTCCGCGGTCCCACGATCGCCGAGGTGATCGAAGGATGCGCCAGCGTGAACGCGAGCGCCATGTGCGTCATCGAGATGCCGACGTCGGCCGCGAGCTTGAAGAGGTGCTCGACCACGTCCAGCTTCCGCTGGTTCTCGGCTCGAGTGAGGTCGAACTGCGCCGCGATCGGCCCTCCGCGCTCTTGCCCTCGGGTGGCACGAGCCTGAGGTGACTCGTCGAATCCATCACGCCGGTAGCGTCCGGTGAGCCATCCTCGGCAGAGCGGACTCCACACGAGGACGCCCATGCCGTGGCGCTGGGCCACGGGCAGCACATCGTGCTCGATGTGCCGCACGAGTATCGAGTAAGGCGGCTGCTCGGAGCGGAAGCGCGACAGTCCGCGGCGCTCGGCGGTCCACTGCGCCTCGACCATCTGCCAGCCTGGGAACGTCGACGAGCCGAAGTATCGGATCTTGCCTTGGCGCTGCAGGTCGGTGAGCGCGCCGAGCGTTTCCTCGACGTCGGTCTCGGGCTCGGGGCGGTGGATCTGGTAGAGGTCGATGTGATCGGTGCCGAGACGGCGCAGGCTGTCTTCGACCTCGCGCACGATCCACACCCGCGAGTTCCCCCGTTGGTTCTGACCCGGTCCCATCTCCATGTGCACCTTCGTCGCAAGCACGACGTCATCGCGACGACCCTTCAGCGCGCGCCCCACGATCTCCTCGGACTGACCGGCCGAGTACATGTCGGCCGTGTCGATGAAGTTGACACCGTCGTCGAGAGCGGCGTGCACGATGCGCACGCACTCGTCGACGTCGGTGTTGCCCCACTCACCGAACATCATGGCGCCGAGGCAGTGGGTGCTCACCCTGACTCCGGTGCTCCCGAGGGATCGGTATTCCATGCGTCCCCCTGTTTGATCACTCGGTCCAGATCTCGTCGAACAGGACGGGGTCCTCTGGAAGCAACCAGCACTCGGCGATCTTGCCGTCCTCGAAACGGTACAGGCCGTGTCCTCGCCACTCGTAGTCTTTGCCTCGACGGGTCGCTCGCCCAGATGCGATCACGACGCCGTGCCGGTCATTCGCGAGCACATCCTCGACCGTGATCTCGAAGGTGCCGCCAGCGAGTGCCTGTCGGCGTCGGACGTAATCCATCACCTCGCTCTTCCCTCGGTACACACCCGAGATCGCATTTCGTCCCGGCACGTGCCAGACGATGTCATCGCTGAAGAGCTCGATGAGCCGCCCGTAGTCCTGGCAGGCCCGAACTTCGTATTCCCGGCGCAGCAGACGCTCGTTCGGATGCGGGGGTTCGACGACATCGTTCTGCTGCCGCATCGACAGATCGTAGTCGCCGCGCTTCCGACCGCCACGATCCAGTTGTCATGACGCGCGATGGCGGGCGGCCCTGCTTCACGCGAGCCATCGGTCGAGCGGGAGCTCTGCCGCAAGCGATGAGAGGTCGCCCGTGTCGCGGATCGTCGTGGCCGCGGCCGCCATCGCGCTGACCGCGACCCACGTCAGGCCGCCTCCCACGCTGACTCGCTGCGCGCCGGCGTCGAAGAGGTCTGCCAGCGACAGCTCGGGGACCGCCAACACGTTGACCGGCCGTGACACAGCACCGCACACTGCTCGGATCTCGTCGACGGTTGCCAGACCGGGCGCGTACACGACGTCGGCGCCGGCTTCCTCGAAGGCCTGCAGACGAGCGATCGTGTCGTGCAGATCTGGGTTGCCGCGGATGTGGTTCTCGGCCCTCGCAGTGAGCGTGAACGGGAAGTCGAGCCCGCGTGCTGCCTCGACGGCGGCAGCGATCCGCTCGACGGCCAGGTTCCGCTCGTAGATGGAGCCATCGGGATCGAAGTCCTCGATCGAGGCACCGACCGCCCCGGCCTCGACGACTCGCGAGATCGCGGCCGCGGCGCTCTCAGGGTCGGGTCCGTAGCCGTTCTCGAGATCGACCGACACCGGAAGGTCCGTGGCTCGGTCGAGCGCAGCGGCATGCTCGAGCACGTCGTTGAGGGTCGGCCCGCCGTCCTGGCGGCCGAGCGTGAAGGCGAAGCCTGAGCTGGTGCTGGCGAGCGCCTTGAACCCGAGCGCCGCCAACACCCGTGCCGAACCGGCATCCCAAGGGTTGGGGATCACGAACGGCTCGCCTTCGTGCAGTGCGCGGAACACCTCAGCCTTCGCCCGTTGGCTCGTCACCCGGTGGCCTCCTCTGCGACTCGAAGGACTACATTGCCACGTCCCGAGCCCTTCGGCTCGGCTCGAGACCATCGACGGATTGACCTCGCTGCTCAACGCCGACCACGATGCTCGCACGACGACGAGGAGGCAGGCGATGCGCGGTTCCATCAGCTCGAAAGCGACGACCGAGGCGACGGCTTCTCGCCGGCACGGCGGCCGGGGCTGCCGTGGTAGCGGCGGACGCGGTGCTGCCCGCGAGCGCGTCTGCCGCCGACGGCGACAACCTGAAGATCGGGCAGCAGAACACGGCGGCCAACACGACCAGGCTATCGAGCGATGACGGAGGTCTGCACGTCGTGGCCGACACCGACGACGGCGCCATCGTCGGGGAGAGCACGAGCTCGGACGGGTACGGCATCAGAGGGACGTCGCCCTATATCGGGGTGACCGCGGTGTGGGGGGCGAGATCGGTGTGTACACCGTGAGTGACTACGGCGCCGCCGTGCATGCGCTCACCTACGACGGCACGGCTCTGCACGCCCAGACCGCCGTGCCGCAAGGAACGGCGCTCCTCGTCGAGGGTGTCGCGACCTTCACCCGCAGCGGAACCGTCATCGTGGCGGCTGGAGCCCGCACGGCCAGGGTTGCCGTCGCGCCAATCTCCCCTGACACCCTCGTGCTCGCCACGCCGCAGCGCCGGTTGGCAGGCACCCACATCGAGGCGGCGGTCCCGGACGACGCCAACGACGGCTTCACCGTGCATCTGAACCGGCGAGCACCCCAGGACATGCCGGTGGCCTGGTTCCTGCTGGGATGACCCGAGCGGGCCCGTCCTAGCGCGCAAGGCGAGGCCCATCTAGGCGCGCGAGGCCATCGCGGTGGTCACAGCGGGAGTCGTCCGATTGCGAGCGGCGAACTCCTCTGACTCTAGTGTGCGCCCAAACCAACCACGGCTGACCGTCGTCCGCGCAGCGCCGACCACGCGTACACGACGACGAACACCGTCGCTGCCGTGATCACGACGGAGGCGCCCGACGACCAGTTCAGGTAGTAGGACAGGTACACCCCGATGAAGCCGCACGATGCGCCGATCCCCACCGAGAGGAACAGCATCCGGTGGAAGCTGTCGGTCAGCAGCCGTGCGATGACGGGCGGTATCACGAGGGTCGCCGCGATGAGCGTCACACCGAGCACGGTCATGGTCGAGGCGATCGTGGACGCGAGGATGATCGCGAGGAGGATATCCGTCACGGCCGTGTTCACTCCAGTCATCTGCGCAACCTCGGGATCGAACGTCGAGAACAGGAGCTGCCGATAGCGGAGGAAAACCACCGCCGCAGCGCCCACACCGACCGCGGCCACCAGCCAGACGTCAACGATCGTCACCCCGAGGACGTTGCCGAACAGGGCTGCCTCGAAGTTCCTGGTGAATGTACCGATCACCGAGATGATCGCGATCCCGATCGCGAAGCTGGCAGACGAGACGACGCCGATCGCTGCATCGGCCCCGATCGCCCGACGCCGTGAAACCCGGTTGATCAGCAGCGCAGAGACGAACCCCCACGAGAGCGCACCCACATAGAAGTTGAAGCCGAGCGCGTAGCTGGCGACGGCGCCACCGAAGATGGCGTGCGACAGGCCGTGGCCGATGTAGCTCATACCACGCAGGATCACGTACACGCCCACCAACCCACAGAGGGCTCCGGCGATCACCGCCACTAGCGTGGCATGGCGAAAGAACCCGTACTGGAACGGCTCAAGCAGGGTGTTCATGGTGTCCTCCCCGGAGCGGCACGACCTGCCTGTCTGCGTCCTCGTCATAGTCGGGGTACTGCTCCACCACCACGGGCATCCCGCCGTGCGAGAGCACCTCCAGCGACGCACCGTACGTGCGCTCCAGGACGTCGGAACGGATCACGTCATTCGGCGAGCCGCTCGCGATCACCTCCTTGTTGAGGCAGACCAGATACGGCAGGTGTGCCGCGATGCCGTTGAGGTCGTGCGTGGTGATCAGGATCGCCAGGCCGTCGTGATGCAACTCATGGATCAGGTGCATCACGTCGTGGCGGGTTCGCACGTCGACACCACTGGTGGGCTCGTCGAGCAGGAGCAATCGCGGCTGACGCAGCAGGGCGCGTGCGATGAACACGCGCTGCTGCTGTCCGCCGGAGAGCTCGCGGATATGGCGCGAACCGAGACCCCCAAGGCCGAGACGCTCCAACATCTCCTCAGCGTCGGCGACGTCGGACTTCGACGCCCAGGGGAGAACCCGACCGTCCATGCGAGCCATCAACACTGCCTCGCGCACCGTGCACGGGAAGTACCAATTGACCGTCTCGACCTGCGGGACGTACCCGATGGAAGCGTCCTTCCGACGATCGATCCGGCCGACCGCGGGCCGGATCGAGCCTGCGATCACCTTGAGCAAGGTGCTCTTGCCGGACCCGCTGGGTCCAACGACGCCGATGAAATCACCTTCACGAACCGCCATGTCCACGTTGATCAGGACCGGTTCGGCGCCGTAGCTGCAGGTCACCCGCTCGAGAAGGACCAGCTCGTTCAATAGCGGTACTCCACGTCGTCCCCCGACTGCAGGTTCGACACGTCGAATCCATCGAGGACCGCAGGGTCGCCCCCGAGCGCGCCCATGAAGGTCTCGAAGTCGAACGCCATCAACCCGAGGTAGCTATGGTCGGGATCGCCGTTCTCACCGGGCAGGTCGTCGTCTCGCAGATCGTCGATGTATTGGGCGCCCGTCTCGCTCGCGATCTGCTCGAGCACGGGGCTGGGGAACACCTCGGACCCGAAGATCGCGGGGATGTTCTCGGATGCGACCTGGTCGATCAGCCCAGCCACATCCTGAGGGGTCGGGTCCGCGAAGTCGGAGGGCTGGATCGCACCCACGATCTTCCAGCCGTACTCGCTCGCGAAGTAGGGGAAGGAGTCGTGGTAGGTCAGGAGCTTCCGATTCTCTTCGGGGACCGTCGCGGTGACATCTCGCACCATCTGGTCGAGCTCATCGAGCTTGGCGGCGAAGGCCTCGTAATTGGCCCCGTACTTGTCGGAACAATCGGGGTCGATCATCGAGAGCTCGTCCTTGATGATCTCTGCGTAACGCTTCGCGAACAAGGGGTTCGTCCACAGGTGCGGGTTGGGATCGCCTCCGGACTCAGGGAAGGAGAAGTCGTAGATGTACTCCTCAGGCGTGATCGTCATCGAGCCGAGCTCGACGACAGGTGAGCCCTCAGGAACGTTCGCCTCAGCGAGCTCCTTCGTTGGCTCCTCCAAGTGAAGACCGTTGATGAAGACGATGTCGGCGTCGGTGAACGCGGTCGCGTCGGACGGCTGCGGCTCGAACGTGTGGCTGTTCGTGCCCTCGGGCACGATGCCGGTGATCGTCACGCAGTCCCCGCCCACGTTCTGCGCGATGTTCGTGATCGGTGACACCGTGGTCACCACCGCGAGTCGATCCGAGCTCTGGGCTGCCTCATCATTGGAAGGCTCGTTGGCCGAACACCCAACCGCCAGCGTGGTCACGGCGAGACCGATGATGAGCTTCTTCATACCGAGCTTGGCCCCTTGGTAGGTAACGGAAGCCCCATCCTACCTGCTTATTGCAATGACACGCAAGAGAGACTCTCTGCGATAGGTGTCAGTACCGTGGGGTCTCGCGGTACTCGCCGAACACCGATCTCAGTGCGCGCACGATCTCGCCCTCGGTACAGAGAGCTCGCGCACACTCCACCAGTGGTCCGATCAGCTCGGCGTCGTCGGTGGCCGCGGCCGACCTCAGGTCAGCGAGCGCCCCGTCGGCCGCGGCCTCATCGCGATGCGAGCGGGTTCGCGCCACGGCCTCGAGCTGCCCGGCCTCGGCCTCGGGACCGATCACCAGCGTGTCGACCGAAGCGGCGCCGGGGTCGACGAACGCGTTCACCCCCACCTTCACCAGGTCGCCCGACTCGAGGCGGCGCTGTTCGGTGAACGCCGCCTCGGCGATGAGCTGCTGGAACCACCCGCGCTCGATGCCCTCGAGCACCCCTTCGAGCATCGAGCCGTTCCCCATCTCGTCGATGTGGGCGAACAGCTCCTCGGCACGCGCCTCGATCTCGTCGGTCGCACGCTCAACCACGTAGGAGCCACCGAGGGGATCGGCCACGTCTGCCACCCCGCTCTCGTGCGCGATCACCTGCTGGGTGCGCAAGGCGAGGCGGGCCGCGTGCTCGGTCGGCAGCGCGAGCACTTCGTCGAGCGCGTTCGTGTGCAACGACTGCGTGCCGCCGAGCACGGCCGTGAGCGCCTCGAGCGCGGTGCGCACGACGTTGTTCATCGGCTGTTGCGCCGTGTTCGAGACCCCCGCGGTCTGCGTGTGGAAACGCAGACGCCGCGCGTCGGCATCGTCGACGCCGTATCGCTCGCGGAGCCAGCGTTCCCAGATGCGCCGTGCGGCGCGGAACTTGCCGAGCTCCTCGAGCATGTCGATGTGGCTGTTGAAGAAGAACGACAGCCCTGGCACGAACAGCGCCGGGTCGAGGCCGCGCGCCAGACCGAGCTCGACGTAGGCGAACCCGTCGGCGAGCGTGAATGCCAGCTCCTGCGCGGCGGTGGCCCCCGCTTCCCTGATGTGGTAGCCGCTCACGCTGATGGGGTGGAACTGCGGCACACGCTCCGCGCAGAAGGCCATGAGGTCGCCGATCAGCCGCAGATGCGGGCGCGGCGGGAACAGCCATTCCTTCTGGGCGATGTACTCCTTGAAGATGTCGGTCTGCAGGGTGCCGTCGAGCCTCTGCCAGTCGACGCCCTGGCGCTCGGCCGTGGCGAGGAAGAACGCGAACGCGATCGTGGCCGGTCCGCTGATCGTCATCGAAGTGGTGATATCGCCGAGCGGGATGCCATCGAACAACGTCTCGAAGTCATCGAGCGAGTCGGTCGCGACCCCGCAGCGCCCCACCTCACCCTCACTGAGCGGATCGTCGGAGTCGAGCCCCATCAGCGTCGGCATGTCGAAGGCGACGCTCAGCCCGCCCTGCCCCTGCTCGAGCAGGAAGCGGTACCGGGCGTTCGTCTCCGTGGGCGAGCCGAACCCGGCGAACTGGCGCATCGTCCACAGACGCCCCCGGTACATCGAGGGGTAAACGCCGCGGGTGTACGGAGGCGAACCCGGCATGCCGAGGGTCGCCTGCAGGTCGCGATCGGGCGCGTCGTCGGGTCCGACGAGCGCGGGCACGGGCTCGCCCGACAACGAGGTGTGGGATCGGTCCGGGCTCGGGCTCGGGCTCGGGCTCGGGCTCGGGGCGTCGGGGGATCGATGTGGCTCGCTCACGGGGTCTCCTACGCGGTCGCGTCTGCCTCGCCCATGTCGGCGCGGCTCGCCGGCGCCCTTCCGGTGGCTCGCTCGGCCAGCATAGCCGCGGCCTCGTATGGGTCCGTGCGACGCTCGACGAGGTCCTGAGCGAGGGAGGGGTCTGCCTCGAGCGCCGTCGCCACCTCGACGCGGAAACGGGCCGCCGCGAGCGCCTCGACCTCGCGAAGCAGGCGCGTCCTTCGCTTCGCGTCGAGGGCGCCGCTCCCGTGAAGGTGCTCCCTGTGCGACTCGATCGCTTCCCAGACCTCGTCGGCACCCTCGTCGTCGATGGCGGAAGCGGCGAGCACCGGCGGATCCCAGTCCCGGGCCACGCCCAGGTGCAGCATCTGACGAAGCTCCCGCATGACCTCGGGCGCGCCCTCACGATCAGCTTTGTTCACGACGAAGACGTCGGCCACCTCCAGGATGCCCGCCTTGGCCATCTGCACGGCGTCACCCATGCCGGGCGCGAGCACCACGACCGCGGTGTCGGTCGCGGCCGCGACGTCGACCTCGGCCTGGCCCACCCCTACCGTCTCGACCATCACCCGGTCGTATCCGGCCGCGTCGAGGATGCGAACTGCCTCGGGCGCGGCGAGCGCCATGCCCCCCAGGTGCCCGCGCGTGGCCATCGACCGGATGAACACGCTCGGATCGGTGGCGTGCTCCTGCATGCGCACCCGATCGCCCAGCAGCGCGCCGCCCGTGTAGGGCGAGGTCGGATCGACGGCGAGCACCGCCACCCGCAGGTCGCTCGCGCGCCCCACCTTCACCAGTCCAGCGGCAAGGGTGGACTTGCCGACACCCGGCGCCCCGGTGAGCCCGACCGTCGCGGCCCTTCCCGTGCTCGCGAAGATGCCGTCGGACAAGGCTTCGAGGCCGTCGGCGCCGTCTTCCACGGCGCTGATCGCGCGGGCGACTGCTCGGCGGTCGGCCGCCAGCACCCCTTGCACCAACGCGTCAACGTCCATCAGAGCCAGGTTACTCGGCACCGGTGCCCGGGCTGCCCTTGATGGGCGCCTCGCGGACCGCGCCCGGCTCGCCGCCGGCGAGCGCCGCGCCCGGGATCGCTCGCAGCGCCTCTCGCAGCGACGCGCAGTAGGCACGCTGGCGAGTGAGCGCAGGGTCGTCGGCTTCGGCCACCCTCGAGGCAGCCATCGCCAGGTTCACCTGTTCGCGTTGGAGCCGCTGCAACAGCCCCGCCGCACGGGCGCCGGCCCGACGTCGCATATCACCCGTCGCCGCGCGCCGGCGCTTCGGGCTCTCCAACAGATGCAGCTCACGGGCTGAGATGCCGTCGAGCCCGATCTCGCTCGCCAGCGCCTGCCGGAGCCAGCGGCGCTCACGCCTGTGCGCGAGGGTCACCGCGACCGCGACGAACGCCAGCAGCGGCAGCCCCTTGACCGTGGTGGCAAGCACGACGAACAGGTAGTCGAACCCCGACCACGGCCCTTCCGGGAACAGGTTGAGCACAGGAGAGTTCCAGAGGAAGTGCGCGAACGCCGCCAGGGCGCAGAGCGACGCCGCCACCCAAAGCCGGCGCCTTCGCGATTCCCATGCCCTGCGCGAGACGACGATGCCAACCGCCATGCCGACGAGCCCCGTGTAGAGCACGTGACCGTAGAGGCCCCCGGCCACGACCCGCAGCCAGAACCCCTGCAGCACCCCGCCTGGTTGCCCACCGAATACGGCCATGAAGTAGACGACGTCCTCGACGATCGCGAACCCCAGGCCGCAGATCGCGCCGTACACGAAGCCGTCCATCACGTCGTCGACCTCGTCGCGGGCGATCAGGTAGATCAGCACGACGCCGCACCCCTTGAGGATCTCCTCGACGAACGGCGCCGTGAGAGCCGCGGTCCACCGGGCGGCGAGCTCCGGTCCCCCGAGACGGGCGACCGTGAGGCCCCACCCAGCGTTGCCGATCGCCGACAGGGTGGTGGCCGCAACGGCGCCCCAGACGAACGCCGCCACGAGGAGCGTCACCGGCTCACGCTCGTAGAGATCGAGCCGGTACACGACCAGCGCGACCGGCAGTCCGTACAGAGCGAGCAGCAACCACGACAGTGCCCATCCGCCCGGCGAGATGCTGCGATACAGGCTCTGCTCGGCGATCGCGACGACCCCCGTCAGTCCCACAGCGACCATGAAGAGCCAGAACGCGGGAAGGCGCGGCTGCACGAAGCGGGCATGGTGCATGCGGCGCCCGCGACGGGTCATCGCCGCGCTCATGCGCCCGGACCCACCATGGCCGCGGCGATCATCGTGTGCAGGTCGCCGTCGACGAACGCCAGCACACCCTCTGGAGCGAGCCCCACGAAGACCACACCCTGCCCGTCGGACGCGACCCCGGTCGTGACCTCACCTTCGAGAGCGGCACCCGATACCCGGTCGGTGCCGTTGAACGTGAAGCGCTGTCCCACGAGCTCCCCGTCGAGGCTGACCGGCGTGAGGACCTCGGAGACCGAGAGCTGGTCGAGGGAGTCAAGCAACAGATCGCTGCCGACCTCGCCGGCCAGGCTCTGGGCGTCGCCGGCGAACGAGCCCCACGCCACGGCGACGAGCGTGCCGCTTCCTCTGGTGAGGCCCACCGCGGGTCGTCGCGCGACCGAGACCCCGTCGGACGGCCCCCAGCCGCTGAGCGGCTGCACCGAGACGACGCCGGGGATCGACACGGCCGGACCTGCCGGCTCCGACAGCGCGGCCGAGACCGCGAATCCTCCGAGCGTCGTCACGAGCACGACGGCGAGCACCGCCATCGTCGGAAGCCAGCGGCGAGGAAAGGAGGACGGCTCGTGCACCGAGAGCAGTGAGGTGAACCTCGCGAGCCGCACGGGGTGGCGCACCAGACCGTGCACACGGACGCGCCCGGCGGTGATGTCGGCGAGCACCGCGCGTCCGTCACGACGCAGCGGATCGGGCAACCCCGCTCGCAGCGGCGCCGCCGCGAGCGCCAGCAACCGCTCGGCGTCGGCGACGACGCGCACATGCGCGCCGGGCGCGACCCCGTCTGCGACACGCACGCTGCCAGGCGCGAGCCGCACCGTCACCGCCACCTCGGCATCGGAGGCGTCGAGCACGACGATCGATGAACCACGCAGGTGGGATGCGCGGGCCGGATCCCGCGCCAGGTTCTGCTCGATGAGGCCCGCAACGAGCTCAGCGAGCCCGCTCGGATCATCACCGTCGAGCTGCACCTGTACGCCGCTCACGGCTCGAGCAGGACCTTCGAGGCTTCCCGGCGGTCGAACCGCTCGTAGCCGCTCGGCGCCTGCTCGAGCGGCAGACGGTCGCTCACGTACGGCAGCGGGTCGAGCTCGCCTTCGGCGACGCGACGCATCACCTCCCGCCAACTGGCGTGCACCGGGCAGACGCCTGTGAAGCGAAGGTCGAGCGCCCTCGCCCAGGCCACGCCGAGCTGCAGCTCGACCGACTCGCCCGCATAGACGCCGGCAACGATCACCCTCCCTCCGCGGCGCACGATGGTGGTGGCAGACTCATAAGCGTCGGCAGCGCCCACTGCATCGATCGCCACGTCGGCGCCACGGTCACCGGTCGCCTCGGCCAGAGCGCTCTCGGCACTCTGCTCCCCCACATGCACGGGCACGGCGCCGGCCTCGACGGCAAGCGTGAGCCTCGAGGGTTCCCGATCGAGCAGGAACACCCGCTCGACGCCCAGGGACCGAAGCGACAGAGCGGCGCACCACCCCACCGGACCGGCGCCGAGCACGGCCACGACATCGCTCGGCGCCGCCTCGGCGAGCGTCGCGGCGTGGAACCCCGTGGTCAGCACGTCGCCGACGAACACGGCTCGATCGTCGTCGACGGCCGTGGGAACACCCAGCAGGTTCATGTCTGCCCACGGCACGCGCACCAACTCGGCCTGAGCGCCGGCGAGGTTCCCACCGAACGGTCCAGCACCGAACACCGCAGCCTGCTCACACAGGTTGGTCTCGCCTCGCGCGCAGAACCAGCAGCGTCCACACGCGACCGCGAACGAGATCACGGCCCGCTCCCCCGGCCGAACGGATCCCACCTGTGGGCCGACGGCCTCGACGACCCCGACTGCCTCGTGTCCTAGCACCTCACCCACGGCCGTCGGCGTCTTGCCGTGCAGGAAGTGCAGGTCCGATCCGCAGATCGCCGCCCGCGTCACGCGCACGAGGGCGTCCGCCGGCTCGCGCAGCACGGGCTCGGGCACATCGGCCACCTCGACCCGTCCGGGCTCGGCGAACACCACCGCTCGCATCACGCCTCGTCGGGGAACCGCGTGGGCACCGTGGCGCAGATCGCGACGAGCTCGTGCGCCGCCTGCACGTATCGCAGGATCTTCGGAAGGTCGCCTCGCACCCTGAGCTTTCCCTGCATCATCGCTCTCACGGGATCGAGCTCGCCTCGCACCACCTGCTTCCAGCGGCGGTAGGTGGCCGAGATCACGAACTCGGCCTCGGCGCCGCGCTCAGGGGTCACCACGTCGCCGCTGCGGCAGGTGCCATGCCACAGATCGAGGTAGCCCCAGACGTCGCCTGGCACGCCGCGCTCGGGATCGGCCTCGATCACGAAGGCGATGTCGCCTTCCCAGTCGGAGGCCGCCTCACGGTAGGCCTGGGAATCGACGATCGTGCCAGCCAGCGCGTGGAACCATTCCTGACGCGGGAACTCGAACATGGGCCTCCCTCGCTGTCGTGCCCAGCATACGGAGGCCGCCCACGGGCCCTCGCGAGGCCTACCCGGAAACCAGGATCAGCACGATGCCGATGGAGTTGAACGCGATGTGGGCGACGACGTTCGACAACAGGCTCTTGCGCCACTCGTAGATCAGGCAGAGACCGATGCCGGTGAACACCATGACGGCCTGCAGGAAGACCGCGTCGGCCCAGGGCGCCGCGACGTAGTGCACGAGTCCGAACAGCACGGATGACGCCAGAGCGCCCGGCCAGAACCCGTGACGATCCCTGATGCTGCGGAACAGCACGCCCCGGAAGAAGAATTCCTCGGCGATGGGCGCCGCGACCAGTGCTACGGCCACGGCGAGCAGCTTGCCTGCGAGCGTGAGATCGGCGGCGATCTGGTCAGGCGGCGACACCGTGCGATCGGTGATCACCTGCAGGATCGACGCGACGACCAGCGCTGCGCCGATCGCCACGGCTGGATATAGCCCGAGCCCGAGGGCGAAGCTCACCCCGATCTCGCGGAGCCGGCGCGCCGCGGGCACGAGACGGATCGCGTCACGCCAGCCCCGATGCCGGCGCTCGAGCCAGATGACCATCCCAGCCACCCCCACCGCGTTCGTCACGATCGTGAGCCCGAGCACTCCCGAGCCGGCGGCGCCCGATGTCACCTCGATGCCCGTGAGCGCGACGATGACCCCTCCGACGAGGGCCTGCGCGATGACGATGTTGGCGACGAAGATCGAGAGGAGCCCTTCCCACCATCGCCACGTGACCTTCGGCCTGCCGTCGGGCAGCATGCCCGCGCGCGCGGGCAGGCCGACGCCCGGCCGCGGCTCGATACCGATCGACGAGCCGTCGGCACGCAGGTCCGGACGCGGCGGGAGCTGAGGGTGCGCGGTCATGGGTTGGCGACCTCGACCTACAGGAACCGGAATGCCGACTCTTCGACTCGGTGCGCCTCGACCCCGAGGGCGTGCAGCTTGTCGACGAAGCCCTCGTATCCCCGGTCGAGGTGGTGCAGATCGGAGATCTCGGTGACCCCGTCGGCGGTGAGCGCTGCGATCGTCATCGCCGCCCCCGCCCTGATGTCGAGCGCGCGCACGGGAGCCGCTGACAAGCGCTCGACGCCCCGGATCACGGCGTGGTGCCCTTCGGTCCTGATATCGACCCCCATGCGTCGGAGCTCGTCGACGTAGAGGAAGCGGCTCTCGAAGACGTTCTCGGTGGCGATGCTCGTGCCATCGGCGGTCGCGAGCATCGCCATGAGGATGGGCTGGAAGTCCGTCGCCACCCCCGGGTAGGGAAGCGTCACGAAATCGATCGCCCGCGCCCGGGTCGACTGGATGATGCGCAGACCTGCCTCGGTCATGACCACCTGGGCGCCGGCATCGACGAGCTTCTGCAGGAAGAGGTCGAGGTGGTCGGGCCGCGCGTTCTCGAGCGTCACGTCGCCACGCGTCGCCACCGCCGCGGCCGCCCACGTGCCGGTCTCGATGCGATCGGGGATCGTGACGTGGTCGGCCGGGTGAAGCGCACCGACCCCTTCGATCTCGATCGTGCTGGTACCGGCGCCGCCGATGCGGGCGCCCATGGCCACGAGGAATCCCGCGAGGTCGGCGATCTCGGGCTCGCGCGCGGCGTTGTCGATCGCGGTGGTGCCACGAGCGAGCACCGCAGCCATCATCAGGTTCTCGGTCGCACCGACGCTCGGATAGTCGAGGGTGATCGCAGCGCCTCGCAGCCCCGGCGTCGATGCCACCAGGAAACCGTGCTCCGAGCTGATCTCCGCGCCCATCTTCCTCAGGCCCTGCACGTGCAGATCGATCGGCCGAGACCCGATGGCATCGCCTCCGGGCATCGCCACCCGAGCGTGCCCAGCTCGAGCGAGCAAGGAACCGAGCACCGCCGTGGACGCGCGCATGCGGCGCACGAGGTCGTAGGGGGCCTCGACCGACGTGAGCTCGGTCGCGTCGATCGTGAGCTCGCCGTCATGCCACGCCGTGCCCGCCCCGAGACGATCGAGCACCTCGGCCATGGTGCGGCAATCGAGGATGTTCGGCACGTTGCGCAACACGGTGCGCCCGGGCGCGAGCAATGCCGCGGCCATGAGCTTCAGGGCGGAGTTCTTGGCGCCGGCCACCCGGACCGTGCCGGCGCAGCGGGCCCCTCCCGTGACGAGGAGTCGTTCCATCGAGGCACTCAGTGTAGGTGCGAGTTGGCCGGCGGGCGCTCAGCCAACGAGGTTGATGCGAGCGAGGGCCTTGTCGTGCTCTGCCGTGAGCGAGGCGGTTTCGGGGTCGTCGTCAGCGATCTGCGTGAGCCGCTGCTCGAACTCCGCGGCGCGTCCACGAGCGGCCTCGACGTCGATGTCGTCTGCGAGCTCGGCGCTCGAGGCGAGCACATCGACGCGCGAGCCGGCCGTGCCCTCACCCTCACCCGCATCGGTGCCGGCGCTCGTCACGTGCATGAAGCCGCCGTCGATCACCGCGCGCAGCTCGGGCTCGCCCTCACGCAGGATGCGCAACGGACCGATCGAGAGCTGCACCATCATCGGCGCGTGCCCGGTAAGGATGCCGACCTCACCGTCGACCCCGTGCGCGATCACGCTCTCGGCCTCGCCGGCCCAGACCTCGCGCTCAGGGGTGACGACGTGGACCTCGACCGACCCACTCATCTCGCTACCGCCTTCGGCTGCTTGAGCGCCACGCTACGAGGCTTCCAGCTTCTTGGCCTGCTCGACGGCTTCCTCGATGCCGCCGACGAGGAAGAACGCCTGCTCGGGAAGGTGGTCGTACTCCCCCTCGGTGAGCGCCTTGAACGACGCGATCGTCTCGTCGACCGGCGTGTACTTTCCGGGCAGGCCGGTGAACTGCTCGGCGACGAAGAACGGCTGCGACAGGAACCGCTGGATCTTGCGGGCCCGCGACACGATCACCTTGTCCTCTTCGCTCAGCTCGTCGATGCCGAGGATCGCGATGATGTCCTGCAGGTCCTTGTAGCGCTGCAGGATCTCCTGCACCCGGCGGGCTACCGCGTAGTGCTCCTCACCCACGTACCGGGGGTCGAGGATGCGCGAGCTCGAGTCGAGCGGGTCGACCGCCGGGTAGATGCCGAGAGAGGCGATGTCGCGCGAGAGCACCGTCGTGGCATCGAGGTGGGCGAAAGCCGCGTGCGGCGCCGGGTCGGTGATGTCGTCGGCCGGCACGTAGATCGCTTGCAGCGACGTGATCGAACGCCCACCGGCCGAGGTGATGCGCTCCTGCAGGTTGCCCATCTCGCTCGCGAGGTTCGGCTGATAGCCCACCGATGACGGCATGCGCCCGAGCAGCGTCGAGACCTCGGAGCCCGCCTGCGTGAAACGGAAGATGTTGTCCACGAACAACAGCACGTCGAGGTGCTTCTCATCACGGAAGTACTCGGCCATGGTGAGCGCGCTGAGAGCGACGCGCAACCGGACGCCCGGCGGCTCGTCCATCTGGCCGAACACGAGCGCGGTCTTCTCGATCACGCCCGACTCGGTCATCTCCAGGAACAGGTCGTTGCCCTCGCGGGTGCGCTCGCCGACGCCCGCGAAGACCGACACGCCGCCGTGCTGCTCGGCTTGGCGGCGGATCATCTCCTGGATGATCACGGTCTTGCCGACGCCCGCGCCGCCGAACATGCCGATCTTGCCGCCCTGCACGTAGGGCTCGAGCAGATCGATCACCTTGATGCCGGTTTCGAGCATGACCTTCTTGGGCTCGAGGTCGGCGAACGGCGGAGGATCGCGATGGATCGGCCACCGGGTGTCTGCGTCGATGTTCGACGCGTCGGTGTCGAGCGGATCGCCGAGCACGTTGTACACATGGCCGAGCACGCCTTCGCCGACGGGCACCGTGATCGGCGAGCCGGTGTTCTGCACGGAAGACCCGCGCACCACGCCGTCGGTGGGCTTCAGGGCGATCGCACGAACGGTGGAGTCGCCGATGTGCTGGGCCACCTCGAACGTGATCGTCGTGGTCTCGCCGCTGAGCTCGACGTCGAGCGTCAGCGCCGTGTTGATCTCGGGCAGCTCCGACGGCGGGAACTCGACGTCCACCACCGGTCCGATCACCCGTGTCACGCGACCGCTCGCGTGGGTCTTCGTGTCAGCCATCGTCACTCCTTCGCAGCGGCGGAGAGCGCCTCGGCTCCGCCGACGATCTCCATGATCTCGGTCGTGATCTCGTCCTGGCGGGCGCGGTTCGCCTGCCGGGTGAGGATCTTCATCAGCTCATCAGCGTTGTCGGTCGCGGCCTTCATCGCCCGCCGGCGCGCGGCGTTCTCCGAGGCCGCCGACTCGAGCAGGGCCGCGTAGACCTTCGTGATCAGGTACTCGGGCAGCAGATGGTCGAGGATGCGCTCGGGCTCGGGCTCGAACAGGTACTCCGGCGGCACGGTGTCGCTCGCTGAGCCCCTGACTTCCTCTGGCGAGATCGGCAGGAAACGCTTGACCGTCGCCCGAAGCGTGAACGCCGACCGGAAGTCGGTGTAGGCGCAGTAGAGCTCATCGAACTCCTCTGCTGCGAAGTCCTCGATCAGGCGGGTGCCGATCGTGCGCGCCACCTCGTACGACGGCACCTCGGTGTGGCCCTGCCAGTCCTGTCGGATGGTGGCGCCCCGGAACCGGAAGTAGCCGGCGCCCTTCTTGCCGCTCACGTAGAGCACGGGCTCGAGGCCGCGCTCGCGCACCGACGCGACGATGCGCTCGGCTGCCTTGATCACGTTGGCGCTATACGCGCCCGCGAGCCCGCGATCGGAGGTGCACACGAACACGCCGGCCTTGGTGGGGTTCGGGCGCTCCTCAAGCAGCGGGTGCGAGAGTGCGCCCGCGTTGCGCGCCAGGTCCTCCATAGCCGCAGTGAGCTGGATCGCGTACGGGCGCGCGGCTTCGACGCGCTGCTGCGCCTTGACGATGCGTGAGGACGCGATCAGCTCCATGGCGCGGGTGATCTTCTTCGTCGACTGCACCGAGCGGATCCGTCGGCGGACGACGCGGAGCTGTGCACCCATCGGCTACGCGCTCGGCTCGTCGCCGGCCTCGTCGGTCGAGGCTGGCCCGGCCTGGGCGGCCGGCTCGTCGCCGCCCTCGTCGTCGTCGGCCGAGGACATGCGGTCCCAGCCGACGTCGGGCTTCACTTCGTCAGGTGGGGTCGTCGCGCCGAGCGCAGCCGCCGATCCTGCGGCGGGGCCGCTCGGCTGGAACGACTCCTTGAAGGTCTCGAGGGCAGCCTTCAGCTTGCCGTCGGTCTCCTCGGACAAGTCGCCCGAATCGCGGATCGTCGAGAACACCTCGGGGTCGCGCGTCTCGAGGTGGGTGGCGAACTCCTCGACGAAGCGCTTCGCGTCCTCGACCGGGAAGTCGTCCATGTGGCCGCCGGTGACGGAGTAGATCGCGACGACCTGGCGCTCGACGGGCTGGGGCGCGTACTGGGGCTGCTTCAGGATCTCGACGACGCGAGCGCCACGGGCGAGCTGCTGCTGCGACGCCTTGTCGAGCTCGGAGCCGAACTGGGCGAAGGCTTCGAGCGCGCGGAACTGCGCCAGGTCGAGTCGCAGGCGCCCGGCGACCTTCTTCATCGCCTTGGTCTGCGCGGCGCCGCCGACCCGCGAGACCGACACGCCCACGTTGATGGCGGGGCGCACGCCCGAGAAGAACAGCTCCGACTCGAGGAAGAGCTGCCCGTCGGTGATGGAGATGACGTTGGTGGGGATGTAGGCGGAGATGTCGCCACCCTTGGTCTCGATGATCGGCAGCGCCGTCATCGATCCGGCGCCGAGCTCGTCGGAGAGCTTCGCCGCGCGCTCGAGCAGCCGGGAGTGCAGGTAGAAGACGTCGCCTGGATACGCCTCACGGCCCGGCGGGCGGCGCAGCAGGAGTGAGATCTCGCGATACGCCACGGCCTGCTTCGACAGGTCGTCGAACACGATCAGCACGGCGTCGCCGTTGTACATCCAGTAGGCGCCGATCGCCGCGCCCGAGTACGGAGCCACGTACTGGAACGGCGCGGGGTCCGATGCCGCGGCGTTCACGACCGTCGTGTACTCCAGGGCGCCCTGCTCACGCAGGGTGTCGACCACCTCGGCGACGGTCGAGGCCTTCTGACCGATGGCGACGTAGATGCACTTCACCGCCTGGTCAGTGCCCCAGTACTGCTTCTGGGCGATGATCGCGTCGAGGGCCACGGCCGTCTTGCCCGTCTGCCGGTCCCCGATGATGAGCTGTCGTTGCCCTCGCCCGATCGCGGTCATCGCGTCGATGGCCATGATGCCGGTGTACAGCGGTTCCTTCACGGGCTGGCGCGACACCACGTTCGGCGCCTGCACCTCGAGGTTGCGGGTCTCCTCGGCCTGGATCGGCCCCCGGTCGTCGATCGGGCGTCCGAGCCCGTCGACCACCCGCCCGAGGAAGCCGTCACCGACCGGGACCGAGAGGATGTTCCCGGTCTGGGTGACCGCGTCGCCTTCCTCGATGCTCGCGGAATCGCCGAAGATGATGCAGCCGATCTCGTGCTCGTCGAGGTTGAACGCCATGCCGAGCAAGCCGCCGGGGAACTCGAGCAGCTCGTTGGCCATGGTTCGAGGTAATCCAGAGACACGCGCGATGCCGTCGCCGACCTCGATGACGCGTCCGACCTCTTCGCGGTCGACGCTCGGCTCCCAGCTCTCGACGTTCCTGCGAAGTGCGTCCGCGATGCTCGCGGGGTCGATGTTCACTGCCATGTCGTCACACGCTCCCTAGTCGCTGCTTGGCATCGACGAGACGGGTCGCGACCGTGCCGTCGAAGATCTCGTCGCCTACGCGCGCGACCACGCCGCCCACCACGCTCGGATCGACCACGACCTTCACGTCGATCGTTCGGCCGGTGGCCGTGGACAACGCGGCGGCGATGCGCTCGCGCTGTGCGGCCGAAAGCTCGACCGCCGATCGGACCTCGGCCAGCGTGTGATCGCGCTCACCCGCGGCCACCTCGGCGAGACGCTGCACGATCTTGGGGATCTCGCGCGCCCTGCCAGCATCGACGACGAAGCCGAGCAGGGCCACCGTGAGAGGGTTCGCCCGTTCACCCAGGACGTCGCCGATCACGCTCTTCTTGTTCTCGGCGGGCAGCGCGGCGTCGGTCAGCGCCTCGCGCAGCGGCGTGTTCTGCTCGAGGGCCTTCGCGAACGCATAGAGCTCGTCCTCGACCGCGGGCAGTGCGCCTTCGGCCCGGGCGACCGTGAACAGGGCCTCGGCGTAACCGTCGATCAGCTCCTCGCTCGCCATCTCAGTTCTGGGCGCCGCCGCCCGCGACCTGGTCGATGTACTCGTCGATCAGACGCTCGTGCGCGCCGGCATCGAGCGACTCGCCCACCACCCGGCCGGCGAGCTCGACGGCGATCTCACCAACCTGCCCCCGTAGCTCCTGGAAGACCCGGTCGCGCTCGGCGCGGATCTCCTCTTGAGCTCGAGCCACGGTCGCCTGCGCCTCCTGCTCGGCCTTGGCCTGCAGGTCCGCCCTGACCTGATCGGCGGTGCTGCGGGCTTCCTCGATGATGCGGTTCGCCTCGTCGCGCGCGTCGGAGAGCTGCGAGCGGTAGTCGGCCAACAACGTGTCGGCCTCGCTGCGAGTCGCCTCGGCCTGCTCGAGCTCGCCTTGGATCTTCTCGCGACGCTCGTCGAGCAGCGTTCCGATGCGCGGGAAGACCCACTTGCGCATGAAGAAGTAGAGGATGCCGAACGCGAGCGCGCCGATGAGCAGCTCTTCCCAGTGAGGGTAGAGGTCGGACGCCTCGTTGGTCTCCTCGACCGCTTCTTCGGTCGCCGCGACGATCGCGAGGATGGTTGCCACCATGATCCGGGCTCCCCTCGGCCTAGATGATGAACGAGAACGCGATGCCGAACAGCGCCAGCGCCTCGATGAGACCGATGCCGATGAACATCGTGGCGCGCACCTGCCCCGCGTACTCGGGCTGACGGGCCATGGCCTCGACGGACTTGCCGATCAAGACCCCGAGCCCGATGCCGGGTCCGATGGCGGCGAGCCCGATCACGAGACCCCTGCCGATCGTTGCCAGGCCCTCCAGGTCACCGGTGAGCTGCGCGAGCAGTGCCAACATGCTTCCTCCTTCGGTCAGTGCTCTTCCGCCATCGCGCCGCCGATGTAGGAGGCGGTCAAGATGGCGAAGATGAACGCTTGTAGCGCGGATACGAAGATCTCGAAGCCCACCAGCGCGATGGCGATGGCGAACGAGAACGGAGCGAAGATCGCGGTGAAGCCACCCTGCAGCATCGCGATGGTGCCGAGGAAGAACACCGCGAGCAGGAAGTGCCCGGCCATGAAGTTGGCCCAGAGTCGGACCGACAGGGTGATCGGCCTGATGATGATCTGCGTGAGGAACTCGATCGGCACGAGCAGCACGTAGAGGATCTTCGGGGCGCCGGGGGGCACCATGACGTGCTTGAGATAGCCGAAGAACCCGTGCTTGCCGATGCCGACCGCGTTGTACGTGACCCACGCGATGATCGCCATCACCATGGGGAACGCGATGCGGCTGTTCGAGGAGAAGTTCACGCCCGGCGCGACCTCGAAGATGTTCCAGAAGAAGATCGCGAAGAAGAACGTCGCCAGCAACGGCATGAAGCGGGCGCTGTCAGGCCCGAGCATCGGCATGGCGATGTTCTCCCGGACGAACTGGATGCCGAGCTCGGCCAGGCTCTGCATCTTGCCGGGAACGACCGAGGGCTTGCGCAACCCGAGATAGAAGAACGCGATGAAGCTCACGAACCCAAGCAACACCAAGAAGTTGATGAAGCTCATGCAGAACGAAAGGCCGCCGACGTTGAGCGAGGGGCCCCAGCAGTCCCACACGAAGTCCTTGGTGGAAGGCGGATGGAACTGCGCGACCAGGGCCAGCGCGGTACTGATCATCGATGAGCCTCGCTCGCACCGGCGCCCGCGGGTGCATCAGCCGCGCCCGGGAAGCGCCACATGTCGGCCTGCATGCGCCCGGACACGAGCTTCATCTCCGCGCCGAGCAGCACGATCGTTGACGGCACGACCGCGGCGATGAACGCGACGACCGAGAACCACTGGGTCTGGTCCAGCAGTGCGATGATCGCGACGATCACGCCAAGCCGGATCACGAAGCCGCAGAGCCCGACCGCGTAGAGCAGCACGGGCGAGATGGTGGCCGCCCACGCCGTCGAGAGCCCGTGTGCGACGAAGTTGGCACAGATGACGGCGATGCCGATCGCAGCGGACCAGCCGGCGTCGGCGTCGGCGACAAGGGCGCCGATGGCGAAGGCGAGGGCTGCAGCGGGAACGGTGAAGGGCGTGATGCGCCGGATCAGCTCGTGTTCAGGCTCGACCGTCGCCACCCTCTCCCCTTCCGTACCGGAGCCACACCAGATAGATCGAGCCAGCCGCGCCGAGCACCGCGCCGACCGCGAAGAAGACGCCATCGGTGCCGAACCACCGGTCGGCCAGAAAGCCGATACCGCCCCAAGCTGCGATGCCCCCGACCATCGTCGACGTGATCGCCCACCCCGTTCCCATGCCGGTCCAGGCGTCATCGCGTTGCTGCCTGGGCGTCATGAGCGCATCAGTATAGGCAGTGGGTCTCACATGCGTCCGTCAGACGTCCCAGCCGGCGTCGACCGGGATGTCGTGACCGGTGATGTTCTTCGCGCCTTCTGAAAGCAGGAAGTCGATCGCAGCGGCGATGTCCTCTTCCTCCACGAAGCGGCCAAGCGCGGTCTGCGACGCGAAGTCGTCGTACACCTCTTGGGGGGTCTTCCCCAAGCGCTCGGCCTTCGTGCGCACGATCGTGTCCATGCGCGCGCCGTTCGTGACGTTGGGGCAGACGTCGTTCACCGTGATGTCGTGTGGTCCGAGCTCCAGGGCGAGCGTGCGCGTCAGCCCGCGGATCGCCCACTTCGACGAGGAGTAGCCCGAACGGTTCCGGTATCCGCGGAGCCCCGAGGTGCCTGCGATGTTCACGATGCGCCCGCCGCCCCTCGCGATCAGGTGCGGGATCACATGTTTGCTCGGCAGGAACGTCCCCACCACGTTGAGGTCCAAGATCGCGCGGAACGCTTCGACCGGGTACTCCTGCGCGGGCGTTTCGATCGGTCCGGTGCCGCCCGCGGTGTTCACGAGGAAATCGATGCCACCGAACCGTTCGACGGTGCCTGCGACCATGTCGGCGACGTGGGACTCGTCGGTGACGTCACAGGTGACGACCAGGCTCTGGCGCCCGGAGTACTTCTCGTCCAGGAGCGCGGCGTGCTCCGTGAGCGCAGCCGCGTCGCGGCCAACCAGCGTCACGTGCGCGCCATCGCGCGCGAGGTGCTCGGTCACCACGCCTCCGATGCCCTTGGCGGCTCCGGTGACCACAGCCACCTTCCCGGCGTGCGGCTCGGCGTTCGCGGTCTGGCTCATCGTTGCCTCCCTGTAGATGATCGGCCTGTAGATGATCGGCCTGGAGATGATCGGCCTGCGATGGATCGTCGGTTGGGCTTCGTTGCCTGCGTCATGACCGGTGGCACGTGGTTGCCGAGCGCTCGCGCGATCTCGGCCGCGCCTGCGTGGATCCGCTCGACGAGCTCGGCGATGCGCTCCTGGTCCAGGCGCGCGCTCGGCCCCGCGATGCCGGCCGCGCAGACGACGATCCCGCGATCGTCCAGGATCGGCACCGCCACCCCCCACACACCCAGGTTGGTCTCCTCGAACGAGGTGGCCCACCCGGCGTCGCGGATCGCTTGGAGCTCGGTACGGAGCAGCGCGGCGTCGGTGATCGTGTTCTGGCAGAGATGCTCGAGCGGCCGAGCGAGCGCACGTTCCAGCGCGTCGGGATCCATGAACGCCATGAGCACCTTCTGCGAGGCGCCGGCGTGCAGCGGAAGCTGGCGTCCAGGGGTCACCGAGAGCCGCAGCGGCTGGGCCGTCTCCACACGCTCGAGGCAGACGCCGCGATCCTGGCGAGGGGTCAGGCCGGTGAGCAGCGAGGTCTCGCCGGTATCGCGCGAGATCCGCCGAAGCGAAGGGAGCGCGACACTCCGCAGGTCAACGACGGCGCGGGCTCGGTCACCGAGCTGCAGCGCGGCGATGCCCAGGCGGAAGCGCTTGGTCTCGGCGTGCTGGCTCACGTACCCGCGTCGTGCCAGCGCGCTCAAGATGCGGTGAGCGGTCGGCACCGGCAGCTCGAGGGCGCGCGCGACCTCGGTGCTGGACCACTCGGGCGCTTCCTCATCGAACAGCTCGAGGATCGCGAAGGTCCGATCCAGCACCTGGAATGAGGGCTTCCCCTCGGCCGAGACGCCGCTTCGTTCCGTGGTCGTGGTCATCGCTCCCTCGCGTCAGAGCTTCACGACGACCATGCGTTCCTCGGTCATCTCGCGGACGGCGTCGTGTGGGCCTTCCTTCGTATTGCCGCTCGCCTTCGTACCGCCGTAAGGCATCTGGTCCACGCGGAACTGAGGCGCCTGGTTCACGGTGACCCCACCGAACTCCAGGTGCTGGATCGCCTCGAGGGCGGCGGTGAGGTTCGCGGTGAAGATCCCGGCCTGTAGTCCGTACTCCGTGCCGTTCGCGAGGTCGATCGCCTCGCCGAGCTCGGTGAACGTGGTCACGGAGATCACCGGACCGAACACTTCCTTCTGCCAGGCGGGAAGGTGCGTGCCCACGCCGTCGAGGACCGTGGGCTTCAGGAAGCCATCTCCGAACGTGCCCGTGACCAGTGGCGTCGCGCCGGCGGCGACCGCCTCGTCGACCATCGCGTGCACCTTGTCGCGGGCAGCGTGTGTGATCGCGGGACCGACGTCGGTGTCGGGATCGGCCGGGTCGCCGGCCTTCTGGGCCTCGGCGGCGCGGGTGAGCGCGGTCACGAAGTCATCGTGCACATCGGCATGCACGATCGCCCGCTGCACCGAGATGCACGACTGCCCGGCGAACGCGTACCCACTCATGGCCGCGCCGTTCGCGGCCGCCTCCAGGTCGGCATCGGCGCACACGATGACCGGCGTGGAGTTCCCGAGCTCCAACGTGACGCGCTTGCGGGGCGCGCGGCTCGCGAGGTCCCAGCCGATCGCGGCCGAGCCCGTGAACGTCAGCAGGCGCACACGGTCGTCGTCGATCAGCACGCCGGCGATCTCGGCCGGCTCACCGACAAGCACCGACATCCACTCGGGCGGCAGCCCTGCGGCGTGGAAGGCGCGCACGAGCTCGATCGCGGCGAGCGGCGCCTTGTCGGCGGGCTTCAGCACCACGCCGCACCCTGCCGCCACGGCGGGCCCGATCTTGTGCGCGGCCAAGGTGAGCGGGAAGTTGAACGGGGTGATCGCGGCGACCACGCCGATCGGCAAACGGACCGTGAGCCCCAGGTGGCCGACGCCGGCAGGGTGGGCGTCGAGCGGGACGCCACGGCCGGAAAGGGTCCTTGCCTCGGCGGCGGAGAAGATCAGCGTCTGCACGCAGCGGTCGGCCTCGGCGAGCGCCTGCTTCATCGGCTTGCCGTTCTCGGCTGAGATCATCGACGCGAAGGTCTCGCGACGCGACGCCACGTCGGCCGCGACTCGGTCCAAGATCGCGGCGCGTTCCGCGGCGGGCAGCCCTGCCTTCATCGCGCGGTGTGCCGCGTCGACGGCAGCGTGGGCGGCGTCGGCCCCCAGCCATGGCACCGAGCCCACGTCACGCCCGTCCCACGGCGAGCGGACCGTCGCGGTCTCGCCGCCGCGCACATGCTCGCCGGCGACGATCGCCGGGGTGAGCGTGGGAGCTTCCTGTGACACGGTGGCACCTCCTGGATGCGTGGGCCGGCACGGCGGGACCGGGTTGACCGCCGGCGCGTGATGGTAGCATGCGCCTCCCAGACCACGAGATACGCTCTCGCTAGGCGAGAACGCTACCATGCGAGCGACGCGGCACACAGCAGGAGGCGCTGGATGGATCGACCGGACCTCGAGCTCATGAAGGGCGCGATCGACATGCACGCGCACACCGCGCCCGCACTCTTCAAGCGGCATATCGACGACGCCGCGCTGGCCGAGTACGCGATCGAGTACGGCATGCGGGCGTTCGTGCTGAAGGACCACGACGCCTCCACCACCGGCCGCGCCTACTACGTGAACCGCATGTACCCGCAGATCGAGTCGTTCGGCGCGGTGGTGCTGAACCGGTCGGTGGGCGGGCTGGACCCTTACGTCGCCGAGGCGGCGATCCATTACGGCGCGAAGATCGTCTGGATGCCTTCGAACCATTCCAAGTACCACGCTGACTACTTCGACATCCCCGACTACCCGCAGTTCGGCCGCCCAAAGAAGCAGCTCGCCGGCGAGGGCATCACGGTCTTCGAGAGCGACGGGAAGACCCTGACGAAGGCCGCCCGCACGATCTGCGAGGTCGTGGCCGAGCATGACGTCTGCCTGGCCACCGGGCACCTCTCGCTCGAGGAGATCCGCGCCCTGCAAGACGCTGCCCTCGAGGCCGGCGTCTCGCCGCGCCGGTTCATCGTGACGCACGCGAACTGGTCGCTCTGCAAGCTCGATCTCGACGTGCAGCGCGAGCTGATGGACAAGGGCGCGATCCTCGAATACGTCGCCTGCACGTGCACCTCGCCGATCTTCTGGGAGCAGCAGCCTGCCGAGCTGGGCGAGTGGATCACGGAGCTCCGGGGCGAGAACCTCGTGTTCGGCTCGGACCTCGGGCAGTTCGCGGGCCCGCCGCACCCCGAAGGCCTGCGGATGCTGATGACAGCGCTGCTCGACGTCGGCGTGCCTTACGAGTACCTCGAGAAGATGCTGAAGGTGAACTCGGCCGAAGTGCTCGGCCTGGAGCCCGGGTGGACGCCGGCGCTGCCCGAGGCCGCGAAGGAACAGCCCGCCATGATCCACGGGGTGCACGCGTGACTCGGTTCTGGCACCCGTTCGCCGACATGGCGGCGGTCCAGGCGCAGGGCGAGCTTCCGATCGTGCGCGGCGAGGGCTATCATGTGTGGGACTCCGAGGGACGCCGCTACCTCGATGCCACCGCGAGCCTTTGGTATTCGATGATCGGCCACGGCCGCGCCGAGGTCGCCGACGCCGTCAGCGCCCAGATGCGTGAGCTCGAGGCGTACTCCACCTTCCAGGATCTGACGAACCCGGTCACCGATGCGCTCGTGGAACGCGTCGCCGCGCTCGCGCCGGTGCCGGGCTCGACCGTCTTCCTCACGAGCGGCGGGTCCGACTCGATCGACACCGCCACGAAGATGGCGCGCCACTTCTGGCAGCTCCAGGGCGAGCCCGGTCGCACGGTGTTGATCCGGCGTGAACGCGCGTACCACGGCATGCACACGGCCGGCACGTCGCTGGCCGGCATCGCCGCGAACCTCGAGGGATACGGGGGCCTGTTGCCCGACGTGGTCGAGGTGCCCTGGGACGACGCCGGCGCCCTGCATGACGCCATCGCGGCCGCCGGGCCCGAACGCGTCGCCGCGTTCTTCTGCGAGCCCGTCCAGGGCGCCGGAGGCATCTACCCGCCGCCACCCGGCTACCTCGAGAAGTCACGCCAGGTCTGTCGCGACGCCGGCGTGCTGTTCATCGCTGACGAAGTCATCACGGGATTCGGGCGCACCGGCGCGTGGTTCGCGAGCGAGCGGTGGGCGCTCGAGCCCGACCTGATCACCTGCGCCAAGGGCATCACGAGCGGCTACTTGCCGCTCGGCGCCGTGATCGCGTCGCCGCGGGTCTGGGAGCCGTTCTGGGCCGAGGGCGCCGGCATGTGGCGCCACGGCTACACCTACACCGGGCACGCCAGCGTGTCGGCCGCCGCTCTGGCGAACCTCGACATCATCGAACGCGAGGGGCTGATCGCGCGCGGGGCCGCGCTCGAGGGCGAGCTGGAGACGGCGCTGGCGCCGCTCACCTCGCACCCCCTCGTGAACGAGGTCCGCGCCGGCTGCGGCGCGATGGCGGCGATCCAGATCGACCCGGGGCGGCTCGGCGCCGACGCAGGTCTCCTCGGCCGGGTCGTGCCCGCATGCCGCCGCGCGGGCATCATGACAAGGACGCTCGCCACCGGGGCCATCCACGTCTCGCCGCCGCTGATCCTCGACGCCGCGGGGATCGATGAGCTGGTCGGCGGGATCGGCGCCGCCCTCGACGACCTGGAGCGTTCGGCGTGAACCCAGGCAGGATGCCGCCGTGTTCGTGAAGCCGTTCCGCTACGAACGGGCCTCGAGCTTGGCCGCGGCCGCTCACGCGCTGCGGGCCGCCGGCGGCGGCGCCAAGATCCTGGCCGGCGGCCAGAGCCTGCTTCCGATGATGAACCTGGGGCTCCTCGATCTCGACGCCATGATCGACGTCTCGCACGTGAACGAAGCGCGCGGCGTGACGGAGGAAGACGGATACCTGCGGATCGGCGCGCTGACCAGGCATCACGAGCTCCTCGCCGACCCGCTTGTGGCGACCCGACAACCGCTGCTCGCAGCAGCCGCGAGGTGGGTCGGCAGCGCCCGGGTCCGCACCCGGGGCACCTTGGGGGGCTCGCTCGCTCACAGCGATCCCGCAGCCGAGCTGCCTCTGGCGATGACGGCGCTGGGCGCCACCTACGACGTCACCGACGGCGCCACGACCCGGATCGTGCGCGCCGACGAGTTCCACGTCTCGTACTTCACTGCCGACCTCGCCGACGACGAGCTGATCGCCTCGGTGCAAGTGCCTACGCTCGGTCCGGGCTGGGGATGGGGATTCCAGGAAGTGTCACGCCGCCCAGGCGACTTCGCGATCGTCGCGGCGGCGGCCCTCGTCCGCCTGGGCGGCGGCGAGATCGTCGAGTCCCGCCTCGCGCTCGCCGGCGTGTCCGAGCGGCCACGGCGCCTCGGCGCCATCGAATCGGCCGTCACCGGGGCTCGTGCGGCCGACCTGGCCGAACGCATCACCGCGATCGAGGGGATCGACCCCGTGACCGACACCAGCGCCACCGCCGGCCATCGTCACCATCTCGCCCGCGTGCTGAGCATCCGGGCACTGACCGATGCGTGCCGGCGCGCAGAGGAGACCGCGTGAGCACGATCGAGCGGCGCGACCTGGCCACCACCACGCTCACCGTGAACGGCCGCCGTGTCACGCGCGAGGCCGGCGGCCACATGACCCTGCTCCGCTGGCTGCGCGACGAGGCCGGCGTGGTGGACCCCAAGTACGGCTGCGGCGAAGGCGTCTGCGGCGCGTGCACGGTGCTGGTCGACGGCGAGCCCGCGAGCGCGTGCATCGTGCTGGCCGCGCAATGCGAAGGCGCCGAGGTCACGACCGCCTCCGGCCTCACCGGCGACGACGGCGCGCTGAGCTCGCTGCAGGAGTCCTTCCACCGCCATCACGCGGCACAGTGCGGGTTCTGTACGCCGGGCATGCTGATGTGCGCCTCGGCGATGCTGGCCGACGGCCGCTCGCGCTCCCGCGACGAGATCCGAGAGGAGCTCCACGGCAACCTCTGCCGCTGCACCGGCTACCAGCACATCGTCGACGCCATCGAGGACGCGCACGGGGCACGCCGGTGAGCGACGAGATCCGCACCTCCAAGCTCGACGAGCTCCGCGTGGTGCACCAGCCGCTGGCGCGCCACGATGCCGCGGAGAAGATCGCCGGTTCGACCCGATTCGCGGGCGACCTCGCGTACACGGGCATGCTGCACGCGCGCCTCGTACGCTCCGTGGTCCCCTCGGCGCGGCTCACGCGCCGCGACGTGACCGCGGCGCGCCAGGTACCAGGCGTGGTCGCGGTGCTGCTGGGCGAGGATGTGCCCAA
>Ga0180121_10000009_pt1 | contig 59899 bp, 53 predicted proteins | sample AntDrymUQ5402106_2_FD_129676 | JGI IMG/M metagenome (GOLD analysis project Ga0180121, IMG submission 129676) | Polar desert sand microbial communities from Dry Valleys, Antarctica - metaG UQ540 (21.06) (version 2) (version 2) | ecosystem: Environmental > Terrestrial > Soil > Desert | place...
CGATTGCGGCCACGGCTCGCAATCGGTTCGGGGCGTTGGTAGCGCTCGGAATCGCCGCCATTTTCGCCTTCCACGTTTTCATCAATATCGGGATGACGATTGGGATCATGCCGGTGACCGGGCTCCCGCTCCCGTTTATGAGCGCCGGGGGATCATCGTTTCTCAATTTCGCGATATGCGTGGGCATCGCCAACTCGATCTGGCTGCGCCGCTCACCAGTCCCCGGAGAGGTCGGATAGTCGGGGCTCGCTTCGATCCCGGCGGGCCAACCCGTCAACCGCGCTCTACACTCCCGGTCCGGCGAGCTCTTTCGCCTCACTTGCTGACCTGACGCCCATGCCGCCAGGCAGAGCAGGGGAAGGTGGCCATTGCCATCGAGAGCGGGCAATGTCGTCCGAACGCGACGTGCACCTGAATCAGAGGCATGGGCTCACGGGTGGCGCGTCCGTGGAGACAACATGACTGCTCAGAAGAAACTCAAAGCGTCGATTCGCGCCCGCATGGACCAGACCGGTGAGAGCTATATGGTGGCGCGCCGCCACATTCTCAACCGGCTTTCGTCTGACCAATACGTGCTCCGGGGCGGGATCCATCCGGATACGTCGGCCCTCGCCGGCGCCCTGGCCAATCGAGGGATCAGCAATCCAACCGACAGCCGCCCACTTTCCGAGGCAATGATCCTCGGGGTGGGTGGGGGCCTTGGGGCGGCCTACATCCTGTGGCAGTTTGAAAAGTACAACCACGCGGTGGTGACCACCGGATTCCGCAACATCTCGCAGTATCCAGACCGGTGGTTCCGCAAGACCTGCGGGCGCCTCGGGGTGCCGGTTGAGATCCATGAGACCTCCGGTGAGAAACGCGCCGCGGGCTACCTCCAGGAGGCACTGGCTTCCGGCCTCCCGGCCATCGCCTACATCTCCGTTGCCGACCTTCCTTACTGGCATTTGCCGTCGGAAGAATCGGGTATGTGGGGCTACACCATCGTCGTCTACGGTCAGCAATCAGATCGATTCCTGATTGATGACCGGAACCTCAAGCCGCTCTCGTTGCCAGGTCAGGACCTGTCGGCCTCCCGGGACCGCATTCCCTCCTACAAGAACCGGCTGCTCGTCGTCGACCCGGCCGCGGTCGAGCTCGACAACGACGCCCTCCTGCAGGCGGTCGAGTCCGGCCTGGCCGACCAGGTCGAGCACCTGTCTTCCAAGTCGGATTCGTTCTCGCTCCCGGCCATCGCCAAATGGGCGCGGATGCTCACCGATGAGCGCAATCCCAAGGGCTGGGGCCAGGTATTCGTCGATGGCCACGGACTCGTCGCGGCGCTGGTGTCGGCCCTTGAGGGCGTGACTGAGGTGGGCATGCTGGGAGGCAACCTGCGCTCGTTGTATGCCGACTTCCTCAGGGAGGCGGGCAAGATCACCGGGCGGCCCCTCGGAGAGGCCGAGCGAGCATATCGCGAGGCCGCCAAGTCGTGGGAGGAGTTTGCCTCGGTCTGCCTCGAGGTTCCGATCGTCAACGAGATCGTCGATCTCGACCGACATCGGCGCAACGCGATACGCCAAGGCGACGAGGGCTGGAATGAGGCGAAGGCTGCCGGGCTTGCAAGCGCCCGTCTGAGGAAGGCCGATGCCGACCTGGGTGACGGGGAAAGAAGGAAACTCTTGGGGCGGATGGCGGAGACGCTTCGCATCGTCCACGGCAACGAAGTGGATGCCCTGCAAGCCCTGACCGGTGCGGTGGGCTAGCCGTTCGCGGGGGCGATTCTCGCCTGCCGGGTATGTCGCAAGATCCGGGGTGGTTGCCATGCCGCAAAGTCGATCTGGGTTAGAGGGGGGCCCGGTGCTAAGATGTCAGGGTCGCTCACTCTGAGTGTCGGTCTATGTTCCCCAAGCCGGCCGTGCCGGTGAAGTATCTGCTTGTGACGCAACTGCCTTTTCTGACCAGGTCAACCAGTTTCGCCTCGTCTCTTCGCCACGCCGCGCCTTCGGGAACTCCCACTATTAAGTCAGGAGCTTTGCTCGATGGGATGGTTTCGCAAGAAAGAAGCCGAAGTCATCAGGCGCGGGGCCGAGGGTGTAACCGAGGAACGTAAGTCGCTTCGTTTTGGGGGCGAGAAGGTCGAGGTTCGTCGCGTAACCGAGGCCAGGGCCCCCGCTCACAACCGCAGGAACGATCGCAAGGAACCGGCCAAGCCGGCTCGCGAAGCACACACGCCGACTCGTCGTCGCGTCGAAGAGGAAGTCATCATTGCGCCCGAATCGGGACGCAAGCAGATGCTCGTCCGCGTGCTCCCACACCAAACCCAAGTTGTCGTGCTGGAGGGTCCGGTCCTGGTGGAGCATTACGTCGCCGGGCAGGATCGGTCGTCTCTGGTCGGCAACATCTATCTGGGCAAGGTGCGCAATGTCCTCCCCGGCATGGAGGCTGCCTTTGTCGACTTCGGCTCCAACAAGAACGGGGTCATTTATGCCGACGACGTCCAGAACTCGACGGTGCGCGGACGCCATCCCCGTATCGAGGAGGCGCTCGCTGAAGGCGAGGAATTCCTGGTTCAAGTAGCAAAGGACGCGATGGGAGCCAAAGGCGCTCGGCTCACCGGAATACCTTCGCTGGCGGGTCGTTACCTGGTGCTGGTTCCCAACTCCGATAGTCAAGGGATCTCGCGCCGCCTCCCCGACGCCGAGCGTACGCGGCTCCGCGAAGCGCTCGACGTCGTCAAGCCCGAAGGCTTTGGCGTAATCGTCCGCACCGCGGCTTTGCATGCTTCGGCGGAGGAAATCGCTTCCGACATCGACCGCTTGGTCAAGAGTTGGAAAGAGATCGAGCAAGTCGCGACTGGCGGGGGCGCGCCGCGTTTGATTCATGAGGAGCCCGACCTCCTCACCAAGGTGATCCGCGAGCACTTCACCGGCGACTTTCGCCGTCTGTTGATCGACAGCTCGGCGGCGTACGAACAGGTATGCAATTACCTGCGCGCCACCGCGCCCGATCTCGTCGCCAAGGTTTCGCTCTACGACGAGGAGATGGGCCTCTTCGAGCGCTACCACGTCGAGGACCAACTGCGCAAGGCCCTCGATCGCAAGGTTTACCTTCCGAGCGGCGGTCACCTGGTGATCGATCGCACCGAGGCCCTGACCGTCATCGACGTCAATACCGGCCGCTTTGTCGGTTCTTCGAGCTTGGAGGAGACGGTGCTTCAGAACAACCTCGAAGCGGCCGAGGAGATCGGCCGCCAACTGCGGCTGCGCGACATTGGCGGGATCATCGTCATCGACTTCATTGACATGGAGATCGAAGGGAACCAGCAGAAAGTGTTGCGCAAGCTGCGAGAGACTCTGGCGAAGGACAAGACCCGAACCCAGGTCTTCGACGTCTCCCATCTCGGCCTGGTCGAGATGACGAGGAAGAACGTTTCGGCCGGATTGATCGAGAGCTTCTCGGAGCCGTGCACCGTCTGCGGTGGCCGCGGAGTGATCTTGCACGAGGAGGCCGCCACCCACGGCATCCCCGTCGTCTCGGCCCTCGCTCAAGAGGATGACTACGAGATCTAGAGAATTCCCGGCCTAGCTATAATTGCCGAACCCCCTTCCCCAGAGGTTTTTCCATGTACGCCATCATTCGCGCCGGCGGCAAACAATCCAAAGTCCAGGTTGGAGATGTCATCGAGATCGAACGGGTCAAAGACCCGAGCGACACGATGAGCTTTGTCCCCCTGCTCGTGGTCGATGATGACGGGAATGCCGTTTCTGACCGCCAGGAACTGGCCGAGGCCACCGTTTCAGCCGAAGTTCTGGGCGAGACCAAAGGCGACAAGATCGACATCTTCAAGTATTCGAACAAGTCGGGCTACCGCCGCCATATGGGCCATCGTCAGAAATACACCCAACTCCGGGTGACGGGGATCGATCTCAAAGCCAAGAAGTCCAAGCAAACGAAGGAAGAAGACTGAGATGTCAAAGACCAAGGCCGGCGGTTCATCGAAGAACGGTCGCGATTCCCACGCCCAGCGGCTCGGCCCGAAGGTGTTCGACGGCATGACGGTGAACGCCGGCGCGATTCTGGTCCGCCAGCGCGGCACGCGAATCCATCCTGGCGAAAACGTCGGGCGTGGAAACGATGACACGCTCTTTGCCCTCGCCTCGGGAACCGTCAAATACGGGACCCGAAACCTGCGACGCCAGGTCAACGTCATCCCCGAATAGGCCAATCAGACCCGATCGGGTCCAATGTTTGTCGACCGCGTCACTCTTCGCCTTCGAGCCGGCAACGGTGGCGCGGGCGTCGCGTCCTTTCTCCGCACCAAGGGAAGGCCCAAGGGTCGGCCGGATGGGGGCAATGGTGGACGGGGCGGTGACGTGATCCTGCGAGCCGATCCCTCGGTGTCAACTCTTCTTCGTTACAAGCGCAACCCCCATCACCGCGCCGAAGATGGCACCCACGGTGAGGGTGACCTTCGCCACGGCCGCCAGGGAAAGGATCTGATCCTGTCGGTTCCTTTGGGCACGGTCATCAGCGAGCCTGACGGGACCCTCCTTGCCGATCTTGTCGAGCCTGGTCATCAGGTCACAGTCCTGAAAGGCGGTCGGGGTGGACGCGGCAATGCAGCTTTCGTCTCCCCCCGGCTGAAGGCGCCGGCCATCGCCGAGCAGGGCGAATATGGCTCTGAAGTCGCCTTCGCTCTCGAGCTCAAGCTGGCAGCCGACGCCGCTCTGATTGGGTTCCCGAACGCCGGCAAGTCGACGATCATCTCCTCGGTCTCGGCCTCGAAATCGAAGGTCGGTGACTATCCGTTTACGACCCTGGAGCCTCACCTGGGGTTGGTCGCAATCGACGATCGCGAGTTCATCATGGCCGACATCCCGGGGCTCATCGAAGGCGCCGCCGACGGCAAGGGACTCGGCCACGAGTTCTTGCGGCACGTAGAACGAGCCCGAGTCCTGGTAATCGTGCTTGATCCCTCTCCGCTGCAAACTGAACCGGTCGATCGGCAGCTCGCGATCCTCAGCGGCGAGCTCGAAAGATTCCTGCCGGAGCTGGCGTTGCGGCCGCGCCTCATGGTCATCAGTAAAGGCGATCTTCCTGAGGCGGCGGCGGCACAGCGGCTGGTGCCCGAGGCGATGGTCATCTCGGTGTTGTCCGGCCTTGGGGTCGGTCGTTTCCTCCATGCCACCGCCGATCTGATCGACCTCGCGGTCAAGGCCTCGCCCGATCGGCCCGGATTCGTCCTGCATCGGCCGGCGGTTTCCGACCTGCGGGTCGAACGTGAAGGCGACGGGTGGCGGGTCGAAGGCGTGTCCGCTCACCGGGCGGTGGCGTTCGCCGATCTCACCGACCCTGACGCAGCTCGGCTCGCCGCAGAGCGCTTGGCGCGGGTCGGGGTCGATGCGGCACTCGTCCGCGCCGGGGCTAGGCCGGGAGACGAAGTGCGGATCGGAGATCTGGTCCTGGAGTTCTCCCTCCCCCAAGAAGGCGAGAAATGAGACACCCGATCGCAGCCAAAGCGCCGGTGGTCGTCAAAGTTGGCTCCTCGAGTCTTACTGGAAGCGGAGGCGGTCTCGACGATTCGGCCATCGGCGCGGTCATCGACATGGTGGTCGAGGCGATGGGCGCTGGCCACCCCACGGTCCTGGTCACCTCGGGGGCGGTGGCGGCCGGTCTTCCGGCTCTCAAGCTCAGCAAACGACCCGCGGATCTCGCCGGGCTGCAGGTGGCCGCTGCGGTCGGCCAAGGTTTCCTGATGGAGCGCTACGCATCTGGGTTCAAGTCCCGGGACATCATCGCCGGTCAGGTGCTCCTCACCAAGGACGTCTTGGGTAATCGCGATCAGTATCTCAATGCTCGGGCCGCCCTCGCGAGGATGCTCGGCCTGGGAATCGTGCCGGTGGTGAACGAGAACGACACCGTCACCGTCGACGAGCTTCGCCTCGGCGACAACGACCGGCTCGCCGCTCTCGCCTCGCATTTGGTGGCGGCCGAGTTGCTCTTGCTCCTAACCGACACCGAAGGCCTCTACACCGCCGACCCCCGGCTGGTCGAGGGTCAGTTCTTGTCTGAAGTTGGCTACTCCGATGCAGTCCTCGACGGCCTCTCCGGCTCCGGCCCGCTGGGCTCAGGCGGCGTCGCCGGAAAGGTGGCCGCCGCTCGCATGGCCGCCCATTCCGGGGTGCCGACCATCATCGCCTCGGCCCGAACTCCGAATCTGATCAAACTCGCCCTCGCCGGCGAGCCTGTCGGCACCTGGGTCGATCCCCGTCCCAACCGTCTCTCGGCGCGCAAGCTCTGGATCGCGTTTGGCCTCGAAGCGACGGGCTCAGTCGTCGTCGACGCTGGGGCGGTCACCGCGTTGGTGGAAAATGACCGCTCGCTTTTGCCAGTGGGGATCACCGCGATCCGAGGGACCTTCGGCCCGGAGTCCGCGGTCGAGGTCCTCGACCCCGACGGCCGAGTCGTTGGGAAGGGCCTCGCCGCCATCGAGTCGACCGAGCTCAGCGGCCTCATCGGTAAGAAGGGCGCCCGCGAAGCCATCCACCGCGACGACCTCGTCATCCTCAGATAAGCCCAAACCACGTTTTTATCACGCAAACGGGTCGTTTTACGCCCTGTCTATGCGCGGAGAAGCCAGAAGCGAGAGCGGACTCGCCGTTTTAGAATCGAAGTCATGATCGAGATCCTTGGCCCCGCAGCGCGGTCGGCCTCCCACCGGCAGGCAGACGCCGGCACTTCGCAGAAGAACGCCGCGCTCGAGCGCGCCGCCGAGCTCGTTCTTGAAAATGCCGACGATCTCGAAGCGAGGAATCAACCCGACCTCGAGGATGCCGAGCGGCAGGGAATCAGCGGAGCGCTGCTTGACCGCCTTCGTCTCACCCGGGCCCGTATCGAAGGTATGGCGGCGGGGCTGCGTCAAGTTGCCGGCCTGGCCGACCCGGTGGGGGAGGTGACGGCGGGGTTTGTCCGCCCCAACGGGCTTCGCATGACCAGGTTCCGAGCCCCCCTAGGAGTCGTGGCGGTGATTTACGAGGCACGGCCGAATGTGACCGCCGACGCGGCCGGCCTCTGTCTCAAGGCGGGCAACGCGGTGATCCTCCGGGGATCGAGCTACGCGCTGCGTTCCAATCTCGCCATTGGCCACCTCCTCCGGCAAGCGCAAGAAGAAAGTGGGCTCGATCCAAACGCGGTCCAGGTGATGGAGGATTCGGGTCGCGAGGGCGCTCGGCAATTGATGCAAGCCCGGGAATGGATCGATCTCCTGGTCCCTCGGGGCGGACCCAAGCTGCTGGCCGCGATCGAAGCCGAAGCGACGGTCCCCTACGTGATCGACGGGTCGGGCAACTGTCACGTTTATGTCGATGAGACCGCCGACCTCGACATGGCCGCCGAGATCGTCGTCAACTCCAAAGTGTCCCGGCCCGGCGTCTGCAACTCGGCAGAGAAACTGTTGGTGCACACCGCAGTCGCCGCGGAGTTCCTGCCGATGGTCGGTCCCAGGCTGCAAGCCGATGGCGTCGAGCTCCGCGCCGAATCGCGAGCCCAAGAAATACTCGATGGCGCGAAGCCGGCGACCGATGGCGACTGGCCGCAGGAATATCTCGACCTGATCATGGCGGTGCGGGTGGTCGATTCCCTCGACGAGGCCATCGAGCATGTGCGCACTTTCGGCAGCGGACACACCGAAGCCATCGTTACCCGCGACCTCGCCGCCGCCGACCGGTTTGTTAAGCAGACGGATGCGGCCGTGGTGATGATCAACGCCGCCACGAGGTTCACCGACGGTGAGGAATTCGGGTACGGCGCCGAGATCGGAATCTCGACCCAGAAGCTCCATGTGCGGGGCCCGATGGGACTCGAAGCCCTGACCAGCGAACGTTGGGTGGTTCAGGGCAGCGGCCAGACTCGATGAGCCCAAGTCGATGAGCCCAACTCGATGAGCTTGCCCGACCCAACCGAGGTTAGGTCGGCCCTGGCCGACGTTGGCTACCTCGCCGATGACCGTATCGCCCAAGTGGTCTTTTTGGCCGACCGGCTCGCCAAACCGATCCTCGTCGAAGGCCCGGCAGGGGTGGGCAAGACCGAGCTGGCCAAGGCGCTCGCCACGATCACCAATCGTCGCTTGATCCGCCTCCAGTGTTACGAAGGGCTCGACGAGTCCAAAGCCCTCTACGAGTGGAACTACAAGAAGCAATTGCTCCGCATCCAGGCCGATTCGGACAAGGATTGGACGGAGATCGAGGAGGACATCTTCACCGAGGAATTCCTCTTGGCTCGTCCGCTGCTCGAGGCGATCAGGTCGGACTCACCGGTGGTGCTGCTGATCGACGAGGTCGACCGGGTCGAGATCGAAACCGAAGCGCTGTTGCTCGAGATCCTGTCCGACTTCCAGGTCTCGATCCCCGAGCTGGGGACGGTCTCGGCGACCACCACTCCGCTGGTGGTCCTCACCTCAAACAACACGAGAGAGCTGTCAGAGGCGTTGAAACGCCGCTGCCTCTTTCTGCACATTTCCTATCCCGAGGCAGAGCGCGAGAAGGAGATCCTGCTGCACCGGGTCCCCGGCATCACCGAGCATATGGCGACTCAGATCGCCCGCTTGGTCCGCTCGATCCGCGGCATGGACCTGAAGAAGTCGCCGTCGGTGGCGGAGACGATCGACTGGGCGCGGACTCTCCTGGCTCTCTCGATCGAGCACATCGACGAAAAAGTGGTGAGCGACACCCTCCATGTCTTGCTCAAGTACCAGACCGACATCGAGAAGGCTACGAAGGAGCTCGGAGCCACCGTCAGCGCCGCAGTCTCCTAGTGATCGATCTCCTCACCGACTTCATCGGTGAGCTGCGCGCAGCCGGCATCCCGGTGTCGATGGTCGAAGCGATTGATGCCATGGAGGCGGTTAAACACATCAATCTCGGGGAGCGAGCGGCGTTGAAGGCCGCTTTGGGGGCGACGCTGGTAAAGAACGCCCGTCATGACGAAGCCTTCGAGGTCGCCTTCGAAGTCTTCTTTGCCCATCATCGCCAGGCTGGTAGCGAGGAATCACCAGCCAGCCGGTCGACCAACGGGTTTTCTTCCGAGGCTGGCGGGGGAGGCGGCGAGGCGGATCTCGACGCCCTGGTGGAATCGCTGTTCCAATCGCTCTTGCAGGGTGACCTCGCCTCGATGGAGGCTGCCGCCCGCCGCGCGGTCACCGAATTCGCCGGAATCGAGCCTGGTCGCCCCGTCGGCGGCACCTATTACCTCTATCGGACCCTGCGGCGCCTCGACCTCGACGCGTTGCGCGACCGTTTGCTGGAGGCAGTCCTTGCTGATATCGACCCGGCCGATGCCCTGGACCAGCGACTCGCCCGCGAAGACGTCGAGTCGATGATCGCCCGCTTGCGAAAGGAGATCCAGGACGAGATCCGGCGAAGACTGGTTGCGGACCGTGGGCGTCTGTCGGTAGCGAGGACTCTCCGCCAGCCTTTGGTTGAGGACCTCAACCTCATGCACGCCACCCGTTCGGATCTCGAGGACATCGAAGACGTGATCGAGCCCTTGACGCGCAAGCTGGCCGCGCGCTTGGCCCGCCGGCGGCGCCTTCTACGCAGTGGCCGGCTCGACTTTCGTCGCACAGTGCGAAAATCGCTTGCGTCGGGTGGAGTGCCTCTCGACCCCGTGTTTCGCAAGTCCCGCCCCCACCGGCCCGAGGTCTTCCTTCTCTGCGACATCTCCGGGTCGATGGCCACCTTCGCTCGATTCACCCTCCAGTTCACCTATGCGATGGCTGCCCATTTCTCGCGACTGCGATCCTTTGTGTTCATCGACACGGTTGATGAGGTAACTCGATACTTCGGGCCCGGCATCGACTTTGGAGAGGCGATTGGAAAGATCGCGACCGAAGCCGAGGCGGTGTGGCTCGACGGGCATTCGGATTACGGCAATTCCTTCGCCCGATTTCAGGAGCGGTATGGCGCCGAGATCACGCCTCGCACCACCCTCATTGTCACCGGCGACGCTCGCAACAATTATCGACCCGGAAAGCCAGAGGTGCTGGCGGGGATCCGCTCGCAGGCGCGGGCGCTGTACTGGCTCAACCCCGAGCCGCGGTCATATTGGGACAGCGGTGATTCGATCATGAGCAAGTACGAGAGTGCTTGCGACGGCGTTTTCGAAGTGAGGACATTGCGCCAGCTCGAGCACTTCGTGGAACAACTTTCGCTCCCCGGTCATCTCACCGGAACCCGGCAAGGGACCGCTCAACCTGCAGCCAACATCGGCCGATAGTGTCGGAGTACGACTCCTAAGGCACAAGGAACAAGTGGGTCACAGAATTCTCGTAGTTGAAGATTCAGCGGTCATTCGGCGCCTCATCGAGGTGTGTCTGCGAGCCGGCGACGTCGAGATCATCACCCGCGAAGACGGCCCCGGTGGGCTCGAAGCGGTCAACAGCGAATCTCCGGATCTGGTGGTGCTCGACATCGGTCTGCCGGGCATGGACGGCTGGCAGGTTCTCGACGTGATCAGATCACAACCTGCCACCCGCCAGCTACCGGTGGTCGTTCTCACTGCCCATGCCGAGGAGGAGTCGCGCCGGCGGGCTGATGAAGGAGGGGCCGACGCCTTCATCATCAAACCGTTCCAGCCCAACGACTTCCGCGAGACGGTCCTCGACCTGATCCGCTAGTTCTTTTTGCGAACCCTGGGTTCGCCAGCGTTGTACAACAGCGATACCAGCCCACAGAATGGGCAAAGCGCCCTCGATCATCGCGTTTACCCTCCGTGCCGTGACCGACTTCGTTCCTTCCATGCTCGGCGCGCCGGTGCAGCGAGCCGAAGACCCCGCCTTGATCACCGGCCAAGCGATTTTCACGGCTGACGTCACTCCGGCGGGAACTCTTCATCTCGCGGTCCTCCGGTCTCCGTTCGCTCACGCTCGTGTCAACGGAATCGATATTGACGCGGCCGCCAGGGCAACCGGAGTATGGGCGGTCTACACCGGCAAGGACGTCGCCGACCTCGAAGTTCCTCCTGAGCCCAATCCGAGACGAAACGTCCCCCGGCGCTACGCCCTCGCCCAGGACCGAGTGCTGATGCCGGGCGATCCGGTGGCGGCGGTGGTAGCCGACTCGGCTCTCGCGGCGGCCGACGCTCTCGAGCTGATCGAAGTCGACTACGACCCGCTTCCGATTGTCGGTGACATCGACGAGGCCGTCACAGCACCTCCGATCTACGCCGATCAGGACTCCAACGTCGCCTATGAGCGCGCCAATGGGGATTGGGACCTGATTGCAGCCATGGAAGGGGTGATGGTCGAAGGGACGATCGATCACCCTCGGGTCGCCCCCGCTCCAATGGAAGGAAGGGTGGCACTTTCGACCTGGAACGACGGACGCCTCACCGTCCACATGAACAGCCAAGCACCACATCTCATCCAAGAAGAGCTTGCCCGCTGTCTCAACCTCCCCGTCAATCAGGTGCGGGTAGTGACCGGTTTCGTGGGCGGAGCCTTCGGCGCCAAGTTCGACCTCGCCGAGGAAGAAATGCTGACTGCCTTTGCGGCACGTCGTCTGGGGCGGCCGGTGAAATGGGTCGAGGGTCGGCGCGAGCATCTGCTGACTACCGGCCACGGCCGCTCGATGATCAGCCGCTATCGACTCGTCGCCGAACCCAACGGCCGGATCAAAGGCTTCTTGGTTGATTGGCTCGTGGACCTTGGTTGTCGGGCACGCTATGTCGACTTCATGACGATCACTCCTCGCATTGGTACCGGGAACTACGACATCGCGAGTTACGCCTGGCGGATGCGGGGGATCTGGACCAACCGGAGCCCTCGAGGCATCTACCGCGGCGCTGGCCGCCCGGAGGCGACTCTCACCATCGAGCGCGCCCTCGATCATCTCGCTTCCGTCCTCGAGATGGACCCGGCCGAGATCCGCAGGGTGAACTTTGTCCGGCCCGTCCAATTCCCTTACAAGAGCGGTGGCGGGTACGTCTACGACACCGGCGACTATGAGGCCAACCTCGACGCCCTCCTCAAAGCAGTTGACTACGAGGCCTTACGCGCCGAGCAAGAAGAGGCCCGGGCCACGGGCCGATTGGTCGGGATCGGGCTCGCTTCTTATGTCGAGGTTTGCGGGTTCGAGGATTGGGGGGCGGCTCGGGTCATCGTTGCTAACGACGGGTCGGTGACCGTCCAGGTAGAGACTCTCGATCAAGGTCAGGGCCACCGCACCGCGTTCGCCCAAATCGTGGCGGCGCGTCTCGGTTTGGCGGTTGCAATGGTCCGTGTCGAACAAGGCGACACGTCGTCGGCTCCGTCCGGCCACGGCACCTCGGGATCGCGCTCGGTCGCCCAGGGCGGCTCGTCAGCGCAAGCAGCCGCGTCCAAAGTCGCGGCCAAGGCACAGCGAATCGCCGGTCATCTGCTCGAAGCCTCGCCGGCGGACATCGAACTGGCCAACGAGCGGGCCAGCGTCAAAGGGACCGACGTGTCGATCACCTGGCAAGAGATTGCCCTGGCGGCCTACGAGGGCAAGGTTCCCGACGGTGACGAACCCGGCCTCGAGGAAGAGGTGCGCCTCCGCTCGGGTGGCATGAACTTTCCGTTCGGGACTCATCTCGCGGTGGTCGAAATCGATCGAGAGACAGGGGCAGTACGTCTGCAGAGGATGGTGGCCACCGACGATGCCGGGTTCATTGTCAACCCGATGCTCGCCGAGGGACAGCGGCACGGCGGATTGGCGCAAGGCGTCGGCCAGGCCCTCTGGGAGGCGGTTCGCTATGACGAAAGTGGAAATCTCACGACCGCGACTTTCGTCGACTATTTGATTCCGTCGGCAACGGGACTCCCGCTGTTTGAGCTCACCGAAACGGAAACACCTACCCCGACCAATCCGCTCGGCGCCAAAGGAATTGGTGAAGCGGGTGCAATCGGCTCGACCCCGGCCGTTCTGAATGCCGTTTGCGACGCGCTCTCGCGTCAAGACCTTCAGATCCCACTCACTCCTGAACAGATATGGCGACGACTTAGCTAGAGGTTGTAGTTGGCGGCTTCTGGCTCGACCATGCCGAGCTTGCGCCGGATGGCTTGCCGGCGCCGCGTTCCTGCCTCGCCGCTGAACAGGCGGGCGAGTATGGCTCCGATGACCATTCCCCCGAGCAAACCCTGCCAGGTCCGCATGCGGGCGCGGCCGACGGGCACCAGGTTGAGCTTGGCGAGGGCGGTCTCGGACAGGTTCTCCACCCGGGCCGCGAGGTTGTCACCGACACGCTCGCCGATCTCGCGTGATTCCGATCCGATCCGATCAATCAGGCTGTCGGCGGTATCCCGCACTTTTTCCACCAGCGGGCTAACAATTTGGGAAGCGAAGTCCGCCGCCCCGTCCTCAAGGGTGTCTCTGAATCTCATGACAGTTGCTGTACCCATCCTTCCTGTGGTTGAAACGGCTCCCCCGCGGGCCCGCTCGATAGACTCGTCAATGTGAGCTTCATTATCAGGGTGCTGGTCAATGCCGCTGCACTGTGGGTGGCGGCGCAGATTGTCCCTGGCATCGATCTCTCCGCCGACATCTGGCAGATCCTGCTGATCGCCCTTGTCTTCGGGCTCGTAAACGCCGTCATAAAGCCGATACTCAAGGTCCTTTCGCTTCCGGTCCTGATCATCACACTCGGCCTCTTCGCCATTGTCATCAATATGGCCCTCCTTGCCCTGACGGCTGGGTTGATGGACGGTTTGACGGTAGACGGGGTTTTGGCCGCCTTCTTGGGCGCTCTGGTGATATCCGTTGTCAGCGCCGTCCTCAACATGGTGACTCCCGATTAGCTAGCCGGCGGGTCGGGGAGCTCGCCGAGCCGCTCGATGAGGTCGACCACCCGGTTGGAGTAACCCCACTCGTTGTCGTACCAAGAAAGCACTTTGACCAAAGTGCCACTCAACACCTGGGTCCCGGCGGAGTCGAAGATCGAACTGTGGGGGTTACCAATTATGTCGGTCGAGACGATCGGATCATCTGTGTATTGGAGGACACCGGCGAGCTCCCCCTCGGCTGCGGCCTTTACGGCCGCGTTCACCTCCTCGACCGTTACCTCTCGTTCCAGCTCGACGACCAGATCGACCGTCGATCCGTCGGGGACCGGAACCCGCATCGCCATCCCGTCGAGCAGTCCATCGAGTTTCGGGTAGACCTTGCCGACGGCCTTGGCGGCTCCGGTCGTTGTCGGGATGATGTTTTCGGTGGCTGCGCGCGATCGGCGCAAGTCCTTGTGGGGGACATCGGCGAGGCGCTGATCGTTGGTGTAGGCATGAACGGTCGTCATCAGCCCTCGCTTCACCCCAAAGGCCTGATCGAGCACTTTCGCCAACGGTGCCAAGCAATTAGTCGTGCAGGAGGCATTCGAAACGATCACATCGTCCGCCGTGAGCTGCTCGTCGTTCACGCCGAGAACCACCGTCTCATCGATTTCGTCGTCGGCCGGCACCGTCAGGATGACCCGTTTGGCCCCCGCATCGACATGTTTCTGGAGCTTCTCCCGGGTCCTGAAGATCCCAGTCGATTCCACCACGACGTCGATCTCGAACTCCTTCCAGGGGAGCGTGGCCGGGTCCTTCACGTAAAGCATGCGCACCTCGTGCTTGCCGACAGTCATCACGCCATCGCTGACTGTCACCTCCTGCTCAAACGGGCCCATCACCGAGTCGTAAGAAAGCAGGTAGGCGAGAACGTCGTCGTCGGCCAAGTCGTTGATAGCCACCACCTCGATGGGAGTGCCTTCCCGTTCCGCGATGATGCGAAAGACCGCCCGCCCAATGCGTCCGAAACCGTTGATTGCGACCTTCAATTCTTGCCTCCGTCCAGCTGGGCGCTCATGACCTCGAGCACTTCCACAATTCGGGCCGAATAGCCCCAGCCGTTGTTGAACCAGGTGATGGTCTTCACCATTGTCTCCTCCATGACGATGGTGCTCAGACTGTCAAAGATCCCGGAATACGGGGATTCCCTGACGTCGGACGAAACGATGGGATCGGCGGTGAACTCGATGATGTCCTTGAACCGTCCCGAGCAGGCGGCGGCGACCGCGGCGTTGACGGCCTCTTTGCTCGTGGGCTGGCGAACGACCGCGGTGAGATCAATCGTCGATCCATCCGCCACCGGCACGTTCAGCGCCATCGCCGAAATCTTTCCGGCGAGCTCGGGCATCACCTGAGCGAGGATCTCGGGGGAGTTGGTCTCTGCCGGGATGATGTTCTCCGCCGCCGCCCGTGAAGTGCGGAAGCCGGTGCCGGGAACATCGGCCAAGCGTTGATCATTGGTCATCGCATGCACGGTGGTGAAGAAGGCGCGCTCGACTCCCAGCGCGTTGTCGAGGATTCGCAGGATTGGCGCCACTGCGTTCGAAGTGTTGGAGCCGAGCGCCACGACTTCGGCGCCTCGATCGATAACGGAATCGTTGATCCCGCGCAGAACCACGGGGATGTCACCCGGTTGTTCTGGAGTCGACGCGAGCACCACTCGCTCCGCCCCCGCCACGAGATGGCCTTTTGCCGCCTCCATCGTTCGGTACTTGCTCGTTGCATCGACGACGAGGTCGATACCCATCGATTCCCAATCGGCGTCGCCGGGGGCGGCCGCGTTGAGAAAGGCGATCGATTTATCGTCGATCCGGAGAGTCCCGTTGTCGTATGACAAAGGGCGCGGGAATCGGCCATAGATCGAGTCGTACTTGAGCAAGTAGGTCAAACCGGCCGGGTCGTCGATATCGGCAATCGCAGCCACCTCGAGCGACGGATGATCGAGTAAAAGCCGGAAAACGTTGCGTCCGATCCGGCCGAACCCCATCAAGCCGATTCGATTCAAGACACTCCTCCTATGGAAGGCAGCAAGGGTAGTCGCCAGGGTCAACCCCCTTCCCTTGCCCAACCCGCTCCGATACGGTGCGCGCGTCGACTACTTCGGGGGTGGGGATGTTCTTGGAGATGCTGATCGTGGCTTGCCTCCGGGCGCCGGTGGCAGGCCCGGTGGTGGAGGGGTATTCGGCGCTCAGCCCTTATGCGGGCCATCACGGGATCGACCTGCAGGCTGCTTTCGGCACCGCGGTGCTTGCGGCAGCATCGGGGTCGGTCAGCTTTGCCGGCTCGGTGGCGGGGATGCTCACCGTCACCGTCGATCACGGCAACGGCTTGCGATCGACGGTTTCCTATCTGGAGGACATCGAGGTAAGCCCGGGTCAGATCGTGGCCACGGGTCAGCGACTTGGTGCGAGCGGTTTCGCCCACGGGGACGCCGCCGCAGTCCACTTCTCGGTGCGGGTCGGCGACGGCTATGTCGACCCGATGCCATACCTCCTTTGCGGCGCCGGCGGGCCGGAACACCTCTACCTTCTTCCGCCGCCACCTGCTTCCTATGCTCGCCACCGTGAGAAGCGGCCTTATGGGCGGAACCTTCGACCCACCCCATATCGCCCACCTCCTGGCCGGCGAGGTCGCTTATCGACAACTTCGACTCGACCGCGTTCTGTTCGTCCCGGCTGGGTCGCCGTGGCAAAAGGCAGACAGAGCAGTTAGCCCGGCAGATAAGCGGTGGCGGATGACCGAACTCGCCACCGAGGGCGTTGAGTACTTTTCGGCCGACAATCGTGAGGTCAGGCGAGAAGGGCTCACCTACACAGTCGACACACTTGCCACTTTCCCGGACGACGAAGAGCTGTGGCTGATCCTGGGGTCGGACGCCGCTCGTGGGCTCTTTACCTGGGAACGATCAGCAGAAGTCCTCGACCGCGCCCGCATCGCCGTGCTACCGCGACCCGGCGTCGATCCGCAGGAGGTTGAGGACGCGATTGGCACGGTGTTGTGGCTGGACATGACCCCGATGGCGATCAGCGGGACCGACATTCGCCATCGAGTTGGAAGCGGCGTCGGCTATCGATTCATGGTGACCGAAGCGGTCTACGAATACATCGAGACCGAACGCCTCTACCGGCTGGCTCGTGCATGACGCGCCTGGACCATGATGCAGGAGTCGTAGTCGTAGTTGAGCCCGGACTGCTCGAGAAAAGAGATGAGCTCTCTTGACTCGGCGCCGGGCTGGAGCCAAATGTTGTTGAGCCCGGACGCGACCGCGGTCTTGGCCACTCCGAGCCCGATGTCGGCGGGAACCACAAAGTCGACGATGTCTGGCTTCTCTGGGAGATCGCGCAGGCTTGGATAAGCAGGGTCGTCATCGACGGTTTCGGTGTTGGGGTTGACCGCCAGCACCCGATGGCCCCGCCCCTTGAGATCGCGGTAGATGATCGCGCCATACTTCTCGAGATGGTCGGTGGCTCCGACCACGGCAATCACGGCTGCGCGTTCCTTGAGCAGCTCGGTTAGGTCTTTTCGCACGAGCCGACGATATCGAGCCTGCGGAACCAGGGATGGCGGGACAGCGTTTCACTTGCATGCGCATTGCTCTTGCCGCTCTGCTCCTTGTGACGTTGAGTTGTGGCGAGCCCGCTTCTATTGACCAGACCACGATGCCAGCCCCGTCGTCGACGGTCACCATGACGACCACGGAGGCGGTCACCACAATTCCGACGACCACGGAAGTGGTGCCGACCACCCTGCTCCCCGAACCGGACCCGATGTCGGGCGAGGCCTGGCCGGGGAGCGAAGCCGAGCGCGATGTCAGCAATTACCTGGCGGCGCTGGCCGCGGGTGCCTACCAACAGGCGGCCTGGTCAGCTGAGAACGCCGGCGCCGCTACTGCCCAGGCTGAAACTTTGGAGAGGTTGTGCGCAGGTGGTGTTTGCGCCGGCCCGTACACCGTTGACGCTGACGGCGCGGTGGTAACCGTGACTCATGTTGAAAGTGGTGAAAGCGAGGTAATTCGTTTGCTGACGTTCGAAGGCCAGAAAGTCATCGCCGATCTTCCACCGCTCGTCCCTTCGGCAGGCGGGCCATCGCTGGTCGAAGAGCTCTTTGGAAACGATCTCCCGAGCCGGGTGGTAGTCGCTCGATTCAAGGCCTTCGAGATCTGGGAGAACGGCGAAAGCGAATGGGTTACTAACTGGTTTTCCGATGAGACGCATCAGGTCGAAGGCGAGGTATTGGGCGGAACGCTCTTGGCCAATCTCCGTGATCCAAGAACGACCTACGACAGCGACTGTTTTCCAAGACTGGTTGTCCGCGACGCTGAAGTGCTGGCTGTTACGCAATGCGACGTTGAGGAATGGCGCATCTTCGAAGTGACGACTGGGGAGTCGCGAGACGCCCCCATTCCCTTCGAACAGCGTGTGGACGGTGAGTTCGTGTGGTTCACCGAACGTGGAGGCACCGTCATCCACAGTATTGGAGACGCCGAGGGCGCCTTTGGGACGATGATCACGCTCGATGGGCGACAGCTCTTTGACGACTATGCCGGCTTTGTGGTTCTCTCCACCGACGGGACTCGCTTGGCGTATACCGACCATAGGGATCCCGCCTCCTACTCCCATTGGCACACCCCGGTAGTGGTAGTGGTGGACGTTGCGACCGGTGCCGAACTGGACCGTTGGACTCTTGATAACGCGGTTAGTGGCATCGAGTTCTCCGAATCATGGCTCGTGGTCGGCGAGGCCGACCCAGCCACGTTGAGCAGCGGCATCCCTGAGCAAATTGCTTTGACGGCGATCAACGTCGACACAGGCGAAATACGCCGGGCGCTCACCCGCACCAACGTTTTCCTTCCCACCTAGGGCTATTTAGCTAGAGACTTGTCCCCGAGGGGGTTTAGGCTCGGCATCGAGAAGGAGGTCCCAACCGTAGACGCACCCACAACTGCCCGGCTCGCAGCCGACGCCATCGCCGACAAGAAGGGATTGGACATCACGATCCTCGAAGTCGGCGATCTGTTTGTCATCACCGATTTTTTCGTCATCGCCACCGGCACGTCACGACCCCATGTGCAGGCCCTGGCCGAACGCGTCGAGGAGTTTCTCAAAGAGCATGACCGGGCGCCTTTACGCGATGAGGGCCTGCCCGAGGCGGAATGGGTCCTCCTCGACTACGGAGACTTCATGGTCCACATTTTCCAACCCGAGGCCCGTGCCTACTACGACCTCGAGCGGCTCTGGCGCGACGCCCCCCGCTTGGAATGGGTCGATGCCAGCCAGCCGGTTGCGGGCGCCGGCTGACCTGCTGGTACCCTTTCGTTACCTCGGGGCTGTAGCTCAGTTGGCAGAGTGCTTGCATGGCATGCAAGAGGCCGGGGGTTCAAATCCCCCCAGCTCCACCAGCTTCCGCTTATTGGAACTCTTCCGCGCCAGGTGGTCTTCTTTTTCGCCTCGATCGTCATGGCTTCCGCCTGATGCACACGCTCTCTTCTCATACTCAGGCACCGGGCGCCGGAATAGCCCCGAGTTGGATAAGCAGCGCGTACATATCGACGACATGCCAGTGCTCGGCCATCCGGCCTGCCCTCACCTCATGGATGTCGATGCCGGCGATCGAGAACTGTTTTCCAGTGGGCGGCATACCCATGAAATTGCCGCTATGAGTACTCGTTTGGGTCCAGCGGACGACCACCCGGTCGCCCTCCGAGACCAGGTCTTCCAGCGCGAAGCTGACCGGGTTGAACGCGCCGAGGATCGCCTGCACCCTCGCTTTTAGGTCGCTGCGGCCGTTGCCCTGGCCGGGGAACGGGTCGTGCTCGATGTAGTCCTCGACCGCCAGCTCGTCGACGAGGTCGACGTTGCGCTGGTTGAAAACCTCGTCGTAATAACGACGGACGAGGGCTTTGTTGTCTTGTCCTGCCATGCTGTCCTCTCTTGTTGGTTGGCTTCCCTTGATAATGGCGGATGCGACGCGGGGTAACAATGACGACTAACCACCGTCTTCCCACCGAGTTCAACATCGTCCACCCGATGGGGGGCTACGATCGAGCGAGGAAGAGACAAGTGTCTCGACATCCAACCGAGTTCGGCAAGCGGGTTAGAGCGCTCCGCCTGACCGCGGGGTTAACCCAGGCAGAGCTGGCCGAGAGTTCAGGTATCAGCGAACGCACAGTCAGTGATTTGGAGCGGGGGCAGCGGGCGAAGGTCTACCCGGCAACTGCTCGCCAACTAGCCCGTGCACTGAGTGTTGGCGACGACGACCTCGTCGCGTTCTTTCTAGCGGCTAGGGGATTAGGTGAGCAGGACGCAGCAAAGAATCAGTTTCCGTCGATTCCATCGGCTTACCGATCGCGCCTTCCGTACCGGCTTACTCGGCTCATCGGGCGCGAGACGGAACTCGCAGCGGTCCTTGGACTCGTGCGCGATCCTGAGGTACGTCTGATCACGTTGTTAGGGACGGGTGGCGTCGGCAAGACTCGGCTGGCCACCGAGGCCGCTGCAATCACCCAGGATGAGTTCACCTCCGGAAGTCATTTTGTCAGTCTTTCCGCGATCGACGATCCCGGTTTGGTGATAGCCGTCATAGCCACAAGCGTAGGAGTACAACCCGGCGCCGGCGAGCTGCTGCCGATCCTGGCACGGCGACTGGGCGCCGGGCCTGTCCTGCTGGTGCTGGATACCTTCGAGCACGTCGTTGCCTCGGCACCGGCAATAGGCGAACTGGTGTCGTCCTGCCCGAGCCTTACCGTGCTGGTAACCAGTCGTACCGCGCTCCACGTCCGCGGTGAACGTGAGGTGCCTTTACAGCCGCTTGCCGTCCGGAACGACGAGCATGACGGAACGTTCGCGTCAGGGGTGGCACTATTCATAGAACGCGCCGACGCGGTCGCACCGGCCCTTCCCATCACCCCGGCGATGGTCAACACCGTATCCGACATTTGCGCCCGTCTCGACGGTCTACCCCTCGCCATTGAGCTTGCCGCGGCGCGCGTGAAGCATATGCCACTCACCGAACTGCTTGTGCACCTCGACCACCGTCTCGATCCTCTCGTCGGAGGTGCCCGCGACCTTCCACCGCGACATCAGACCATGCGCGCTGCTCTCGACTGGAGCTACGTTCTGTTGGGCGCGGCAGAGATGAGGTTATTGCGTTCTGTCTCGGTCTTCCGAGGGACCTTTGGGCGAGACGCCGCGGAAACCGTTGTCGCTTCCATCGATAAATCGAGTTCGCCAGATACTTTGTCAACGCTCAGCGCACTGGTCGACGCAAGCCTCGTTGCGATAGAAGCTGGCGCGTCTGGTCGAGCCCGGTACCGGCTGCTGGACGTTGTTCGGGAGTATGCGGCTGAGCGCGCTGTCTCGGTTGGCGAGTTGGAGTAACTGCGACGGCGGCAAGCGGAGTATTTCCTGGCGATCGCGGAGCGATCCGAGCCCGAGTTGCGCGGCTCGCAACAGAGTGAATGGTATGAGCGGCTGCGGGAGGATGAGGGCAACTTCCGCGCAGCACTGAGCTGGGCACTGGAGGGCGGTGAGGCCGAGATCGCCCTCCGACTGGCGGGGGCTCTCTGGATGTTCTGGCGCTGGGCAGGCTTGTTCGTCGAAGGGCGGGCCTGGCTCGATGCTGCGCTCGCGGCCGGAGAAGGGTGTGCCGTCGGGTTGCGTTGCCAGGGATTGTGGGGAGCCGGTTGGCTCGCCTATAACCAGGGCGACTACCGGCGGACCGACACCGTTGCTCGGCAGATGCTGCAGCTGCTGAATAGTGCGGACAACAATCTGGATAGACGCAACGCGCTAACGCTGATCGGGAACGCAGCGCTTGCTGAAGGGCGCGGCGATGACGCCATCGCCGTCTTGAGTGATGCGTTAGCCCTTTGCGACGACCTTGGCAAGAGTTGGCACCTGGGCGCGTCGCTTCTAAATCTCGGCACTGCAGAGTTGCACGAGGGTCGGGGGGTTAAGGCCAAGGTCCTGCTTGAGCGCGCTCTGGCGATTTATGAGGACCTCGGAGACCGGCACTTCAGCGCCCGAACCCTGGTGCAGCTTGGGTACACGGAGTTGGCGTTGGGCCAATGGGAGGCAGCCGCCACGCACATCCGACGCGCCATGTCGATGACAGTTGAACTTGGAGACGCGTGGAGCATCGCCGAAGGGCTGGAGGCCGTGGCTACTCTGTGGAGCGAGAGCGCTCCTCGTTCAGCGCTCATTCTCGCCGCTTCGGCGGAGCGTTTGCGGGAACTGATCTCCATGCGACCCCATCCGGCCGATGTGATCATCAATAACTCATACCTGCGGCTGGCTCAAAAGCAGCTAACGCGAGAGGTCTTCGAAGATTCGTGGAGAGAGGGTCGGGAGATGACGTTGGAGTCTGTGATAGTCACAGCTCTGGGAGAAGCAAGAAGCTAGTGGTGCGCTCACGTACCTGATCCGCGAGCCATTTAGATCGACCACCTCATCGTCAGCGCATAGTGCTCAGAACAGGACGATCAACATGTCACCAAGGACCGACGTCTAACCAACAATAAGCTCGCTCAGGTGATGGAGCTGGCGACAACGGAGCGTGCACAGGATGCTGGCATCCTCCTCTGGCCGGTGTCACCGGTACCGCGCACCGGAGACATTGTCTCCTATTAATTGGGCCAGCTCGGTTGCGTAGAGCCTGAGCCCCTCCGTTGACGACCGCGCTAACAGGGTTGGGTCCGAACATTTGAACGCTTAAGGGCCGAATTTCCTGGTGCCTGTCTTGGTGCCTATTGGTGCCGAAACGGCGTTTCCTGATTGTGGCCGTCGGTATTGAGTTTTTCGACCCTCGTCCTGAAATCGCTCGTTTCCGGTTGGTTTTTCTGACACATCGAGGTACGTGCTGAGACATGCAGGTACAAGTGTCTGTTTCCATGGTATGCAAGAGGCCAGGGGTTCAAATCCCCTCAGCTCCACTCCACGGATCGGGGGACTCCCCGGTTCGAGATCTCCGTTTGAGACAGCCGCTAGCGGATTCGGGCAGTCAAGGAATGGCGGGTCCGGACTGACGGAGAGCACGCAACCTCATTCCGAGATAGATCGCAGTCGCGATGGGGATGGCCAAGATGATGAAGATCATCCACAGCTCCAGCAGTCCCACGTCGCCATCAACCGGCGAATCCGACACTAGCGATCCGACGGTTGATGCGTCGATCCCTGGACCAGCATCCTCGACCGCCAACGGGCCTTGAACTTCGGGACGGATGCTCGCCACCCCGATGGCCCCGACGGGTAGGAATGCGAGGGCGCCAATCGTGCCGATGATCTTGTCGCGCCTCGTCCACAAGTTCGACATCCACAGCAATACCGTGCTTACGGCCCAGCCGACGAAGGGAATAATCATGAGTACCACTGTCGCTATCTCGAGGAGTGGTGTGCCGGGTTTGTCCACCACGCCGAAACGCTTTTTCGCTTCTGTGGCGATCTCGGCTGGGTCACCGAGGAGCTCGAGGACGGTTCGAACGTTCGCCTCCGTCTCGGCCTCCAGGGCTGCTCGTGCCTCAGAGATGTGTTGCCTGACCTCCTCGAGTATCTCCCGTCGCCGGTTATCGGGTAGCCGACGTAGTTCGGAATCCAGATCCTTTACATAGTCGTCAACTAAACGGTCAGCGTGCACGGTTTGCATCCTTGCCTCCTTCTTGTTCTAGAAGCTTGTCTACGGCATCCCGAAACAAAGCCCACCCTTCGATGAAAATGGCCAATGCCTGCTCTCCTGTCTTCGTCAGTCGGTAGTAGCGCCGCGGCGGGCCTGTCTCGGACTCCCGCCAGGAGGTTGTCACCAGCTTCTCCTGACGAAGCCGGCTGAGCAGGGGGTAGATGGTGCCTTCGCTCATAACCATCCCGTCGACCTCCGAGAGCACGCGGACCAGTTCGAAGCCATAGCGCTCGCCGCCCCGGAGCACCGCCAGCACGCAGTACTCGAGCGTTCCGCGCCGTAGCTGTGAAAGGTCGATGCGTGCCTTACCGGGTTCCATGCTCCGCAAGGTACCTTGTCCCAACTCCATCGTCAAGTCGAGGGGTGTAATCTTGAACAGCTCATGACCGGAACTCCTGTCGAGGCACTCGGAGAGAAACGTCCGGGGACTCGGCCTTGAGCAGAGAGACGCTCCCAAGCTGCCGATCCGCGTGCAGCCGAGAGATGGTGCGGCGGCCAGCGGGCCAGCCAGAGGAGTCCCACGATGAGGCCAGCGTTCACCGCCTGGATCAACAGGAACCACGGGTGGAAGTACAGGATCATCAGCCCGAACGACACCGCCAGGCCGACTGTGGCGCTGACCCTGGCGCTGCGCCGGTTGAGGTGTCCGGGCTGGCAGGGGATGCAATCGATTTGGACGGCGGACGAATGGTCGTTTGCCGGTCTCTGGGCTGGGTCGGAGGCCAGCCTGAGCTAAAGGCGCCAAAGTCGAAGCGGTCTAGGACTCTTGCCATACCCTCTAGGACCGTTACAGCGCTCCGCAGACACCGTCAGCATCAGGTGGAAGAAGCGTTTGACAGATGGAGCTCGGTGGCCGGCGAAATGGGAGGGCCTTGTATTCGTGACCCCCAACAGCCGACCGCTCGATCCTGCCAATGTACGGCGCGCCGTCAGACGTATTGCCGGTGCAGCGGGGATCGACGGCAGCGTCACTCCTTATGATCTACGGCACACGGCCACCTCGGTTCTCTCGGCGACCGGCGTCGCCCCGGAGCTGTTGGCGGACCTCCTCGGTCATGTGGACACTCGCATGTGTTCCGTCACCATCGCCATCTGGTGACACCGACCATCGACGTCGCAGCTAAACACATCGAGCAGCGCCATAAGGGCCTGAGGTGGGGTGCCAGTTGGGGTGCCAGTGGGGTGCCAAACCGTAGGTCGATAGATCCGCCATGGTTGTTAGGTGTTCCAGCTTTGATACCGAGAATCGCCTGTTCTGGCCTGCGTTTTCTGGCACGCCGAGAGACATGGCGCGACACTGAGAGACAACCCGCTTCTTCCATGGCATGCAAGAGGCCGGGGGTTCAAATCCCCCCAGCTCCACCAGTAGAAATCATGCTTCAGCACGGGATTTCTACGTCTTCGACGGGTGATGCTTCGCGCCCTTCGTCCTGCGGCCCACTCGGTCCGCCAGGTTTCGATCACATCCCTGCAGTGCACCTCGTGTTGGTCATTGTCTGCAGATCGGTTGGCTAATCGAACGACCGCTGAGCTTCCGTGTCATGATCCCACGACATCATGGCCGGAACATCACGCGCGGAGAAGGGCCGGCGAGGCCAACGCCGACGGCCGCATCCTCGGCTACCCCACCTTCGAGACGTGGATCGGTGCCTTCGGTTGAGCACGCTCTCTCATCGGGCCGGGACGCCTGGTGAAAGCCTCGGCAGATGCTTCCACTGCCGTCGAAGATCCGGATGCCCAGGGTAGCCATGCGACTCCCGACCGGCTTCGAGCGATTTCGGCGCCCCCAAGTCTTCGAGCCTGATGCTCCGCCACGTCAACGCAGAACTCTGACCAGCGAATCGCCCGAGATCCACTACTTCTTCACTAGCGACGGCGTCCAGCTTTGCCTCACGCGCTTTCGAGGTGGGAGCAAGGGCCCAGTGGTGCTTTGCCACGGGCTCGGCGTCTCCAGCGCCATCTTCACCGTCGACACCATCGATACCAACCTGGTCGAGTTTCTCGCCGGTCACGGATACGACCTGTGGCTACTCGACTTCCGGGCCAGCATTGAGCTTCCCTCGGCATCCATCCAAACCAATGCCGACACCATCGCGGCAATCGACTACCCCGAGGCCGTGGCCAGGGTCCGCCACTTGACCGGGGCCCCTAGCGTGCAGATGGTCGTCCACTGTTACGGTTCAACGGTTTTCTTCATGTCGATGCTCTCGGGAGCGCTGTCGGGCGTGCGCTCGGCCGTCGCCTCACAGGCCACACCCCACATCGAGGCCGCCATGGTCCTTCGGGGCAAGTTGGAAATGCGCCTTCCGGAGATCCTCGACGTCTTGCATGTCGAGACCTTGAACGCCTACACCGACTCCCACGGCGGCTGGCTCGGCCGACTCTACGACCGTGCACTCCAGCTCTACCCGCTCGAGCACGAGGAGCGCTGCCCGAGCGCAACCTGTCACCGGATCTCTTTCATGTACTCGCTGCTCTACGAGCATGACCAGCTGTCCTCAGCTACCCATGACATACTTCATGAGCTGTTCGGCGTCGCCACGGTGACCACCCTCAAACATTTGGGGAAGATGGTTCGGGCCGGGCACCTGGTCGACTTCGAGGGCCGAGATGTCTATATGCCCCATGTCGAACGTCTGGCGATCCCCCTCCAGATCATTCATGGCGCCGAGAACGCTTGCTTCCACCCGGTCGGCAGTGAGAAGACCTACGGCTGGTTGCGCGCACATAACGACCCCACGCTCTATTCGCTTGTTCGCGTCCCCCGATTCGGCCACATCGACTGCATCTTCGGCGAACGGGCTGCGGCTCTCGTTTTTCCCCACATACTCGAACATCTGGAACGAACCCTGTGACGCCAACGGGAAGTTTCTACGACGCGGTGGTCATCGGTTCAGGGTTCGGCGGCTCAATCAACGCCCTACGCCTCGCCGAGGCTGGGTTGTCGGTGCTGGTCCTAGAGCGAGGCCGCCGCTACCAGCCGGCCGACTTCCCCCGCGATGTCCGAAACACCGATGCCCTCCTGTGGCGTTACCCACAAAAGGGGCGCTCGCGGGGCTTGTTCGATTTTCGAGTCTTCTCGAGCATCTCCTCGGTGGTGAGCGCGGGCGTCGGTGGGGGCTCACTCATATACGCCAGCATCCACTACCGGCCGCGGGCGCAAATCTTCGAGGACCGACGTTGGCCCCGGCCCTTCAATCTCGAAACTCTCGAGCCCTATTACGACAAGGTCGGCCGCTTCCTAGGCGTCGAGGAGATGCCACCCGACCTGACTCTGGCTAAGCGCGATAGCTTCCATCGGGCTGCCGAGGCCATGGGCAAACCCGCGATGGACACCCCGCAGGCGGTGAGCTGGGAACGGGTATTCGGGGCCGGTGTGGGCCGAACGCCCTGCCAACTGTGCGCCGAATGCGAATTCGGCTGCACCTACGGCTCGAAGAACACCCTCGATTTCACCTATCTGGCGCAGGCCGAGGAAAAGGGAGCCCGTCTAACCACGGGTTGCCTCGTCAGCCACATCGCTCCGGCCAAAGGCGGTGGCTGGGACGTACATTACCGAGCCATTGATTCCGGTCAGGGTGGCGTGGTAACGGGCCAGAAGGTGATCGTGGCAGCCGGCACCCTGGGGAGCAACGAGATCCTGCTGCGGAGCCGTGACCTCACCCGAAGCCTTCCCAAGCTCTCCCATCGCCTGGGGATGGGATACTCGGGCAACGGCGACTTCCTGGGCAACATTCAGAACGCCACCGTGCCCCTCGATCCCTGGTTTGGGCCCGACGTGACCTCGGTCATGTGGCATGACGACGACGCCCTCGGCTTCGTCTTGGCCACGCCCACGTTCAACAAACCGGTCATGGAGGTGCTTGCATCCCACGGCCAACCGCCGAGCCGACCTGCTCTAAAGAGGTTCGCTCCGATCCTATGGCGAAATTTGCCTAGTCTGATGACGCTGGGATTTAGGAGCGGCCTGCTCACCCGTCCACTCCGTAAGCCGGCGAAAGGCTCCGGCCCGCCCGAGCGCATGACGACCGTATTTGCGATCGGGCGCGACAACGCCGGGGGCCGGCTGGTCCTTCGCGGCGGAAAGCTTGACATACTGTGGGACTACCACGGAGAGAATCGAGCCCTGATTACCCGACAGCGCACAGCCATGCAAGAGTTGGCCCAGCATTACGGTGGCACCTACGCCGACTTCCCGCTTTGGCAGCTCTTCGGGCGAACAATGACCGTGCACAACCTCGGCGGCTGCGCGCTATCGGAGACGGCGGGCGAAGGCGTGGTGGGTGTGGACGGACAGGTGCACGGGCATCCGGGCCTGTATGTCGCCGACGGATCGGTGATCCCCACCGCAATCGGGAGCCATCCGGTGATGACGATCTCGGCCGTCGCCGAATGGATCGCCGCCGGAATCGTGAAGAGCGGCTAACCCATTGCTGATCCGAAGCAGTCGGTGTCCGTGAGGCGCTAGGCCCGCTTCACGTCACCGGGCGGTCCACATAGGGCGGCGGTAACGGGCGGCCACCTGCAGGGAGTCCACAACGGATCCTCCGGCGGCAAGTTCGGCGTGCACGACCTGTTCGGCTTCGTCCAGGTCCACCTCGGCCCTGCTCAAGGCATCGACGATGGCTGGGATGTCGCGGCTCTCCACTCGGGCGATAAGGTTGGTTGCGACCCCCAGCGCACACCAACGTCGCAGCATCAAGCTGGCCAGACATGAGGCGTCACTATCTCTTGCCTCTGCCTCTATCGTGGCATCCGCCGACTCCGCTAGCCGATTAGCGAACTGCCAGGCGAGGTCACGGCAGGTGTGGATGCCGACATACATCAATCGCTCATCCCACGGTCCACCAAGCCGATCGAGCATCGACAGGCGAGGCGACACCGTCCCGAGTCGGCCCTGAAGCCTATTAAGGACCTGGTAGAGAATCTCATTGACGCGAAGAAAATCGGCGTGAACGGCTTCCAGGTCGCCACTCGCGGCCGCCACGGTGGCCAGCCCGAGATCAAAGTTGATGTGGGCGTTCATGCCAAGTAGCAGGTGCTGGAGAATCATTAATCGTTGCGGCAAATCGGCCGCCTCGAATGCGACGGCCCAACATCTCGGGATTCGTTCCCCGCGGCGATATGCTTCGTAGGCCTCGAAGTACCTCTCAGCGAAGACGACGGTCAGGTGTTCGGCGCGAGCGTCGTCATCGAAGAACCCACCGGTACGGACAGCGTCGCGTATCGATTCCGTCACCGTGCGGTACATAGCAGGAAAGACACCAAGGTGGCTGCGCTCAACACTGGCGGTCTCGATAATCCGGTCGAATCGGGCCAGCGACTCTTCTAGGCTCGTCGACGGGGTCACGTTTCTACACTAGGTGTATTGCTTCCTGGGGTTGTCGACACAGCTGACGGTTGGGCCGTCTAGGGCTCTTCTCGCTGTTACCTATTGCTGCGCCTTGAGACGACCTGGTCAACAGACCTCCACTCATTTACGAGCCAGCCTTCACCGGGGAAAAGGGTCATTGCATGGTCGAAGTCCCAAGGAGGTCACCGGTGCGAAGCAGGTCACCTGTGAATGCGAGCAGTCCGAAGGCTTTGACGAGGCCGGCTCCGATGCCTGCCACTTCCAGGATCAGTGTGATTGTCATCCATAGCCGAAATCGTTGGTCGTTGTAGGCCGCTTTGGACATGTACCAACGCCGCTGATCCTCGATGCGAGATCGGGCGTCCATCTCTCGACGAACTGCCAGCCCTTCGGCACGCCGTGCTCTCATCTCGGGCGTGATCTGAATGGGGCCGGCCGCTGGAGAGCCGCTCAGCATCACGCCCCGCCAAGATCAGCCCACGAAGGCGGGCGATGTAGCCAAAACCCATCACTGCCGATCAGCGATTGGACGTAGCGGCTAAAGCGCTCCCGGAGTGGCATCAGCCAGCCATGTCATGTCACAGTTGCCCGGACACGTCTCGACAGTCGAAAAGAGCTGAGTCCACCACAGCATGGTCTCGATTCCCTGCAGTCACACAAACAGTCGTGCTTGTGCCCCGGTTCGCCACAGACACCTCGGACTCGGTCACAAATCGGGGATCGGCATCGGTTGGAACCCATTCGCCCTGGGTCGTTCCCTGGGCTTCAGCGTCACTGCTCACCTGGTCAGCGGTGTAGATGTCCCAGTACACGTGGATGTGGTTACGCGACACGTCTGGAGCAAAGTTCGCCTCCCAGGTGATGGCGAGCTCGTCTCCTTCGCGAGTCACGTCAACGATGGTGATCCTGCAGCCGTCGGCCGGGCACGCGTTGGAAACGCTATCGTTGGCTGTTCCCCCCGACGGCCCGGTATCGTCGGCGGCGTCGTCGCCGTTGCATGCTCCCGCGATCAAGGCGACAACGAGCAAGAGCTTCCACGGCGCAGAGTTACGAATTGCGGTCCTCCCTTAGATCCTCTACATGACAGCTCAGCAAGCATACGCGGCCGCGAAAGGTCATGCTGGCAGTGATCGCCTTGTCGTGCACACCCTGGCGCCTGGGGTCGTTTTTTGGAGGCGAAAGGACGGCACTATCCCGGTGTTCGCCCCTGGAGCATCTTGGCGTTGTTCGCTACCTGCGGGGATCGGCCGGTGCGCGGCACACGAGAGAGTAGTCGGCAGGTGCAAACCTTCACCGATGATTCTCTCTAGGCTCCGGGTCGATCACTCGGTCCTGCAGAATCCAACCGATATGGTCTGATTGCCGCTCACCTCGAGGACGCCTCGAGCAAGTACCGGTCTTCTGCTCGAGGAAGTCCTCGGGGGCGCTGAGGGAAGTGGCCTCTGACCAAGGTGGACGTGGTAGCCGGTCCTCGACGATTTCGTTGTGCTTTCTGGGTGGAAACCGATGCTGGTCGCCAAAGAGTTGCGCGAGGTCGTGCACTAGGAGTCCGTCTTCTTGGTCGGGGCGAATCTCGAGATGACGTTGGGAGACCGCGGGGTCATCGACGAGCAAGCCCTCGCCCCGCGTCCGACTTCTAACGGTTCGGGTGATCACGACACAGAGAGAGGCGAGCGGCCGGGCTCGCGTACGATGACGACCGGTGAGCGCTTATGAGCGGTTCCCGCAGCCGATCGGCGTCCTGCCTTCGCCGAGCGATCGTCGTTGGTGCTGGTAGTCAAACGCGCCCGCCGAACGTTCGCATGCCCGATCGAGGTCGAGCACATCCCACACTCGGACCGTCCCGTCCTCACTGCTCGTGACGAATCGCATGCTCCCCGGCACTACCGCTATGTGCCAGCTGGCGTCATCGTGGCCGGTGAGGGGGCCACCCACGGGACGAGCCAGCGAAACATCCCAGAGTCGCACCGACCCGTCGCTGCTGGTGGTGGCAATCGTTTCACCATCCGGTAAGAACACCACGTCGGTTGCTCCGTCAGGGTGCGGCGTGAGGTTCCCGATGAGTGTTGTGCCGGGCACATCCCAGAGCTGAACTACCTCGTCTGCGCTTGCCGTTGCCAGGATCGACCCGTCTTGCGACCACGCCACTCCTCGAATGGCGTTGTCGTCGGCTCGGATCGGGTCGCCCAGGAGCAACCCGGAGGTCGTGTCCCACAACCGGACCGATCCACCCAAGTCGGTAACGGCCAAGGTGCCATCCGACGAGAGTGCCATGGCTAGCACCTCGCTGGAATGAGGCCCGAGCTCACGGTCGACTTCGTCGCCGTTCCAAATCCGGACCATCCCGTCGGTCGTGCCGGTCAGCAGTTCCTGGCCCTTGAACAGTACGGCGCCGACGCCGGCTCCAATATCGAACGCGTACTCTTGGCTACCCGTGGAAGCGTCGATCACGACCACTGTCCCGTCGGCAGATCCGGACGCCAGCAACGACCCATCAGCGTTGAAAGCCAAGCTCCAGACGACCCCGTCGTGCAGCGACAGCGGGCCGACGAGCATTTGTCCGGTCGCGGTGGCCGCTAGCGAGACGTGACCGGTCGCATCACCGAACGCAACCACAGCGCCGTTGGGGCTCACCGCTACTCCGAATACGCCGGCGTCGGCGTTGCGGATCACCGTCGATGTGGGGATCGCGGCGGGCGACCATATCACCATCAGCCAATCCGAACCGAGCGTCACGACCAGGCTGCCGTTGGAATCGGAATCGGTGATCTGGCCGAGGTGTGCGCTCGAACTGAACGTTCGGCGCGATCCATCCTGGGCGGAAACCCACAGTCGTCCCTCCTCGTCGCCTGCGGCAACCTTTCCGGGAGCAACGAACTGCACGCCGCGCACGTCTTCGGCTAGCCCAGCAAACGGCTCGGCGATCAGCGTGCCCGTCGACGTCTCCCAAATCCGGATGCGTCCGTCGCTGCTCGCCGTCGCATACCGAGCACCGCCGTCCTCGAATTCAATCTCCCACACGTCGCTTTGGTGTGCGTTGAAGGGAGTGATTACTTGGCGGCGATCGGGAAGCGACCACCCCATCACCTCGCCTCGCCCATTGCTGGCGAGCAGCAGGCTGCCGTCCGGAGCGAACGCCACCGTCAGGAAGTCATGGTTAGTCTCGATGACCGGGTCGCCGAGTTGCCTGCGTTCGATCAGGTCCCAGAGTCGGATAGAACCATCCTCACTGGCCGACGCGACGGTGGATCCGTTCGGGCTGACGGCGACGCTCCAGACGAGTCCGCCGGTGCTGCCGACTAACAGGGGCACCGGCACCTGCCGTGGATCGCTCACATCCCACACCCGCACCGTGCGATCGAAGCTTCCGGTCACCAGATGCTCGCCGTCGGGTGTGAAGGTTATCTCTTCGATCGCCTTTTCGTGACCCGGCACTGCGCCCGCCAACAACTCACCCTTGCCACTCCACAGCGAGACCGTGCCGTCTCGGTTCCCGGTTGCGATCAACTGGCCATTTGGGCTCACCGCTATCGACAACGCGTCACCCACGACGATGGGCGAGCCGGCAGGCGCGTAGTCTGCGCTGGAGAGGTTCTGGCTGGCATCGACCAACGCAACCCGGGCGTCGTAGGAGTCTGGGCCGCCCAGCGCAATCGCCTCAACCGCCAAGGCCAGAGCGGCTCGAGGGTCGGATCCGGACATCCCGACGGCCTGTGTTGCCAGAGACTGCCCAAAGCGGTCGTTGGCTTCGCCCAGCGCTGAGAAGGCAACCATCGACGCGATCGCAGTAGCCACCGTGAGTGCCGCAAGGACCGACACCCCGATGCGGCGAATCCTCCTCGACCGCCTGCGGGTTTCTTCCATCTGTTCCTGCGCGGTACGAAAAGCGGTTTCACTGGCTTCGAGGAACTGACGATCGTCCTGACCGAGCACATCGCTGTTGTCTGCAAACCATTCCATCGCCGATTGGAGTGGCGTGCCCCGGTAGAGAAGGTCCGGGTCGCGGCCCTGGGCCACCCACTCCGCCGCTGCGTAGCCGATGTGCTGACGCATCCTGAGGTCGTCGCGGCTCGTCTCGATCCAGTGCCGCAGGCGCGGCCACGACCCGAGTATTGCTTCGTGAGCGATCTCGATTGTGTCCCGGTCGATGGTGAGCAAGCGGACATCCACCATCCGCTCGGCAACACGCTTGATCACGTCGGGCGTGCCGTCGTATGCGAGATCGTCCATGGCTACCTGGCGGCGCGTGTCGGAAGCTCCCTCTCCGGGAGTCACCAAGCGCAGCATCAACCTGCGGCATGAGTCCCGCTCGGCGTCGTCAAAGGATTCCTGATACAGGGCTTCAGCCGTCTGCGAGATCGCCCCGGCTACCCCTCCCGCAGCGCGGTAGCCGTCGATCGTTAGAAGTGAGCCGTTACGGCGCCGCCAAGTCTCAGCCATCGCATACGACACGAGCGGCAATGCGCCGGGCTCGCCGCCGCCGTCATCGAGCACAGCGTCAACAAGTCCCTCTTCGAGACGCAACCCCGCGTCGATCGCCGGCTGTTCGATCGCCAACCGCAGCTCCGAGCGCGTCATCGGTCCGACGAGGACTTGGTTGGACGTGATGCGACTCGCCAGCCACGGGAACGCTGCGCACGCGCCGTAGAAGTCGGCTCGTACGACCATTACCACGCGGACCCGACTGTCGACTGGGTCGGCGAGTTCTGCGAGCGACTCGACAAACGCTTCCTGCTCGTTTCGCCCGTTAAGCGTGAACAACTCCTCGAACTGGTCTATGACCAACAGCAAACCCCCGCTGGCAGCAGTCACTTTCTCGGCCAGATATCTGGCTTCACCTGAATCACGGCTCACAAACGTGTCGCGAGGAGGCTCACCGCTGAGCTGGGTCATGTCACGAGACAGCTTCATGAGTTGATACGACAGCTCAGCCGCAGGATGCGACCTGGGCGTAAAGAGGGCCACCGGCCACCGCGCGCTGCCAGCGATAGCTCCGGCTCTAATAGCGGGTACGAGACCCGCCCGTACCACCGACGACTTGCCGCTCCCGGACGGCCCCCCCACAACCAGCACGCGTTCATTTTCAAGGCGCTTGAGCAAGGTCGCGACGAGCTCATCTCGCCCGTAGAAACGAGCTGCGTCCTCCGGCTGGAACGCGGCGAGACCTTGGTAAGGCGAGACCGTCGCCGACGAAAGTGGCTTGGGCCGTGCCGCGGGATCCGATGCAATGATCGTCTCGGCTCTGTCTGCAAGGAGGTCGCCGATCCGTTGTTTGAGGATGCTGCGATGCAGGTTCAAGGGTGGTGGGAAGACGTCGACCCACTGGACGAGGGTGAGGAGATATTCGAGGGTGCCGGAGACAGGCACTTCCTCGACTCTGACCGGGAGAATGGGTTTGGCCTTATCGAGGGCGATCTTCACTTCCCGCCCCACGTGCTCGGAAGCGGTGGACTCGGCGGAGACCAGGACAACCAGCATCGATGCTGCCGAGATCGCATCAACGATTTGCTGGGTCCACGGACGCGTGCCGCGGATGTCCTCTGGTGCCATCCAAACCTGGTAGCCGTCCTCTTGGAACATGAGTCGCAGCTCTCGGGCTTCGGCCTGATTGTCGGTGTCGTATGAGAGAAAGAGCAGCGGTGCCGACTCGTCGTCTCTTGCTCGTCCGGACTCCACCATCATCTCAAACCTTAGGTTCCGCTAGTTGCATAGCAACCAGAATTGCCTAAAGAATGACGTGTCCCCTAGTTGTAACCGGTCGTCTCTGAATCTGAGCCAGAATCTGAGTTGTCGCTATTGCCGCCCGAGGGATTCGGATCATCTCCACATGCACCCAAACTCGGAACCAGTACGAGAACAGCCAGCCAGCTTTTTGTGCGCTTCATGAAACCTACGTTTACCTGAAACAAGACCTATTTCCGAACCGAAGTTCGTTCTCGCGACGGAAACAGGGTGTTTTCCGCCCCGTTTACGTGATAAAAACGACCGCTGCCTCTCCCCTCGGGCTCTCTCGGCTTGTGATCAAGTCGGCGACGAGCCCCGTCCAGCCGGTCTGATGCGACGCCCCCAGCCCCATCCCGGTATCTCCGTGAAAGTACTCGTGGAAGAGGACGAGACCGGCCAGGTCGGGATCAAAGTCGAGCCGGTCGTAGGGCCCATGGACGGGTCGCTGTCCGGAATGGTCGGGGAGAAAGAGGGCCACCAAGCGGCGCCCGAGCTCGTCGGCCACTTCGCTCACCGTCAACCTCCGCCCGGACCCGGTTGGGCACTCGACCTCGAAGTCAGGGCCCAGGAAACGGGCGAAGCGGCGAAGCGCTTCGATAACGAGATAGTTAACGGGGAACCAGATTGGTCCGCGCCAGTTGGAATTGCCGCCGAACAATCCCGTGGTCGATTCGGCGGGTTCGTACCCAACGCTTGCTGTGATCCCGCCGATCTCGACGGAGTAGGGATTTTCCCGGTGATGGGCTGACAGCGACCTGAGCCCATAGGGCGAGAGGAATTCGTTCTCATCGAGCATGATGGCAAGAATGCGGGCTAGTCGTTCGGGGGATACGACCGAGAGCAGCCTGCCCGCGTGCATCCCGACGCGATTGACGTGGGCGACGACGTCGCCATATTGCGGCTTATGCTCGAGAAACCATTGCATCCGGCCAGCGAAGTCCGGGAGGCCGTCGAGGGTCTTTTTGCCGAGTGTGGTCACTGCGAAAAGAGGGATCAACCCGACCATCGATCGAACTTCGAGCGGCATTGCCATGTCGGAGCTGCGAAGCACGTCGTAATAGAACCCGTCCTTTTCGTTCCACAACCCCTGGGTATGGATCGCCGAAGCGATGTAGGCGAAATGCTCGAAGAACTTGGTGGCGATGTCCTCGTAGGTTGCGTCGTGCCCGGCGAGGACGAGCGCCATCTCGAGCAGGTTGAGGCAGTACATCGCCATCCAGGCGGTGCCGTCGGCCTGTTCCAACCGAATACCTTCCGGGAGATCGGCCGACCGGTCGAACGGGCCGATGTTGTCGAGCCCGAGGAAACCTCCTTCGAAAACGTTGTTGCCACCCGAGTCTTTGCGATTGACCCACCAGGTGAAGTTGAGCAAAAGCTTGTGCATAGCGCGCTCGAGAAAGCCAAAATCGGTCGAGCCGTCGATCTCAAAGACTCGGAGCGCGGCCCAGGCGTGCACCGGCGGGTTGACATCGCCAAACGCCCACTCGTAGGCCGGCAGTTGCCCGTTCGGGTGCATGTACCACTCCCGCAACATGAGCAAGAGCTGGCCCTTGGCGAAAGCGGGGTCGACGTGAGCGAGCGCCACGGTGTGGAAGGCGAGGTCCCAGGCGGCGTACCAGGGATACTCCCAGGTGTCCGGCATCGAGATAACGTCGGAGTTGTTGAGATGTCTCCATTCGTAGTTGCGGCCGCCGAGTCGCGCACGCGGGGGTTGCGGTCCGGCCGGATCGCCATCGAGCCATCGGTCGACGTCATAGTGATAGAACTGCTTGGACCAAAGCATCCCGGCGAAGGCCTGGCGCATGACCGACGCCTCATGGTCGGCAACTCCGGGGGGCGTTAGCGCGGCATAGAACTTGTCGGCTTCGGTTCTGCGGCGGGTGAATATTGCCTTGGTGGGCCGCGAGCCCTTCGGGGAGAGCCGGAGCTCGATGGTGTCTTCGCCACCCGCCGGCACGGAGAGGCGATACCACATCGCCGCTTTGGTTCCGGTCCTGGCAGGATTGACCGAGTCGGCATCGCCGAGCAAATGATCGTTGATGCCGTCTTTCGGGTAGGGCGCCCCCTCAACGTCCCAGAGCCGGGGTGAGTTCGACTCGTTCTCGCAAAACAGGAGCTCCGGTGACCCCGATCCGGTGAGGCTCATCGATCCGAGCGTGTGGTGGTTGGCGACTAGGCGGCGCCTTTCGGAATGGATTTCGGGGCGGCGATCGTCGAGCCCCCACGACCAGGTGTTGCGAAACCAGAGGGTGGGGAGGACGTGCAACTCGGCTACGGACTCGCCTCGGTTGCGGGCGGTGAGGCGGATCGACATGTCATCGGGGGAGTGCTTGGCGTACTCGATCGAGATGTCCCAATACCCCGAGTCGAGCACTCCGGTGTCGAACAGCTCGAACTCAGGGTCGAGGCGCCCTCGCCGCGCGTTCTCTTCCACGAGCTGGCGATAGGGGAACTCGGATTGCGGATAGATGTACCGCCACACCATCCACGAATGCGACGGAGTGGAGTCGACGTACCACCAGTATTCCTTGGCGTCCTCACCGTGGTTTCCCTCGTTGCCGGTGAGCCCGAAGATCCGTTCCTTGAGCATCGGGTCGACGCCGTTCCAAAACCCAAAGGCGAGACACAAGATTTGATGGTCATCGCAGATCCCGGCCATGCCGTCCTCGTTCCAGCGGAACGCCTGCGATCGCGCCTTGTCGTGGGACACGTAGTCCCAGGCGTTGCCGTGCGTGGAGTAGTCCTCCCGAACAGTGCCCCAGGCGCGCTCGGCGAGGTAAGGCCCCCACTCACTCCAGCGGCAAGGATCCTCGGCCAGACGGGCGGCTTCACGTGACGGAGCTTCAGGCATGTATCAGTCGCGCGAGCGACGGATCAGTAGATCTCGGGGATGAAGCTCTGGTCGGTCACCGGGGGACGGACATAGCCGCTGTCGGCTTGTCGTTTGGGGAGCTTGATTTGGTCTGGAGTGAGGTCTTCGTAGGGGATCTGGCTGAGAAGGTGGGCGATGACATTGAGCCGGGCCCGTTTCTTGTCATCGGAATTGACAACGAACCAAGGAGCTTGCTTAATGTCGGTATGGCGGAACATCTCGTCTTTGGCCTTCGAGTACTCGACCCAACGCGACCTCGACTCGAGGTCCATCGGAGACAGCTTCCAGCGACGGGCGGGATCGTCGATACGAGCTTGGAATCGCTTTTCCTGGACGGCGTCGGAAACCGAGAACCAGTACTTGATCACCTTGATCCCCGAGCGGACCAGCATGCGTTCGAACTCAGGGCAAGAGCGCATGAACTCCTGGTACTCCTCTTCGGTACAGAACCCCATGACTCGCTCGACGCCGGCCCGGTTGTACCAACTCCGGTCGAGTAGGACCATCTCGCCCGCCGACGGCAAATAGGCGACATAGCGTTGGAAGTACCACTGGGTCCGCTCGCGCTCGGTCGGCGCCGGGAGTGCCTCGACCCGGCAAACTCGCGGGCTCAAACTCTCGGTGATCCGCTTGATGGTCCCGCCCTTGCCGGCGGCATCGCGGCCCTCGAAGATGACCACGACTTTGAGCCCTCGGTTCCGGATCCACTCTTGGAGTTTTACGAGCTCCATCTGAAGCTTGCCGAGCTCTTTCTCGTAGTCCTTATTGGAAAGGCCCTTCACTTCAGGAAGTGTTTGCACAGGAGACTTGGCCTTCCTCTTAACTTTCCGTTTCCCATTGACAGTCGCGCGATCGGTTGTGTCAGTCATAGATCCACCTCGCTCCCTGACACCTTAATTTCAAGCCCCTGCGCCTTGCCGCACAGGAATTGGTGAGGAATCCGCTCGCAGCTCGGCAGTGATCTCATCCAAACGCCCAACCACCTCTTCTCCGAGGAGAAGTGCCTCTTCTAGGTCTGTCGGCGAAGGAATGATCCTGCGGGCGTCGGTCAAGACGATGTCGAGCTCACGGCGCACGGCATCCGCTCGAATGGTGGTGGGAGCAAGCTCGGCGAGGATGCCAAGCATTCGCAACAGTTCGAGGAGGACCCGCGGATGCCGTTCAAGGCCACCTTGGCGGATCTGGCTGCACACAACCTTGAGGTGAGTTGGAAAGTCCATGATCGGGGTCATAACCCGGATGACTCCCGCCGCGTCCCGGAACATCTGGGTCGCAAATGAGCGCCCGATGGCGTCAACGAGAACCGTGGTGAGGTGGTGCACCGCTTGGGTGCCGGTGTAAGGGTCGTTCTGGCCGGTTGACATCGCTCGATTGGTTATGTCGACCAGCTGCCGCAGGCCGAGTCCAACATCTCTTTCGACCCGTCGCTCCGGGTCGATCTCGATGAGGTTGCGGATAGCCTCCCGTGTGGTCGAAAGCAGTTCACTGCCATCGTCGGTCCACACCAACGCCAGCGGTCGCCCAACCATCGTGTAGTAGCCGATCAGGGGAAGCACGCGCACGGTCACTCGCTTTCGGACCGTGAGCGAAGGCAGGCGGACATCGACGCCTTGCACATAGCCATCGACTGGAGCGGTGATAGTGACCGCGTTCGCTGGTATTGGAATTGGTTCAAGCCAGTCTGGGTCGAGGTCGGTCTCGCTGATTGGAAGGTGGTCCCGAGCGATGATGCGTCTCGTGTCCGACTCGACCTGGCGCATAATCGTATCGATCCGCACCGAGTTGGTTATGTGGCCAAAGTAGTAGACCAGAAGGCCGATGCAGCCCACGGCGAATGCCAGCGCCACCGTAATGGCGAACCGTGGCACCTGGTCGATCGGAGTTTCATCGGTCGTCACAGTGAAGAGCCCCGCGAGGCTGTAAGCAACGGTGCCCACGAGAGCGCTCAGAACTAACTGCGTTCGGCTGTCACGCAAGAAGGTCCGCAGCAAACGAGGCGAGAACTGGGTTGACGCGATCTGGAGGGTGACCACGGTCAAGGCGAAGATCAGGCTCGTCACGGGGATCAGAGCACCGATGATGACCGTCAAGACCTGGCGGGCGTCGTTCGAGTTTCCGTGAAACGAGACCGTCCACAACCAAGAACCGGGGCGGGCATCGACCTGGGAAAGAATGGAGCCGAGGACCAAGGCGCCAGCTACCGACAGCGTCGGCATGAACCACACAGTTTTGCTGGCGTCGGAGATGCGCCGGCGTTGGGCGACGAGCAACGACGTACGGGCGCTTTTGCTCGTAGCGATGACGCTCACCGGCAGATGCTGACGACTAGCGCCCAATCTCGAATCAACCGACGCCAAAGTTGCTCCTCTTGGCCACGAAGTTAACAGGCAGTTAATGAGAGGTAAACGGATCGATCGATCGGCTTCTCCCTTCTTGCGGCGGTGAGCCAGACCGGACCCACAGTCGAGGTGGTGGCGACCCGGGCTGCAGAATCCGCGGGGCCTTGATTTCGGCGCCGACGGAGCTCTCTACGTTGCCGAAGCCGGGGTGGGTGGAAGCGGACCTTGCCAAACCGGACCGGAGGGCGAGGCCTACTTCGGGTTAACCGGCGGAGTGACCTGGTCATTCAAGGGGCGCCGACGCCGCTTTGCTGGGCCACCTGATCCGAGCGAGAGGCGCAACCAGGTGCTCAGGCTCGACTGGTAGGACCTGGTGGTTTCAGCGGCCGTGACGTCGGGTACGAGCCAGATAGGACATCCAACAACCAAGGGAGGTCAGGATGTATCACGAGATCTGGACGTACCGGGATGACGTATATCCCGAGCGTGTAGACGCAAATGGGGATGCCGCCTCGACGGACATGCGCGACGACTTAAACATGCGCGACGACATGGGCGGCGACATGGTTGGCTATTCCGTAGAAGCGCTGGACGGTTCGATCGGCAAGATCGACGAAGCCACCCACGAAGCTGGTTCGAGCTACGTCGTGGTGGATACCGGACCTTGGATCTTCGGCAAGAAGGTCATGTTGCCGGCAGGCGTGGTTTCCCGCGTCGACTCGGACAGCCGGAGCGTTGCGGTAAACCGCACCAAGGATCAGATCAAGAACTCTCCCGTGTTCGACGACTCCACCTATCGCGACTCGAACTATCGAGATGAGCTCGGTGCCTACTACGGCTCGGAAGGCCCGGGCTTCCGCGACTGGTAGACATCACAGAACCCAATTGAAAGGACCCCGGGCCCCTCGCCCGGGGTCCTTTCCTACCGAATCCAGACGGCAAGCTTTTCAGGTTGCATGGTCGTGGTGACGACTCTTCCCACCTCCGATCTCAGCGCGTACACGTCAACTTCGCTGCGGAGACGATTCGACAATTGCTCCATCGTTATCCGGGCGTCGTAGGTCGAGCGGTTGAATCTCTGGTCAACGAGCGCTTGCGCCCGTCGCCGCAAGGGGGCGAACAGTGCCGCGGCCAATAGCGTCGCCCCGGCCACCGCCAACGATCCCGCGGTCGGTACCAACGATGAGATAACGAACACCGTTCCGGCGTACACACCGATCAGCAAGCTCGTTACGAGTCCGTAGGTGATGGTCCGGGTGATGATCTTGTCGATGTCGAACAATCTGTATCGCATCACGGCGATCCCGATGGCGATGGCCGGAGAGCTCAGGCTGACAACGATCAGAAGCTCGCCGACAATCCCGTCGGGATCAAAGACTCCGTTCGCAACGAACATCACGATCGTCAGAACCACTGAGAAAACGAACCAGCGAAGCTGCTGTCGCTCCAAGCCGCGGCGACTCCGGTACCGCACCACCGTGGACAGGGCGCCGAGTACCAGAAAGGGCACCGCGACTGGCAATAGAGCGGTTTCGGCATCTTCATATGGCAAGAGCGCCAACGGATTGTCGACTCGGACTCGGATGCCGATGTCGAAGGACTGTTGGACGGTGGTGGCAGCGATGAATGCAAGCAAGAACACCACAACTGCCTTCACCACCCAGCCCCACCGTTTCGTGAGCGGTTGCCCATCGGGAAACAGCACGGGAATGACCACGAAGATGATCAGCAAGGCGACGAGCCAGGTCCACTCGCCCACCCAGGCCGAAAAGGTCGCGCCCGGGAGGCCTTGGTCGATGGCGAGCCGGGCGTAGTCGATGCCAAGGAAGGTCAGGGTCCAGGAGCAGCCGAAGGCAAGGAGAATCCAGCCGATTCTCACACGCGGTTGCCTCCACAAGAGGAACGCCCCGATGGCCCAATAGGGGAGGGTGGCGAGAAGAACCAATGGGATTGCGCCCGTGGCGCGAGCGACCAGAAGATCGGCTGCGACCAGTGACAGTCCGACCGCGAGGACGGTTAATGCCGCGGGTCCTTGGCGGACTTGTTTCATTGCAACCATTCTGGCCTGAGCCGTTCCGGGGGAGTTACGGATGGCTTAGATGGTGAGAAATCCGACCCAAAGGGTATAACGCTCCAATGCGAAAAGCATTTGACCTGATCAAGCAAACCGTCAAGGAGTGGTCCGAGGACAAGGTGCCTCGGCTCGGAGCGGCTCTGGCCTATTACACGATGTTCTCTTTGGCGCCACTCCTGATCATTGCCATTGCGATCGCCGGCCTGGTATTTGGGGAGGAAGCAGCCCGTGGTCGGATCACCGATGAGCTTCGGACCTTGATCAACGATGACGCGGCCGTCATGGTGGAAGACTTGATCGCGAACGCCCGTCGTCCTGGTGCCGGTCTGGTGGCCACGATCATCGGGGTGGTGACGCTCATGCTCGGTGCGTCCGGGGTTATCGGTCAGCTCAAAGACTCGATGAACACGATCTGGGAAGTGGGTCCGAAGCCTGGTCGCGGCATCCTCGGCCTACTCAAGGATCGGTTCTTGTCCCTGGCCATGGTTCTGGGCATTGGGTTTCTCCTCTTGACATCGCTGGTCCTTAGCGCGGGTCTTGACGCGGTTTCGGAGTTCGCGTTCGGCGAGGACGCGGGTTTCCCTCTCCAGGCCCTGAACTTTGTCGCTTCGTTCGCGGTGATCACGCTGCTCTTCGCGGTGATCTACAAGGTGCTGCCGGACGTCAAGATCGCCTGGCGCGACGTTTGGATCGGCGCCCTCGTGACCGCTTTTCTATTCAATCTCGGGAAGTTCCTGATCGGCGTGTATCTGAGCCGCTCCACGACCGCCTCGGTCTTCGGCGCCGCCGGCTCGCTGATCTTGATTCTGTTGTGGATCTATTACTCCTCGCAGATTCTGTTCTTTGGCGCCGAGTTCACCCAGGTCTACGCCAATCGTTTTGGCCGCAAGCTCGAGCCCGCTGAGGGCGCCATCGCCTTGACTCCGGCCCAGCGGACCCAGCAGGGCATTCCGAAGGACGAAACTATTCGACACTGGACCCCGCCACCCGACGCGGCCAGCGGCCGAATGGCATCGTTGCTCGTGTTAGCCGTCGTCGTCTTCGACCTGATCAGAGGCAAGCGCCGCCCGTAGCCCGTTTCCGCAAATTTGGCACGTGAGGAACGCGTGCCCGAGCCAACAGGAACCCAGCCTTAACTGGGGATGGGCTCGATCATGATGCATTCGCCCGGGCATTCCTCAGCCGATTCGAGGGCGTCTTGGATCAGATGATCGGGGATGCGGGCGACACCCCGCGATCCGTCCGGCCCGTGACCGTCGCCGTCCTTGCCGTCATAGACGATGGTCTTGCCGAAGTGCTTCGTTTCTTCCTTAACCACCCAGAGGCCGTCCTCACGGGCGGTGAACACATCGGGGGTGATCTCCTCACAGATTCCATCGCCCGTACAAAGGTCCTGGTCGATCCAAACCTGCAATTTCGAAGCTGTGGCCATGTCGAACTAAGGATAGACGTTGAGCGACGATGTCGGGGCAGGGTTCGCAGCCGCACGGAAGGGCTAGTTTGAGAGGTGATGGGCTACCAGCCGGTCAACAAGGTTCGGTTCGTCACCGCCACGACTCTCTTCGACGGCCACGACGCCTCGATCAACGTCTTCCGCCGCATGTTGCAGGCTTCGGGGGCGGAGGTCATCCATCTCGGCCACAACCGAAGCGGGACCGACATCGTCGCCACCGCGGTGGAAGAAGACGCCCAGGCGATCGCAGTCACTTCCTACCAGGGCGGCCACATGGAGTTTTTCCGCTATCTGCGCGATCTCCTGGTTGCGGCCGACCGTTCGGAGGTGAGAATTTTTGGCGGGGGGGGAGGGACGATCCTCCCGTCCGAAGCCGCCGAGCTGATGAGCTATGGGATCACCCGGATCTACTCGCCCGACGACGGGCGAGCGCTCGGGCTCCAAGGGATGGTCGACGACATGCTCGCCCAGGCTGATTACCCGACCGGCCAGCTCGACGAGCCGGCCGACTGGGCATCCCCGTTCGAGGCGGGCAAGCTGGCGCAACTGATCTCGGCGGCGGAGAACTGGCCGGACAAGTATCAGGACCTCTTCGAGCAGGTGGCCGAGAAGGCCGCCGGCTCCAGCGTTCCGATCGTCGGCTTCACCGGCACCGGCGGTTCCGGCAAGTCATCTCTGGTCGACGAGGTCCTGCGCCGGTTCTTGCTCGACTTTCCCGACAAATGCCTCGGTTTGATTGCGGTCGACCCGTCGAAGCGGCGCACCGGGGGAGCGTTGCTCGGGGACCGAATCCGGATGAATTCAATCCCGCATCCGCAGGCGTTTATGCGGTCGATGGCCACCCGCCAGGCCAACCTCTCGCTCTCCCCGGCGGTGGGCAATGCGCTCAACCTTTTGCGAGTCTCGGGGGTCGATCTCGTGATCCTCGAGACCTCGGGCATCGGACAATCCGACACCGAGATCGTCGACGTCGCCGATCTCGCCACCTATGTGATGACTCCCGAATATGGGGCGGCGTCCCAGCTCGAGAAGATCGACATGCTCGATTTCGCCGACCTCATTGCGATCAACAAGGCTGACAAACAAGGGGCCGAGGACGCCATGCGGGAAGTGCGGAAGCAGTTCCGCCGCAACCGCGTTCGCTTCGAGGGTCCCGACGAAGACCTGCCGGTCTACGACACGATCGCGTCCGACTTCAACGATCCGGGCACCAACCGCTTTTACCTGGCCTTGCTCCGTGCGCTCGCCACCAAAACTGGTGTCGAGTTTGAGTCGTCGCTCGGTTTGCCGATCGATCCGGTCGACAAGCAATCGGTGGTGCCGCCCGCCCGCGTCCGCTACCTGGCTGAGGTTGCCGAGTCAAACCGCGGGTATGACCAATGGGCGATTAAGCAGGCTGAACTTGCCGAACAGACCTACCGGTTGGCTGCCGGTGCGGACCAAGAAGCCACGTCCGCTGCTCGTGCTGGTATCGACTCGGCCAACTTGGCGATGCTCGAAGGATGGGATCAGCGGATGGCTGCGTACAGGCGCGAGGACTTCGTTTTCATGGTGCGAGGCAAGGAAGTGTCGGTCCCGATCACTTCTGCAACGTTGAGTCACCAGATGATTCCGAAGGTGGCGGTGCCGCATTATCGAGGATGGGGCGATCGCCTGGCATGGCTTTTGCAGGAGAACCTCCCGGGCAGCTTCCCCTACACCGCTGGCATTTACCCGTTCAAACGAACAGCCGAGGATCCCACGCGGATGTTTGCTGGCGAAGGGCCAGCCGAGCAGACCAACCGGCGATTCCACTATCTGGCGGCGGGCATGCCGGCCAAGCGGCTGTCGACGGCTTTCGACTCGGTGACACTCTATGGCGAAGACCCTCATGAGCGGCCGGACATCTATGGCAAGGTCGGCAACTCGGGGGTCTCGGTGGCGAGCCTCGACGAGGCCAAGAAGCTCTACTCGGGCTTCGACCTCAGCGATCCGACCACCTCGGTTTCGATGACGATCAACGGCCCCGCCCCCATCATTCTTGGCTTCTTTCTCAATGCCGCCATCGACCAAGCGTGCGAGAAGCACATCAAGAAGAACGGGCTCGAGGCAGAGGCCGAGGACAAGATCGCGGCGCTCTTTGAGGGGAAAGCGCGACCGCGCTACGAGGGCGAGCTCCCGCCCGGCAACGACGGACTCGGGCTCATGTTGCTCGGTGTCACCGGCGACCAGGTCCTGGCGCCTGAGGTGTACGAGCAGTTGCAAGCTGAAACCCTGGCGCGGGTGCGGGGAACGGTGCAAGCCGACATCTTGAAAGAGGACCAGGCCCAAAACACCTGCATCTTCTCGACCGAGTTCTCCTTGCGGATGATGGGCGACATCCAGCAGTACTTCGTCGATCACAACGTCGACAACTTTTATTCCGTCTCCATCTCCGGCTATCACATGGCTGAGGCGGGCGCCAACCCGATCACCCAACTCGCCTTCACCCTCGCCAACGGCTTCACCTACGTCGAGTACTACCTCTCGCGGGGGATGCAAATCGACGATTTCGCCCCCAACCTCTCCTTCTTCTTCTCGAACGGGATCGACCCGGAATACGCGGTGATCGGACGAGTGGCGCGACGCATCTGGGCCAAAGCGATCAAGCACAAGTACGGCGGCAATGAACGCAGTCAGATGCTCAAGTATCACATCCAGACCTCAGGCCGATCGCTGCACGCCCAGGAGATCGGCTTCAACGACATCCGCACGACGCTGCAGGCTCTCTACGCCATCTACGACAACACCAACAGCCTTCACACCAACGCTTACGACGAGGCGATCACCACCCCCACCGAGGAGTCGGTCCGGCGAGCGGTGGCGATCCAACTGATCATCAATCGAGAACTCGGCCTAGCGAAGAATGAGAACCCGCTCCAAGGCTCGTTCGTGATCGAGCACCTGACAGGCCTGGTCGAGGAAGCGGTTCTCGCCGAGTTCGAGCGGATCTCGAGTCGGGGAGGAGTTCTCGGAGCGATGGAGCGGCAGTACCAACGAGCCAAGATCCAGGATGAATCCCTTCACTACGAACGCCTGAAAGAGTCTGGCGAACTGCCCATCGTCGGTGTCAACACTTTCCTCTCCGCCGAGGGCTCGCCCTTTGTCGTCCCAACCGAGTTGATCAGATCAACCGACGACGACAAGGACCGTTTGATCGCGAGTGTCCGCGCATTGCAGGTTCACTACCAGGATCGAGCCGAGCCTGCTCTCAAATCATTGCAGAAGGCCGCAATCGCCGGAAGGAATCTGTTTGCCGAGTTGATGTCGACCACCAAGGTGGCGACTCTCAGCCAGATCAGTGGCGCCCTTTACGAGGTCGGCGGCCAATACCGCCGGAGCATGTAAGCCCGAAGCTCAGAACAGCAGGCGGTCTAGCCCTCGGGTGAGGCCGACGCGACCAGGGAGGGCGCGGATGGCCAGCAGCGTTCCCGCGATATAGGGAGCGGCGCTTTCGCCGGCGTCGTAGCGGAGGGTCAGGCGCTCGCTCTCGCCGCCAAAAATGACGTCCGTCGAGATGATGAAGCTGGGCACGCGGAGCGAATGGACTTGCGTTCCGGCGACCGTTGCGCCCCTGACCCCCTCGGGGCCCAAGACGTCGGCCACAGGAACGCCGATCGCCGGTGGACGTACTCCTTGGAGTCGTTCGGCGAGTTCGCGGGCAGTACCGCTGGGAGCGTCGGGTTTGGTTGCGCTCGCATAATCGACAATTTCCCAGGTTTGGAGGTGCCGGGCGGCTTCTTCGGCGAAGCGGAGTTGAAGGGCGGCGGCAAGCGAGAAGTTGCCGGCCGCGATGACTCCGACTCCTCTCGTGTGGGCCAAGGCGTCGATCTCGTCGTAATCCTCTCCCGATAGTCCGCTGGAGCCGACCACGACTCCGACTCCTCGGTCAACCGCAGTCAAAACATTGCTCTTGACCGAGGCGGCGCTGGTGTATTCGACGAGCACGTCCATCGGACCCGCGTCGAGAGCCTCACCCACCGACGAGGAAAACCCGGGGTCTGAGCGCGACACACCGCCTGTGAGCTCGAGGTCGGGGGCCCTCGAGATGGCGTCGGCGAGGGGACGGCCGACCCAGCCCGTGATCCCGGCGATAACGACACGAATCACAGGGTTGAGGAAAGCTTATTGATCAAAAGTCCTACTCCTTGGGCTTCGCCGGGAAGGTAGGCATCGGTAGGCTTTTGGCCAAATGCGCAGCCGAGTCGCCGGATTTCTAGGGGTTCCGTTTCTCCGCAGGATTGGCTGGCATCTCCAGCGGGTGACCCGCCAGTTCGAAGGCAAAGTCACTACCAAAATGTTGATCGGGCTCGTCGTAATCATCGGCCTGGCCGCAGCCCTCGTGACTTTCACCGAGCAAGACCTGACTCCACGCAACTTTTTCGCGTCGTTCTACTGGGCGGTGACGACCGTCATGGGACAAGGCTCGTCCGACTACGTCACCGGACCGTGGGGATGGGTTACATCGTGGCTGCTCAATCTCTTCGGAGTAGCGATAGTCGCGACAGTCACTGGCGCGTTGGTGGGTTTTGTCATTGATCTACTTCTCAAGGAGGGTCAGGGTATGGGTGCTGCCGGATTCAACGATCACGTCGTGGTCTGTGGGTGGAACTCCACCGCCCGCGAGCTAATCGATGAGTTGCGAAGCGACGATTACGACGTTCGGGTAGTCGTTATCGACGCTGCAGAACGAAACCCGGCGGGCGACGGCGTCTATTTTGTGCGTGGCGATGGCGCCGCCGAGGAGGATCTGTCGCGGGCAGCTATCACCACCGCTCGGGCCGCGATCATTTGCCCGCGCGATGGGAGCGACGATGCCGACATGCATTCGATCCTCACCGTTTTGGCGATCGAGGCCATGGCCCCGGAGGTGCGGACAGTGGTTGAGGTCAACAACCCCAAGCACGTGCCCCACTTCAAACGGGCCGACGTAGACGAAGTCCTCGTCACCTCGAAGCTTGCCTCGCGTTTGCTTGCTCGCACTGCCCTCTATCCCGGCTTGGGGGACCTCGTCACCGATTTGGTTTCGGGCGGAGAAGGCGCTGAGCTCTACCGGGTGCGTATTCCCGATCGGATGGTCGGGATGTCGGTCGGAGACGTGAGCCGCCATCTCAAAGACGACAACGACGCCACGTTGCTGGCCCTGGCGCGCAACGGCGACCTCACCACGAATCCGGAAACCGCGTTAGTCATCGAGCTGGGCGACGAGGTAGTCGTGATCGCCGAGCACATCGACAAGCTCGCCTCGCTGGCCAAGGTCGACTGAGCCGCCTCTTAAGAGACCAAGCAGCGTTTTTATCACCAAATCGGCCCCTGGAGGGGCCGATTTGGTCGCGAGAACGCTGTCTACCCCGCAGCGACGATGCCGACCAATACCGCGATCGATAGGGAAACCGGTGCCCAGATTCGTTCAACTTCGAGCGCGAGATCGCGTTCACGATCGATCCGAGTGCGAAGTAACCGGCGATGATCCAAGCAGCCGCCTTCAGCAAGTGGACGGATTCGCGGAGGCGCTTCTTGCTAGGACGAGCCACGCGATTCCGCCCAGGAGAAGCGCCGAGGCGGCGCTGGCGATGCGCAGTTTGGTCAAAAATGGTCGGCGCTAGCCTCGATGCCCCGTGGCGTACGACTTTGCGACAATTGAACCGAAATGGCAGGCCCATTGGGCCGATGAGCGCGTGTTCAATGTCACCGCCGATCCGGACCGGCCCAAGTTTTTCAACGTGCAGATGTATCCCTATCCCTCGGGCGAGATGCACATGGGCCACCTCCGCAACTACACCTATGTCGACCTGATCACCCGCTACAAGACCATGCGGGGATTCAATGTTCTCTCACCGATGGGTTGGGACTCGTTCGGGTTGCCGGCCGAGAACGCCGCCATTGCCTCTGGCATCCATCCGCGGATCTTCACCGAGGAGAAGATCCAGACCATGAAAGCGCAGCTCAAACGGCTGGGCGGGGTCTACGACTGGGACCGCGAAATCGCCTCTCATACCCCCGAGTTCTATCGGTGGGACCAGTGGCTCTTCCTCAAGCTCTTCGAGCAGGGCCTCGCCTATAAGAAGCTTGCCCCGGTCAACTGGTGTCCTCAAGATCAAACCGTGCTCGCCAACGAGCAAGTCGTCGACGGAGCCTGTGAGCGGTGCGGCACGATCGTCGAGAAACGTGATCTCGAGCAGTGGTTCTTTCGCATAACCGACTACGGCGAGCGGTTGCTGAACGACCTCGCTTTGCTGGACCGGTGGCCGGACCGCGTCCGCGTCATGCAGGAGAACTGGATCGGGCGATCGGAAGGTGCCCAGTTCACGATCAAGGTGGCGGACAACGACCTTTCGTTTGAGGTGTTCACGACCCGACCCGACACGGTGTTCGGAATGACATTCGCCGTCCTCGCCCCCGAGCACCCCTTGGTCGAGGCGTTGATCACCGGCAGCCAAACCGAAACCGAGGCACGGGAGTACATCGCCGCGGCCAGAAGGGCCAGCGAAGTCGAGCGCCTTGCCGAGGGAGCAAAGGCCGGCGTCTTCACCGGCGCTTTTGCGATTAACCCCGCCAACAACGGCCAGGTGCCGATCTATATCGCCGATTACGTTCTGCTGTCGTACGGGACCGGAGCGATCATGGCCGTGCCCGGTCAGGACCAACGTGACTGGGATTTCGCCAAGACCTATGGAATCGAGATCGTCCGCACAGTCGAGCCCCCAACTGATTTCGGAGATGAGCCCTACCTAGGCGAGGGTTCGGTTATCAACTCCGATTTCCTCGACGGGCTCGACCAAGCATCAGCCAAGAAACGAATCATCGCCTGGTTGGAGGAACGCGGCCTCGGCTTCGGGAAGGTCCAATACCGGTTGCGTGACTGGCTCATCTCCCGGCAGCGTTACTGGGGCTGTCCAATCCCGATCATCAAATGTCCGACCGACGGTCTGGTGGCGGTCCCGGAAGCCGACTTGCCGGTGGTACATCCTGATGTCGAGAACTACGCCCCCCAGGGGGAATCGCCGCTCGCGGCGGTGCCCGAGTTCGTGAACGTCATGTGTCCGGTTTGTGGCGGTCCGGCGGAACGAGAGACAGACACGATGGACACCTTTGTCGACTCCTCCTGGTACTACCTGCGCTATTGCGATTCAGACAACGCTGAGGAGATCTTCGATCCGGCCAAGGTCGCCTATTGGATGCCGATCGATCAGTACGTGGGCGGCATCGAGCACGCAGTCCTCCACCTGCTTTACGCCCGCTTCATCACGAAGGTCCTGCATGACATGGGCTTGGTCGAGGTCGAGGAGCCCTTCGCCGCTCTGTTCACTCAAGGGATGATCGTGAAAGACGGCGCCAAGATGTCCAAGTCGAAAGGCAATGTGGTCGCCCCCGATGACTACTACGCGCGGTACGGTGCCGACGCGATTCGGTTGTTCGAGCTCTTCATTGGACCGCCAACGGACGACGCGATTTGGAACGACAACGGGGTGGAAGGGACCTATCGCTTCCTCGATCGGATCTGGCGGATTGGACACGGGGAGTCGGGGATCATCGTCGATGGCCCACCTTCCGAAGCCGACCGCGAGCTCCGCGCCGTGGCTCATCGCACGGTGAAGAAGGTAACCGAAGACATTGATCGCTTCCGATTCAATACCGCGGTCGCCGCTCTCATGGGCCTGACCAACAGCATTCTTGATCGACTCCGGTCCGATGAGGGTTTGAGCAGATCGGTCTACGACGAGGCATACGGCCTCTTGTTGAAGATGCTGGGGCCGATGGCTCCTCACGTCACCCACGAGCTTTGGGAACAGACCGGACGCGGCCGGATGCTGGCACTCGAACCCTGGCCGGTTTGGGATCCTTCGCTGGTGGAGCTGGAGGAGGTGACGATGGTCGTCCAGGTGAATGGAAAAGTCCGCGACCGGATCCAAGTCCCGTCGAGGATCTCCGAAGCCGAAGCCGAAAGCGTCGCGCTCAATTCGGCCAAGCTCGCTCCTTACCTGGCCGCAGGCACGATTCGCAAGGTCATCGTCCGCACGCCCAACCTCGTCAACGTGGTGATTTCTTGAAGGGATATCCCCCTTCGGTGGTCGCCGCGCTGGGGGGTTTGGATGTCGAAGAAGTAGCGCAGAGATGCGGAGTCGCCGATCTCGACGCTGTCCCCATTCGCCGGGCGCCGCGCTGGATGGTGCGGGCTTGGCGAGGCGATGTGGCAGCCATGACATTGCCGTTTGGAATCTTCGTTCGCGCTGATTGCCTGACGGGTGATCGCACTCGTCTCGCCAACACCGTTCAGCACGAGCTCGTTCATGTACGGCAATGGAAAGAGCTCGGGGTCCTTCGCTTCTTGTGGCGTTATCTCGCCGACTATTTACAGGGGCGCCGGCGCGGCCTTGGCCACACCGAGGCCTATCGTCAGATCAGCTTCGAACAGGAAGCCCGCCGTATCGCCGGCCACTGATCATTCGACGACTAGCCCGGTAAGGTCGGTCTCGGGGGGTGGGTACTTCAGGTTGAGTTTCTCGAGAGTCTCGATCAAGACTCGCGCGATAACGATGTTGCGGTACCACTTGCGATTGGCCGGGATGACGTACCAGGGCGCGGTCGTCGTCGAGGTCAGGGTGATCGCCTCTTCGTAGGCTGCCTGATAGAGATCCCAGCGCTTGCGTTCGTCGAGATCGCCCATGGAGAACTTCCAATGCTTCGAGGCGTCGTCGATTCGGTCCTGGAGGCGCTGGCGTTGCTCTTCCTTGGAGATGTTGAGAAAGAACTTCAGGATGGTGGTGCCTTCGTCCACCAGCATCTGTTCGAAGTTCCGGATGTGATCGAATCGTCGCCGCCACTGCTCCTCGGAAGTCAGCTCGCGAACGCGCACCACCAAAACGTCTTCGTAGTGGCTGCGGTTGAAAATCGTGATCTCGCCGTTGCCGGGCACATGGGGATGGACGCGCCAGAGATAGTCGTGATTGAGCTCGAGCGGGGTCGGTTGCTTGAACGACGCGACTTTGACTCCGAGTGGATTGACACCCTCAAACACCGCGGAGATCGTCCCGTCCTTCCCCCCGGTGTCGGTTGCCTGGAGGACGACGAGCAGCCGATGACTGCGGTTGGCGTAGAACAGGTCCTGGAGTTCTTCGAGCCGCTCGTTGAGCGCCTTCATCGCCTGACTACCAGCCTCTTTGTCGCCGCCGAATAGCCGGCCGTCGGCAGGATCGCGCTGGGCGAGATCGGCGGCCGTCCCCTCTTGGACGCGATAGACATCAGTGTCCGTCGTGCTCATATCGTCACCATAGGTCGCGCGCAGACCCCTTCCGCAAAGCGACCGACCCGACTATTACCAACGAGTGAGCTCGGGCCGGGCGTCCTTGATTTGGTTGGTGCTGGTTGCCGCGGTTGCGGCCGGTCTCCTGTGGGGCAGGAGGAGTTCGGAGAGCCCACCCCTCCCGGTCGCGATATCAGCATCGACTTCTTCCTCGACGATCACCGTGCATGTCGGAGGTTGGGTGGCGAGGCCCGGTCTTGTCGAGTTGCCAGGAGGGGCCCGCGTCGCCGACGCGATTTCGGCCGCTGGCGGATCGATGCCCGGCGCCGATCTGGCCGCGCTCAACCTTGCCGCCACCCTCGTCGATGGTGAGCAGGTTCTCCTGCCTGGACCGGCAGGTTCGGAGGTCTTGGCGTCCGAATCGGACGAAGGTGGGCCGATCAGTCTCAACCGAGCCGCAGTCGAAGAGCTCGACCAGCTGCCGGGAATTGGGCCCGTGATCGCCCAGAGGATCGTCGACTACCGCGAGGCCAATGGGCCGTTTCAAACCGTTGAGGACCTGCTTCTGGTCCCGGGGATCGGGGAAGCCAAGCTGGCCAGCATCCGCGACCTGGTCGTTCCTTGAGGTGGCCTAACCCGGCGGAAAGAGTCGTCCTTGCCAACACGGCCTGGCTGGTGTCCGGTTTGGCCACCGCTGGCCGATTTGGCTGGCTGTGGGTGGTGGGAGCTGGTCTGGCCGGCGGCCTCTTGTCGAGGCGATCACCCCGACTGGCCTTGCTCGCCTTCGTTGTTGGTGTTGCCGCGGGCCAGTTCTCCAACATTCGCACCCGGGAACAGACTGCTATCGCGTTGCCGCCGGCATACGACGCTCTGGACGTCGTGGCCGTGACCGACAGCCGCCTCGGTCGATATGCCGACGCCTGGGCGGTGGCTCGGCCGATCGCCGTGTTGGTCGGGGACCAACGACGCGAATGGAAGGGCCCCGATCTCCTGCTCACCCTTTCCCCGGAGGTCGATCTTGTCCGTGGAAACAGCTATCGAATCACCGGTGCTCTCCTCCAGACCCGGTTTGAAGTCGATCAAGTCGAACCGCTGGCCAGTCGTTCCGACCCGCTCACGTTCGCCGGCAACGCCCTGCGAGGGCACGTCTTGTCGAGACTCGACCGAGAAATCCCCGAGCAAGCTTTGTTGGCGGGCTTCCTCGTGGGAGAAACCTCGGGTCTGTCCGAGTCGGATCTTGAAGCGCTCCGGGCCGCGGGACTCTCACATTTCGTGGCCGTCTCGGGCTCGAACGTGGCGGCATTTCTCCTTCTTTTCTGGATCGCGTTGGGTCCGTTAGGGATCGGGCCGCGCCGGCGCGGAGTCCTCGGCCTGCTTGGTCTTTTCGTTTTTGCAGTAGCGACGCGGTGGGAGCCGTCGGTGGTTCGTGCGAGCCTCATGGCTGGCGGAGTCCTCGGTGCTCGGGTCATCGGTCTTGCCTTGAGCCATTGGGTCGCCCTAGGGCTCGGGGTCGGATTGGCGGTTCTCGTCTCACCGGGACTCGTCACTGATCTCGGTTTCCAACTCTCGGTCGCGGCCACCTCGGGAATCATGATCGCGGGTGACTCTCTCCCCGAGTCGCTGCCGACCTGGTTGCGCAAGCCCTTGGGAGTGGGGCTGGCCGCTCAGGTGTCGGTCGCGCCGATCCTCCTTGCCTCCTTTGGGGAGATTCCATTGTTTTCCCCGTTGACGAATCTGGTTGCGGCCCCTCTGGTAGCCGCCGCGACTCTCGTGTCGGCGGTCGGCATCCTCACCTCCATCGATCCTTTGATCGACCTTGCCGCTTTGGGGAGTGGTGCTGTCCTCTGGATCGGTCGAACCGCGTCCTGGTTGCCGCAGCTTTCAACCCTCCCGGCGGTTGGGTTGGGTGTGGCAGTTGCGATCGTCATCCGGTGGCCACGGTCGCGGCCGCCGGTCGCTTTTGCCACGTCGGTGGGGTTGTTCTTCCTCCTTTTTGGAGGTTCAGGCCTGTCCGGTCCAGCAGTGGCGTTCCTCGACGTCGGCCAAGGCGACGCCGCTCTCATCGCTACCCGTGACGGCCGCATGATCATGATTGACGCCGGGCCCGACCCGCGCCAACTCTGGGAGGCGCTTCGTCGTCAGCGCGTCAAGGCTCTCGACCTGATCATCGCCACGCATCCGCACGACGATCACATCGGCGGCCTGGTGGGATTGGCGGGCCGCCTGCCGATTGGCCTGGTGTGGTTCACGGGTGATCGACATCTCAGTGCGACTTGGAATCAGATCGAGATCGAGATGGACGCGCAGGGGGTCCCGATGCAAGTGCCAATCGTCTCAACGACGGTGGTGCTTGGAGACGTGAAGGTCCAGGTTCTGGGACCAGAGCGGCACTACGAGGACCCCAACGACGAGTCGATCGTTGTCCTGGTGGAAGGGCCAGGCGTTTCCGTGCTGATGACTGGCGATATCGAGGTTGCCGCTCAGACCGACATCAGACCGCTCGATGTCGATGTGCTCAAAGTGCCCCACCACGGTGGGGCGACGTCGCGGATCAGCTGGTTGCTCGCCACTACTCCGAGGTTGGCCGTCGTGAGTGTCGGCGAGAACGACTTCGGCCATCCCCATCCCAGCATCGTCGGTGCCCTGGCCGACGCGGGGGTCGAGATTCAACGAACCGATCAATACGGTGACATTGTGATCTCCCTTGAGATCCTGCCTTAGGGACGCGCTTGGCTATCCAATTGCCGCCACATGTCGAGAATTCGCTTGATGCCATTGCCGGGATAGGTGGCGGTCGCTAGTCGCACCTCGGCCTCGGCTCCAGCCTGCTTGGTGAGTAGCTGACGCAGGTTCTCAGCCGCGATCCGCGCACCTTCGGGGCCCGTTTCCGGAAGAACAACCCCGATGAGATGGTGGTCTTCCTGGCGAGCGTGCGAGACGTGGTCGGTGGTGCGCACGGTGCCCTGGACGGTCTGGCCCAAAGCCCGGAGAGCGGACTTTTGTTTACGGACGGGGAGCGAACCCCATGAAGGATTCGTCATATCGGCGAGCACAACCGAGAACACTTTTTCATAGCGATCTGATCGGGCTCGTTCGACGTCTGCCATTTGGATCATCGCGCGGGCGTTGCCGAGGCCGGTTTCATCGTCGACGTCGTCTTGGGCGGCGAGCTTGTCGAGGGCAGCCTTGATCTGCTGACTAGCCCACCCCCCGCCGATGCCAAATCCCAAGTAGCCAAGGATGCGAGCCGCGATCTGGCCGCTTAATGGGGTTACACCGAGCAGGCGGATCGAAGGGAGACGGAGCGCGAGATAGCCAAGCGAGGCAAGCACCGCAACGAGAAGTCCCCCTCTGATTCCAAAGAAAAGGAAGCCGGCGAAGACCGGGATGAAAAAGAGGGTGGCGATTACCTCGATCCGGTCGACCCCCCGCGAGATCGCCACCAAGCCCACGAGGGAGATGAGCACCAACCCCGATAACAAGAGCATGGTCCGAGCACGGTCAAAGGACATCGCCGAAACCTTACGTGAACATCGGCCCCGGACCTGGTTGGAGCACTTCGAGGAGGCCCGGGCGTACTCCGGACGGGCTGCGTGACCCGGATGCTCGGGTCCCGCCCGAGCTCGGGGATAGCATCGGATGGTGCCTTTGCTGCTTCGGCTCCGAGTCGCGCTCGTGGCCTTGTTTGGGGTCTTGCTCATACCCATCGGGTTCAGCTCGATGCGGGGGCTTACCCACATCGTCAGCTGCTCGGCAGAGATCTCAAAGCCTTTCGAGGTAACTTTCGATGCCAACGGCACCCCGTTATTGACCGGCTCGAGCGTCGTCGAGGCGGGGACCGATCCAGTCTGCCGCTCGTTGCGAACCGACCTTTCGCTGCGGACGGTCGGACCCAACCGCGTCGAAGTGACGGTCCCCATCACCAATGAGGGAACCGACGCTTGGCAGGGGACCGTGGCCCTCATGGTCGGTGAGGTCGAGATCCCAATTCGGATCGGCCTGGTTCCACCCGGGGAGACGCGCTCGGAGACCCTCGTGCTAAATCTGCCGGCAGGCGTGACCGGCTTCTCCGGAGAGCTGCTGATTGGGCCCTGATTAGTTGTCGTCCCCGCACGTCACAATGACGGACATGTCAAGCCTGCACGCTGGCCCCCATGTGCTCGCCTTCGGAAGCGTCACCCATGTGATGGCCGTGATCAATCTCTCGCCGGAGTCGCGGAACCTCCACACAATCGCTCCCACTTCCGCGGCGGCAATGGAGATGGCTCACCGGCACCGCGATCTCGGGGCGACGATCATCGACCTCGGAGGCCAGTCGTCTCACTACGACAATCCGACGATTGACCCCGCGCAAGAACTCGATCGCCTTTTACCAGTGGTGGCGGGTTTGGCCGATAAGAACTTCGTTGTCTCGGTCGACACCTGGAAGCCGGAGGTGGCCGCGGCCTGTGTCAAAGAGGGGGCCGTAATCATCAACGACACAGGCGGGCTCATCGATCGAGACATGATCGAGGTAGTAGCCGCCAACGAGGTGGCGGCCGTGATGGTTTACGTCGAGGGCAAGCATCCCCACGATGTGGGCGAGATTGATTACGGACCCGACAAGGCCAAACGGACCGCGAACGTATTGGAAGAACGAATTGGGCGGCTGGCCACGCTGGGGGTCGATCGCCTGATCATCGACCCAGGCATCGCCCTGAACTACCGCGGAGACTACGCGCGCTACACCCAGCTCCAGTTGGATGTCGTTCGTCAAAGCCAGGCGTTGCACGATCTCGGCCATCCAGTCTTGATCCCGATCCCGCGCAAGAAAGAAGAGCACCGCGTGATGGCTTACATAACGCTTGCCCTCGAGTACGGCGCCGATGTGATCCGGGTCCACGATGTCGAGGAGGCCTGCGACCTCGTTCGTTTGTTTGGGCGGCTGCCATGACTTCGTTGCTGGCGGTGTCCGGGCCTTCCAACGCCGGCCCGGGAGAACGACAGGAGATGCTCGAACGGGCCAAGAGATTTCTTGCCGAGGCGGAGGTCGATTCGGGCGACATCGTCCGGCTGGACGTGCCTTCACGGGGAAGCGGGGAGGAAACCGAGGGGCGTCTCCGGGGTGAGGTCGAGCCCCTGGTGCCGATGTTGCAGTCCGGATCGTTGTTTGGCGGCCGCCAGGGCCTGCTCGTTGTCGACGCCCAGAACCTGAATGTCGCCGAGTCGTCGCTCGTCGCCGAGCTGCTCGACCAGTTCGACGAAGACGTGGTTGCGGTTGTTCTGGTGACATTTGGATCGCTCCCGGCTCCGATTACCAAGGTGGTTAAGACCAAAGGCGAAGCGGTCGCCGTCCGCAAGATGTGGGAACGCCAGGCAACCGAGTGGCTCCGGTCGGAATTAAACAGCCACGCTCTCGATCTTGACGCTGAAGCGCAGGACGCCCTGTTGCAGCGATTTGGAACCGATACAGCCGGACTCTCCCAAGCAATCGATCAGTTGGTCGAGCACAAAGGGAAAATCACCCGCCAACTGATCCTGGACCGGTTCCGCAACCGTCCCGACGATCCGCTGGTGCATTTCATCGACGCCGTGGTCGCTGGCAAGACCGGAGATGCGCTTCGTCGTCTTTCCGATTTTCTGACCCACGGTCATCCGCTTGTGTTGCTGGCGGCCATCGAGTCAGATCTGCGACGGCGTTCATTGTCCTCGACGGCGGAGGACGAGCAGACTTTTCGAGCCGCCGTCGGGGCTCGAGCCGACGATCGCCGGGTGACACGCATTTGGAATCAGCGCGGACGGATCAAGGATTCGTCTTTGCAAAAGGCCCTCGAAGGTTTAGTCCGGGCTGATCGAGTGCTCAAGACGCAGCCTGAGGAGGTGCACCGCGTCACCCTCGAGCGGTTGACCGTGGCCTTGTGTCGGTGGTACGGAGGGAGAAGCTAGGGACGACTGCCGTTGACAGCTCGGCTTAGCCTTGATTTACGACGGGCCGCCGTGCGGGGATGGAGTCGCCCTTTGGAGACTGCCTGATCGAGCTTCTTCTGCGCGACTTCGAGCGTCTCAGTTCCGTCGATTCCATCGGCAACCGACGTCCGTACCGCTTTGATCCGGGTGCGGAGCTCGGACTTGGTCGCTTTGTTGCGCGCCTGACGGACGACGTTCTGACGGTTGCGCTTGATCTGTGACTTGATATTGGCCATAGGGCGAAAAAGGAGGCTAGCACCCTCCCGTTTTCGCGCATCAAAGCAAGCTCGGGCTTGCGTTTGATGCTAGAGAACGGGAAGGAGGGGGCCGTACAATGTCACCGTCCCCACCTCCCATGTTTCCTCCTGCGCGTATCCGTAATTTCTGCATCATCGCCCATATCGATCACGGTAAATCGACTCTGGCCGATCGCCTCTTGGAGCGCACGGGAGCAATCTCCGAACGAGACATGCGCGAACAGGTCCTTGACACGATGGACCTCGAACGAGAACGCGGCATCACCATCAAGGCCCAAGCCGTCCGGCTGAACTATCGAGCGGAGGACGGGGTCGACTACTTGCTCAACCTGATCGATACCCCTGGCCATGTCGACTTCTCGTATGAGGTGTCGCGTTCTCTGGCCGCCTGCGAAGGCGCGTTACTCCTCGCCGACGCCGCCCAAGGAGTGCAGGCGCAGACCCTGGCCAACGCCCACCTGGCCATCAATGCCGGGCTTGAGATCATCCCTGCCGTTAACAAGATCGACCTTCCAGCGGCCGATCCCGACCGAGTCATCGCTGAGATGATCGGTGTCCTCGGCGGGCGGCCCGAAGACGTGTTACGCCTGTCCGCCAAGTCGGGCGAAGGCGTGGATCACTTGCTCGACGAGATCGTGCGCCTGGTGCCGCCGCCGACGGGCGACCCCGACTCCGCTCTCCGCGCTCTGGTGTTTGACAGCTATTACGACGCCTACCGCGGGGTGGTCTGTTACGTCCGAATCGTCGACGGTTCGCTTTCAATAGGTGACACCATCCGATTTATGGCAACCGGGGAAATTCAGAGTGTGGACGAAGTTGGGGTGCTCACTCCGAAGGCGCTCGAGGTAGGCGGACTCGGTCCGGGCGAGGTCGGTTATTTGATTACGGGGGTGAAGGAAATCGGGCGGATCAAGGTGGGCGACACCATCACCAACGTCCTCCGCGGAGCGCAAACACCGCTCCCCGGATATGACGAGCCCAAGCCGATGGTCTTCGCGGGGTTGTTTCCGGCCGAAGGTGACGACTTTGAGCGACTGCGGGAGGCGCTTGAAAAGCTCACCCTCAATGACGCCTCCCTTAAGTACGAGCCGGAAAGCAGCCGGGCGCTCGGATTCGGCTTTCGGTTGGGCTTTC
>Ga0180121_10000010_pt1 | contig 59665 bp, 55 predicted proteins | sample AntDrymUQ5402106_2_FD_129676 | JGI IMG/M metagenome (GOLD analysis project Ga0180121, IMG submission 129676) | Polar desert sand microbial communities from Dry Valleys, Antarctica - metaG UQ540 (21.06) (version 2) (version 2) | ecosystem: Environmental > Terrestrial > Soil > Desert | place...
CAGCATCTCAAAACAATCTGTGACCTGTCCAATGCCCCGGGAGTAGATGAACGGCACCTTGTCGGAGAGCGTCAGGTACGACCTTGTCGTCTCGAGGTGGCGGAAATTGACCGGCACATCTTGGGGCTCTACCTGCTGGCTCGTGACGTGAATCACGTCATAGGCCTGCGAGAGCCGCAGCAGGTCGCTGAAATCCTCGAGGGTCCCCGCTCGACGGCCCCGATCGAGATCCATGGCGTGAGGTGGCCCACCCACAGGGGCAAAGATGACATTGCGGCCGCCGACCGAGAGGTTTCGCTCCGGGTTGCGGGCGTGGAGGTCGAACTCGGCAGGCGCTGACGCGAGGGCCGAGCTGACCAGTTCGGGGTCCATCCGAACCATGAAACTTTCGTCCACGGAGGCCCCCGCGCTTTCGAACCGCGTCCGCCCATCCTCGAGCAACACTTTCATGCCATCGTTCGCCAGCACTCCGAGCGCAGCCTGGTGGATCCCGGCAATCTCGTCTTCGCTCAAGACCTGCAGGGGCTGGAACGGGTTGACCAGCCGTCGGTAGCGCGGCTCGGAGCGGACGCTTGGTGCCCGACGATCCCGTCGCGGTCGTCGACGGGTTCCCGCGTCTCGTTCCTGTGCCACAGCCGGACTCTACGATCCGTCCGTGACGCGTCAGGCGAACGTGGTCGTGATCGGTGCCGGGATCATCGGATCGAGCGTGGCCTATCACCTTGCCGACATGGGGGTCGAAGGGGTCATCGTCTTGGACAAGGGGAGCCTGGCCGATAGCGACGGCTCTACTTCCCACGCTCCGGGCGGGCTCCGCACGCTCACGGTGTCGAAGTTCTTCACCAAACTGGGCATCGCCTCTCGCCAGCTTTACGACCAACTACCCCTCGCCGAGCCCGGACAGGAACAGTTCTTCCGCACCGGCCTCGTCCAGGTGGCATCGACGACCGAGCGCTTCAACAGCTACAAACGGATCCAGGAGGTCGGCGCCAGCCTCGGCGTCGCTTCCGACCTTCTCTCGCCGGAGCAAACCGCCGAACTTATCCCGCTCCTTGATCCCTCACAGATCGTCGGGGGGATGCTCTCGCCGACTTCGGGCGTGATCAAGACGAGCCTGGTCGCGACATCGATGCAAAGGGTCGCGGCCGCGACTGGCCGAGCGATGTTCTACGACGACACGGAAGTCACCGATGTCCTGGTCGATAACGGGCGTGTCATCGGAGTCCGCACAGCCAACCCCGAGATCGATCACGTCGAGTGCCCCCAAGTCGTGCTTTGCAACAACATCTGGGCGCCGGTCCTCGCCTCAAAGGCAGGCATCAACATGCCGCTTTTCCCCGGAGAGCATCAGTACATCTTCACCACGCCGGTGCCGGCGCTGGCCAGCCGTGCCGAGCGCGAGGTGACGATGCCGTTGTGCACGGTCGATGACATCTCCATCTATTTTCGCCAGCATCACGAACGGCTCGGCATCGGCAGCTACCACCACGAAGCCCGGCTGGTCGACCCGTGGGCGATCCCCGAACGCGCCCAGCTTCCCTTCACCCCCCGAGACTTCGATGAGGCCTGGGACCTGATGCGCAAACACCTGCCCGACCTCGACCAAGTCGAGGTCGAAAGCGGGTTCAACGGCATGTTCGCCTTTACCGCCGATCACTACCCCATCCTCGGTGAGTCGCCGGTCAAGGGTCTGTGGTCGGCAGTCGGAACCTGGCTTTCGTACGGATCAGAAGTTGGCAAGGTGATGGCCCGCTGGATGACCGAAGGCGACCCGGGGATGGACGTAACGGTCGCCGACATCAACCGTTTCCATGAGCACCAGTCCAACAAGGCCTTCCTGTCACGGCAAAGCAAGTACTACTACGAGATCGGCTTTGACATCCTCCACCCCAACGAAGTCGCCTCTTCCGTGCGCAATCTGCGGCTTGCCCCTTACCACGACCGCACGACGGCCCTTGGCGCCCATTACGTCCCGGTGGCCAGCTACGAAACGCCGAATTACTACGAGTCGAACGCGGCCCGGGTGGATGAGTTCTCCGACCGGATTCCCCCCCGGCACGGATACGACGCTACCGCCTGGTCGCCGATCATCGGGGCCGAGCACCTCGCCTTGCGCGCAGGGGTCGGCTTGGTTGATTGGTCAGCATCGATCGGCCCGGTCGAAGTCCGGGGTGAGGAAAGCCTCGCCTATCTCCAATACCTGTGCACGAACGACATCGACATCCCGGTCGGGAATGTCACCTACACGCTCATCCTCACGCCGCGCGGGACGGTGAAACGCGATGTCACCGTCGCTCGACTCGCCGCGGATCGCTTCTGGCTGCTTACGGGCAAGTCCAACCTTCCCGCCGAGCTCAGCTACTACCGATCTTTCGCTTCCGGATCTGTCGCGATAGTCGACCGTTCCGAGGAATTCGCTTCTGTTGGCCTTTGGGGGCCGAGAGCGCGAGCTGTCCTCGAAACGGTCACGGACGCTGACCTGTCAAACGATGCTTTTCCGTGGTACTCCGTGCGAGATATCGGAGTAGGGATGGCACCGGCAACGGCGGTTCGCATCTCCTACGTCGGCGAGCTCGGCTGGGAGATCTACGTCCCGGCCAGCTTCGGCCGCCATCTGTGGGACACGTTGTGGGAGGCGGGTCGGGACCACGGGATGGCCCCGGTGGGGATGGCCGCCTTGTTCTCGCTCCGCATCGAGAAGGGCTACCGGCTCATCGGCAGCGACCTCACCCCCGAGATCACCCCCCGCCAAGCCGGCATGTCATGGCTGCTGAAGAAGGGGCCGGAATTCCTCGGACATGACGGCGCTGCTTCAAGTCAAGACGGCAATCGCCTGATCACCCTCCGATTCGAAGACCCCGCCGCGCTGATGCACTCCTGGACCCCCGTCTACAACGTTGATGAGGTGGTGGGCTGGGTGGCTAGCGGCGAGTACGGATATTCGGTCGGGGCCTTTCTTGCCCACGCTTTCGTATCCCCCGAACTGACCGCTCTCGGGACCAAGTTGCGCGTGCGTTACACGGGACAGTTCTTCGATGGCGAAGTCGTCAAAGGTCCGGTCTGGGACCCCACCAACGAGCGGCTGAAAGCCTAGGAGACGTCCTCGGAGCTCATCGGGCTCATCAGTTGGAAGTAATTGTCGTCGGGATCGGAGAACGTGGCGATGAGGCCCATGTCGTCTGATTCCCCCGGGTTGTACGGGTCGCGAACCACCATCGCCCCCGCGGCCTTGAATCGCTCGGAGTCGCCTTTGACATCAGCGCTCTCGATGTTCCAGATGATTCTGCCGGGATGTGGGTTCTTTCCGGTCACCTGGTCGTGGGGTCCGACTGTCACCCACCCATTGCCGATCGCCCAGCCGGTGTACTCGTCCTGGTCCCAGCCCGGCTCACCGAAGAGCTTGGTGTAGTAGTCCGCTAGACGCTTCGGATTGTCCGAGCCGATGAGAATGCTGTTTAGGTTCATGAATCGAGCCTAGAGGCTTTTTCAACCTGGATAACCGGACCTGATGGCAGATACAACCCTGCTGTGGAATGCGCGCATCGTCGACGGAAGTGGAGGCCTATTTGACCTTATCCAGGGCAAGAAGCGCAGCGGTCACGACCGCGGTCGGCAGCTCATCCCCTGAGCTCCGGGGAGGCGGCGAGCCGAAGAAGTTCCTCGACGTCCTCCCAGACGGCTTTCGGTCTTGGAAGGCCCGCCGCGGCTAGGTATTGGTTGGTCGCTTTGCGCCCGTTGACCAGCAGGCGGACGTAGCTCCGTAGCCCGCCGACTCCCATGCCCGGCGTGAACCTACGCGGTCGAAAGATCCACTGTTCGCCCTTGGCAATGAGTAAGCCGCTGATCAGACAGCTCCGCAAACTCCACAACCGCTGATCGTGGCGGTGAAACAGAATCGAAGCCGCGCCCGGAACCACTGGAAAGGGGTCATCAATAAGCAAGACTCGCCGCTCCGAGTCGAGTCGGGGAGAGCAGCGAACTGAGACCGGGGTATTGGCCGGGCCCAATCCCGATAGCACCCCTGATTCGAACCGGGCAGCCTCTCGACGCACCTTACGCCACGTCGAGCGCATCCCACTCCCTCGGGTTGCCGCGGCCCCACGAAATCCTTCGCGGGGTAACCATGACTAGCAGTCGGAAAAAGTACCAATCCATCAATGCGCGCGCCACGGGGTTGGAGGCGTAGATCCCGACCGCCGGTTGCCGGCGCAGCAAGGCGAGCGCGTCGCGGTCGAGTGCCGCGCGGACGTCGGCGTCGTCGATTTGGGAGAGCGAAGTGAACAAGGTGTCAGATACCTCGGCCGATCCTTCGACAAGGACTGAGAAGGGATCGGTCAATCCGCTTCCGGTTGGTTCCGAGAAAAGCAGACTCACGTCCGGCCGGCGACGGATGTTGTAGACCTTCTGCGGTAGCCCGATCGATGTCGCGATGACGATCCTGCCCGACTTCCATTCGATCGACGGCAACACCGGCCAGGTCTGGGCGAACCCTTCGCCGAGACGGTGGTGAGCTCGGCGGTCAAGAAGCTGGCCATCGTCGAGCGGACGTCCGCCGGGAGACGTTCTGCATCCATGATCTCGATCTTGAGGGCACCTCGGTACGACACCGTTACGGCTTCGGGCCCGGCTGAAGATGCGACAATCCCCCCGTGACCCAGGCGTACCAGACGGTTGTCATCGGCTCGGGAATTGTCGGCTCGGCCGTCGCCTACCACCTCACCCGACTCGGTTGGACCGACGTAGCCCTCGTTGACCGGGGCGACCCGGTCGAGAATCCGGGTTCGACCTCCCACGCTCCCGGCGGGGTGGTGGCCCTGTCCCACAACAAGCTGCTCACCCAGCTGGCGGTATATTCGAGCCGCCTCTACGCCTCGCTCGAGCCCCTTACTCCCGACCGCCGCATGGTCAACCGGCTCGGTTTGCTCGACGTGGCGATTTCCAAAGCGCGCATGGCGGATCTGGTTCGCCTCCATGGGGAATCACTCAGCTTCGAAACCGAGGCCAATCTCCTCACCCCCGCCGAGACGGCCGAGCTGCATCCGCTCATCGATCCGAAAGCGATGGAGGGGGCGATCTTCATCGCCGAGGGACAAACCGTCGCGCCCGCCCATGTCAGCGGGGCGATGCAAAGGGATGCCAGCGGCACGGTGATCGGCAACACCGAGGTGACTGACCTCGACATTGTCGCGGGGCGAGTGCGAGCCGTGTTGACCAACAATCCCGAACACCTGCGCATCGACTGCGACCACGTAGTCATCGCCACCAACATTTGGGCACCGATTCTTGGTGAACGTCTTGGCGTACCGATCCCACTCATGGGTTATGAGCACCAGTACCTCCAGACCGGACCCCTGCCCGAGCTCGACGCCTTTGACCCTTCAGTGCCGGAGGACGAGATCGTTTATCCCTCGGCGCGGGAGCTCGACACCTACATCTACTTTCGCCAGCATTGGAATTGCTTCGGTGTCGGCAGCTACCGCCACGCTCCTCGTCCGGTCCCGGCGGAGTTGGTTGGGGCCAACGCCATCCATCCCTTCACTCCCGCCGACTTCGAAGGCGAGGCCTGGGACAAGGCTCGCCGGCTTTTTCCGCTGCTGGCCAAGACCGATTTCCGCACTTATCCCCGAGCGATCAACGGCATCTTCGCCTTCCCGGTTGACGGCATGCCGATCGTTGGCCCGACTCCGATTGATGGGGTTTGGGTGGCGGCGGGATCATGGCTGACTCACGCCGGCGGTGTTGGCAAGACCCTCGCCGAATGGATGACCGCAGGCGACACGGAATGGGACGTCCGCCAGATCGATGTCAACCGCTTCCATACGTTCCAATCAACCCCCCGCTTCATCGAGAAGGTCTGCAACAAGAACTACGCGGAGATCTACGACATCATCCACCCCCGCGAACCGATCTCAGAGCCGCGCGACGTCCGGCTCTCACCCTTCCATCGACGTCACCAGGAGCGCGGGGCAGTGTTCACCACCTTCGCGGGGCTTGAGTTGCCCAACTGGTTCGAGTCGAACCGGGGGATGGTGAAACGCTACCGAGACCTGATCCCTCAGCGCGACGGTTGGTCGGCGGTGCATTGGTCGCCGATTCAAGGGGCGGAACATCTGGCGACGAGAGACGGTGTTGGATTGTTTGATCTCACCGGTCTGTCGATCATCGAGGTTGCGGGGCCCGACGCATTGGCTCTGGTTGACTCGATCTGCTCGAACAAAATGGACATGGGCCTCGGCCGGATCATCTATACAACCTGGCTCACCGAGCGGGGCGGCGTCAGACGGGACCTGGCCGTAGCCCGGCTCGGCCTCGACCGATTCTGGATGTTCGTGGGCGAGGGGACCCGGCCCCGGGACTTCGATTGGGTGCGGCGGGCCTCCGCTGGTCATGGAGTCGCCGTCATCGACCTTTCCGATGCCTATACCGCGATCGGGCTTTGGGGCCCCAAGGCCCGCGAGGTTCTCCGCAAGGTCACTGCCGCTGATATCTCCAACGAGGCCTTCCCCTACTTCACCGCCCGCTGGATCGACGCCGGGTTTGCCCGCGCGCTGGCACTACGCATTTCCTACGTCGGCGAGCTGGGCTGGGAGTTGCACATTCCCAACGAGTTTGCGCTCCCGCTGTGGGACTTGTTGCTGGAGGCGGGCGCCGAGGACGGCATTGTTCCCGCCGGGATGGGGGCCTTCGACTCGCTGCGGTTGGAGAAGGGGTATCGGGGCTGGGGTACAGACGTCTACACGGAGTACGACGCCTATGAAGCAGGGCTCGGCTGGACGGTCAAGCTCGACAAGCCGGCGTTCCGCGGCTTGGAGGCTGCACGGCAACTAAGCGAGGCTCCGCGAGAGAAGAAGCTTTGCTGTCTCACCCTCGATGATCGCAACGCGGTCGCCATCGCCTACGAGCCGATCATGGACGGTGATCGCTGCATCGGCCATGTCACCAGCGCCAACTTTGGCTACTCGGTTGGAAAGCTCGTCGCCTATGGGTACCTGCCTATCGACTACGCCGAGGAGGGCACCCGTCTCGAAATCATCTACTTCGGGAAGCGCTTCGGCGCCACCGTCGCCCCCGACCCTCTGTTTGACCCGAAGATGGTTCGCCTCAAGGCTTAATCCGACCTTTTCGCGACCAAATCGGTACCTGTGAGGCGCCGATTGTTCGCGAAAACGCACGCGGGAGCGATGGCGGAGGTGGACGGGAATCGAACCCGCCAGGGACCGTGTGGCCCCTCACCGGTTTTGAAGACCGGGAAGCCCACCAGGCGCTCGGACACCTCCGCCGTTCAGCCTACCGAGCCGTCCTTTGGTCGCCCGTCCGGAGCGTGATCCCCTCCCGATCGAAATACTCGAGGAGAGGCACCGCGTGTTTGCGGGTGATGCCGAGAAGGCGGCGGAACTCGCTGACGGTGAACGGAGCGTCGATTGCGCGGACGGTGGCGATCACCTCCTCGAGCGACGCGGGTAGATAAACGAGGTTGTCGGCAACCCGCACCAGCTGACCGTCGCGCAGCAGTCGGCGAATCAGCTCGGAGTCGACCCCCAACTCGTCGAGAGTGGGCGGGGCCGCAGTCTGGAGCGTTGTCGCCAGCGATTGCCAGCGCTCATCGATTTCCTCTGGAGCCGAGCCTCTCGCCGCCACCGCCGAACCTCGCAATTCCAAGGACGTCGTCAACGCAACGATGGTCCGGGCCAGTGGCTCGTCCACCTCGAGCAAGCTCGCCAGACGGCCCAAGCTGAGACCTTCCTCGAGCGGGCGGCTTTGATGATGTTGGTCCACGGCCACGACTGCCTCCCCAGCAAGCTCCGCAGCCTTTCCCGATGAGAGCAGCAGCTCGCTTTCGCCGACGGCATCCGCGTGGCCGCCACCCGACCACGCGGCAAGATCCGCTTGGCGAGCTCGGCCCCTTGCCTCCAATAGCGCTGTCGCTACTTGATCGGGGCCACCCTGCACAGCTTCGGCGAGACGAAGAGAACGACTGGCGATCTCGCTCCGTCGACCAACGGGAGCCGGGTCGAGCACTGTGCCGCCGGCAATGACCAGGCGGCGACCCGAATCGCGAACCACAAACCGGTCGCCCGCCTGCAGCCAAAGCGGGTGCGCCAAGTCGACCAACGCATGCGCTTGATCGAGGGGTCTCAGGGTCGCGGCAACCGAAGCAGTTCCAACATGGAGGTGATAATCGCCCCGCTCACCCAGCTCGGAGACGTAGCGGGGGAGCCGCAAGGTCACCTGGATCCTGGAGGTGGATCGCATCGAGCCAGGGAGCGCGATCCGTGCTCCCCGTTCGACATCGCCACGGCCCCAGCCGGCGAGATTGACTCCGATCCTGTTGCCCGGTGCGACCCGGTCCTGCCTCCTCTCGTGGCTCTCCACCGACCTCACCCGCGCAGCCAGATCGCCTGGCCAAATTGCCACCTCGTCGCCCGTGCCAAGACCGCCGCCCAGCAGCGTCCCGGTGACGACGATGCCCGCTCCGGCAACCAAGAAAGCGCGGTCAACCCAAATCTGCGGCCGCCCAACATCGTCGGGATCTACCGCGATGTGGTCGAGCGCCTCGCGGAGATCGTCGAGCCCACGACCCGAGCGCACCGAAACCGGGATGATCGGAGCATCCTGAGCGACGGTTCCCACGAGCCGTTGGCGAATGTCAGCCATGAGCAACGACACCTCGCTGGCAAGATCGATTTTGGTCAGGGCAACAAGGACCCGCTTGGTGTCGAGGAGGTCGAGCACCGCGAGGTGCTCCTCGGTCTGCGGTTTCCAGCCTTCGTCGGCTGCGACAATCAGGAGTGCCGACGAAACTGATCCCACCCCGGCCAGCATGTTGCCGATAAACCGTTGATGGCCAGGGACGTCGACGAAGGCGACACTGCAGCCACTTGGAAGAGTTGTCCAGGCAAAACCGAGGTCGATTGTCAGACCCCTTCGCTTCTCTTCCCCCAAACGGTCAGGATTTCGCCCGGTCAGAGCCTCGATGAGGGCTGACTTTCCGTGATCGACGTGGCCGGCGGTGGCGATTACTGGCATGCCGCGGCGAGGGCGGCTGCCACGGTGGCGTCCTCACCTTCCAAAACCGCGCGCAAATCGATAAGCAGCTTCCCGCCTTCTCGTCGGGCGAGTACCGGTGGTTGATTCCGCAGCAAACGCGCGAACGCTTGATCGCCTCGATCGTCGATCGAAATCACCGGAGTCGGAATGCCACCGCCAGGAATCGACCCTCCTCCCATGACCGAACTCGACTCCTCGATCATCCCATCGATCCCTGCCGATCGCACAACGGCTTCGGCCCGGCGCTCGAGATCGGTGTAGCTGAGCTGCGCCATCGACCAGAGCGGGACCTCGCCTCCGCGCCCGTCGGCGTACATCTCGGCTGTCACTCCCAAAGCCGCGAGACTCGGCCCGTCGATACGAAACGCACGCGCCAATGGGTGTTCTCTCAGCGCGGCGATGAGGTCAGAGCGGCCAACAATGACACCCGCCTGGGGGCCCCCAAAGAGCTTGTCTCCGGAAAACATGACCAGATCGGCCTGACGCGCCAACGCCTGGCGAACTCCCGGCTCGTCTCCGATCCACATCGGCGGTGGCCCGCCAATCCAGGGGACCCGCTCGTCGAGTAATCCGGATCCTGCGTCGAATATCAGCGGCAGACTTTTTCCGGTTGCAAGCGAGGCGAGTTCGCTGATTCTGACCTCGCTGGTGAAGCCAACCACTCGATAGTTGGAAGCATGGACCTTGAGAAGCGCTCCCGTAGTCTCGTTGATTGCCTTGGCATAGTCACGGAGCCGTGTGCGGTTGGTGGTTCCGACCTCATGCAATCGGGCACCACCCGCCTCGATGATCTCGGGCAGTCGGTAGCTCCCGCCGATCTCGATCAGCTCACCGCGAGAGACGATGACGTCTCGATTGGCGGAGAGCGCGGCAATTGCCAGCACCAGCGCAGACGCGTTGTTGTTGACGACCAAGGCGGCATCCGCACCACAAAGCTCAGCCAGAAGGTCGAGGGTGTAGCCGCCCCTCCTGCCGCGGGCGCCGGTGGTCAGATCCAACTCAAGATTGGCGTAGCTGACGGCAACGGCGTGGGCGGCGGCCGCAGCCTCCGCTGCAAGCAACGCTCTTCCCAAGTTCGTATGAAGAAGCACTCCGGTGGCATTGATCACCGGACCAAGCCGCTGCAGAGAAAGCTCGGTAAGGCGATTGGTGGCTAGTTCGACCAGTTCAAGGCTTTCGTCGGAGGTTCGCGCAGTATCCAGTACATCCCTCGCCACCGAAACCACCACGGCTCGGGGCAAGGGCCACACCCCCAAGCCGTCGATGAATTGATCCACGGGCGGTAGCCGGCGCCTATCCATGGAGACTGTTCTAGCGCCTCCCGCTACATTCCCGTGCCGTGGCTGAACTCCCGCCAACCGCTCGCGTCGTTGTAATTGGAGCCGGAATCGTCGGCAACTCGGTCGTCGGCCATTTGGCCGGGCTCGGCTGGCAGGACATCGTCCAGATCGACAAGGGCAGTTTGCCAAACCCCGGCGGATCGACCGGGCATGCCTCGAACTTCATCTTCCCGGTCGATCACAACAAAGAAATGGCGATGCTGACCCTCGACAGCCAAAGCCAATACGAGGACATGGGGGTCAACGTCACCTGTGGCGGCATCGAAGTCGCGCGCACCCCCGAGCGGATGGAGGAGCTGCGGCGGCGGATGGGTTCGGCCAAGAACTGGAACATCGAGGCCTATCTCGTGAGCCCGGCCGAGATCAAGGAAATGGTCCCGTTCATCAACGAGAAAATCCTGCTTGGCGGTGCCTACTTCCCGACGGTGTCGGCCGTCGATTCATTGCAGGCGGGCACGATTTTCCGTGAGCGCGCGCAGTCGCTGGCAGCTCTGGAGACCCATGCGAATGTGGAAGTCCTGGCCTTGGAAACCCAACGCGGTCGGATCAAGGCGGTGGTCACCGACAAGGGCCGGGTCGAAGCCGAGTACGTCGTCATCGCCTGCGGCGTGTGGAGCCCGCGAATTGCCCGCATGGCCGGAGCCACCATCCCGCTCACCCCCGCTGTCCATCAGATGATCGACGTCGGACCAATCCCAATCCTGCAAGAGACCGGCCGGGAGCTCGCCTTCCCGATCGTGCGCGACATGGACACATTCATGTACGAACGCCAGACCGGGGGTTCGATGGAAGTCGGCTCGTACGCCCACCGACCGATCTTCCATCATCCCGACGAGATCCCTTCCATCGCCGAGGCTCGCTTCTCGCCCACCGAGCTCCCCTTCACCGACGAGGACTTTGACGACCAAATGGAAGACGCCCTCGAGCTCATGCCTGAGATCCTGTCGACGGCGGAGATCAAATACGCGACCAACGGCCTGCTCTCCTTGACTCCCGATGCGATGCCGCTAGTCGGCGAGACCGTGGAGGTGAAGAACCTGTGGGCGGCGGCGGCTATCTGGATAAAAGAGGGTCCCGGCACTGGCCGCGCCGTAGCCGAGTGGATGACTCACGGGTATCCCGAGCTCGATCCTCATGCCTCCGACATCGCCCGCTTCTATCCGTACGCCCGCACCGAGGGCCACATTCGCGCCCGTTGCGCAGAGCATTTCAACAAGACCTACGGAATCGTCCATCCTCGCGAGCAGTGGGCGTCGGAGCGCAACAAGCGCATGTCGCCGTTTCATGCCCGCACCGAGGCCCTCGGCGCCCACTACTTCGAGGCCGGGGGTTGGGAGCGGCCCCATTGGTACGAATCGAACGCCGCCTTGGTCGATCATTACGAAATCGAGGACCGCCCACATGAATGGGACCGTCGCTGGTGGTCACCGATCCAAAATGCCGAGCATCTGGCGATGCGGGAGCGAGTCGCCATGGTTGACCTCTCGCCCTTTGTCATCTTCGACTTCACCGGCCCCGGGGCGCTGGCCTACCTCCAGCACATGGCGACAAACAATGTCGAGGTCAAGGTCGGGCGCTCGGTCTACACGCCGCTGTTGACCGAAGGTGGCGGGTTCAAATCGGATCTGACCATGCTTCGCCTTGGCGACGAGCACTTCCGGGTCGTCACCGGCGCGTTTGACGGTCCTCGCGACAAGCATTGGTTCCGGAGTCATCTTCCCGAGGACGGACAGGTGCAGATGGCCGATCTCACCTCGGCGATGGTCACGATCGGAGTTTGGGGACCTAAAGCGCGCGATCTGGTTCAGTCGATCACCGACCATGACCTGTCCGATACGGCGTTCCCGTACGGTCACACTCAGGCCATCGATTTCGGATCGATCAACGCCCGGTTGTTTCGGATCTCCTATGTCGGCGAGCTCGGGTGGGAGATCTATGTCCCGACCGAGCAGGGCCAACCGATGTGGGATCGGCTGTGGGAAGGGGGCCAGGACTTCGGGGTCCTCCCCGTGGGAGCCGGGGTCTACGGAACCACCGGCCGGCTGGAGAAGGGTTATCGCCTGATGGGGGCGGAGCTTGAAAGCGAATTTGGGCCGGTCGAGGCCGGCCTGTCGCGTCCCACGGTGAAGCCGGTCGACTTCATCGGCCGAGAGGCTTACCTGAAGACGCGCGATGTCGATTCAGCTGCAGTGTTATGCACGCTCACCGTCGAAGATCACACGTCGAAGCGAGACGGGATCAAACGATTCATGACTGGCCGCGAGCCCATCACTTCGCCATCCGGAGAGCGGCTGGTCGACGAGAAGGGACGACCCTCCTATGTGACGTCGGCGGGCGCCGGACCATCGGTGGGCAAGTATCTGCTGCTGGCCTACCTGCCACCCGAGTACGCGGTCGCCGGCACCGATCTAGCCGTCATGTACATGGACGAGCTCTACCCGGTGAAGGTGGCCGTCGCCGGCTCGATTCCGCTGTTCGACCCCGACGACCAGCGCATGAAGCACTAGCGCGCAGGCGAACGTGCTGAAATCGTACGGCCTGCGCGCTGTCAACTGGCCATTGGTGCTAGTTGGCACGATCACCGGCCTGTTCTTCCTCACTCTGGCTCGGCTGATCCTCGCTCGACACAACAATTTCTTCACCTTCGACTATGACCTCGGCATCTTCGACCAAGCGATCTGGCTGCTCTCAAGAGGTAGATCGTTTATCACCGTCCGCGGGCTCGATGTGTTTGGGCATCACGCCAACCTCGGTTTCTTCCTTCTTGTCCCCTTCTACTGGCTGGGCGCTGGTCCCAACTTCCTCGATGTTTTGATGGTGGCGGGAGTGTCGTTCGGCGTTGTTCCCATCCATCGCTATTCGGTCCAGTTGCTCGAGAACCAGTGGCACGCCTTGATCCCGCCGATGGCCTATCTCCTCCATTTCGCGACCAGTTGGGTCATCAACGAAACCTTCCACCCCGAGGTTCTCGCCATCGGCCCTTTGCTGATGGCCTACGTTGCCTCGACTCGACTCGAGTGGCGGCGTTACGCGGCTTGGCTGATCGCGGCGGGCATTTGGAAGGAGGACATCGCCCTCGCCATCGTCATGATCGGGATCATCGTCTGGATCCGCGGCAATCGGCGAGTGGGACTAACCACCGCGGCCTCGGCGATGCTCTACTTCCTATTTGCCACCCGGGTGATGATTCCGGTCCTTTCCGGAGGCGGGGCGTTCTATGAGGGCTTCTTTGGCCCCCTTGGCAGCGGAGTATTCGAAGTCGTCTTCAACGCCCTCCGTCACCCTTCGCTCGTGATCGACGCGTTCATCGCCCATGACGCCTTGGGCTATCTGCGCGATCTCCTCTATCCCTATGCCTTGGTGCCGGTGCTGGCACCGATCGCGCTTTTGATTGGGCTGCCGCAGTTTCTGATCAACATGCTGACGGTCCATGGGCTTTCCGCGAACCTCCAGGCTCACTACGTCACGATGCCGCTGGCGGCGGCGTCGCTCGCTCTCGCGGAGGGCCTCCGAAGACTGAAGCGCATCGAGTGGCGCCGGGTCGCGCTGGGAGCGGTGGCCGCCACCTCGCTTACCACTTCTGCCCTCTGGGGCTTGCTCCCGTACGGAGTCAAATACGACCAAGGCAACTGGCCGTTGGGGCCGAATCCTCGAGCGCCGACGATGCTCGCGGCGATTTCCTTTCCCGAGCCCGAGGACGCCGTTGCCGCCACCTGGAACCTCGTCCCCCACCTCACTCACCGCCACCAGATCTTCACGTTTCCCAACCCCTGGACAATCGTGAACTGGGGAACCGGCGTGGAGACTCCGCCCGATCCCGCCGTCATCGACTGGCTGGTGATCGATCGCCAGGTCTTGGGCGAATCGACCGACGATTTCGAGCGTGTGCTCGCCGAAGAGAGGTGGGAAATCGTGCTCGACCACGACGATATCGTCGTGGCCCGCCGCGCCCCCTAGCCTTGCGCCACTTTGCGCATCCTGACCTGCGTCAAACGGGTTCCTGCTCCCGGCGCCCGCATCAATCTCACCGAGGACCAGCGGGCGATCGACGCCCGCCATCTTTCGTTCACCGTGAGCCCTCATGAGGAATGCGCCGTCGAAGAAGGCATCCGCCTGCGAGAAGCAAATGGCGGAACCGTCACGGTCCTCACCCTCGGCCCGGCCGAATCCGAGGAACAACTTCGCTATGCAATTTCGGTTGGGGCAGACACCGCTGAGCTAATCCTCACTGACGGCGAGGAGTGGGACCCGCAGTCCACTGCCAATGCCCTTGCCAGTCGGATCAAGGACCTGGAAGCCGAAGGGGAGGCTTTCGACCTGATCCTTTTTGGCAACGAATCAGCCGATGCCGGGGGCTACCAAGTTGGGATTCGGGTGGCTCATCTGCTCGGCAGGCCGATCATCACCGGCATCAAGGGCCTCCAAGTCGAACAGCAAACCGTCGTCGCGCGGCGCGAGGTGGAATCGGGATTCGAGGTGTACCGATTGCCACTTCCCGCGGTTGTTGCGGTCAAGGAGGGAATCAACCTTCCTCGCTACCCCACTCTTCCGGGGAGACTCAAAGCCAAGAAGGCAGAGGTCGCCAACCTGGGACCCGCCGTCGGGATTGGGGGCGGACTGCAGATGCGAATGCTCCGCACACCGAAAGAACAGCAAACGGTGACGACCGTTCTCGGACGCGGAGCGGATGCCGCGCCGGCGGTGGTTGACCTGTTGGCAGAACTCGGTCTGCTGCGATGAGCCGGGTCATGGTCTTCGTCGGCGACCAGCCCGGCGAGATCGAGAGTCAGGCGATAACCCTCGGACACAGTTTGGGTTCGGTCGAGGCGGTCGTCCTTGGTGATGTCACGATTGTCGGACTCAATCGAGTCTGGTCGGTCCAGCACCCACTGCTCTCTGACTACGCCCCCGAGGCGATTGCCGAGGCTCTTGCGCAGCTGGTTGGCAGGGAGATGCCGGCCGCGGTCATCGCCGCCGGGACCGAGCGCGGGAATGAGGTCATGGCTCATCTCGGCGCCCTGCTCGATCTTCCACTCGCCAGCAATATTGTGTCAGTCGATGCTGCCGACGACGACTGGGAGCTGACAAGAGTTCGCTGGGGTGGAAGCTTGCTCGAAGAGGCGACGCTGTCGGCCTTCGTGAAGTTGCTCACGGTCGCGCCTCATTCCCAACCAGCCTTTGCGGGGAGTGGTGATCCCGAGGTCACCGTATTCACCCCCGAGATCGACGACTCACTCGCCAGAACCCGAGTGACCGAACGGGTCACTGTCGAAGCTGGAATCAGTCTGACCACCGCCCCCGTGGTAGTGAGTGGAGGCCGCGGGGTTGGCTCGGCGGAAGGATTCGCAACCCTTGAGCAGCTCGCCAACCTTTTGGGCGGCGCGGTTGGCTGCTCGCGGGTGGTCACCAACAATGGTTGGCGCAGCCACCGTGATCAGGTTGGTCAAACTGGGACTCGCATCGCCCCCAGCCTCTACATCGCTTGCGGAATCTCGGGAGCGATCCAGCATTGGGTGGGGATGATGGCGGCCAAGAAAGTGCTGGCCATCAACACCGATCCGGATGCGCCAATGGTCACCAAGGCCGACTACGCCGTTATTGGCGACCTCCATGAGATTCTACCGGCAATAGTCGACGAGGTGAAACGGAGAAAGGGATTGGAATGAAGATGCCCAAACCGGGAGCACCGAAGAAGGAGCTGTTCCAACGCTTGTTGCCTCAGGCGCCGGGAGTCACGCAGAGGCCGATGTTCGGGCAGCTTGCCGGTTTCGTCAACGGCAACATGTTCCTGTGCCTTTTCGGTGATCAGATCGCGGTGAAGCTGCCCGAGGAGCAAGCCGACGAGTTGCTCGCGATCGACGGCTCCGGTCCGTTAGTTCCTATGGAGGGGAGGCCGATGCGGGGATACGTGACGCTGCCGGAGGCCTGGCACGATAGCGATCCGAGGGCGGATGTGTGGGTCGAGCGGTCCCTCGAATATGTAGGCTCGCTCCCGCCCAAAGAGAAGAAGAAAAAGTGAGCGACTCCCTGTTGACTCCTGACCAACAAACCCGGTTAGACCGGGAGTCGATCCTGTGGTTGACAACCGTTCGCCCCAACGGACAACCGCAAACCCTGCCGGTTTGGTACGTGCTCGAAGGGTCGGAGATTCTGGTGTGGTCCTTTGACGGCGTACGGATCAAGAACCTGGCTACCAACTCGAAGGTCTCGGCGCACGTTAACGACGACGGGCGCGGCGGGAACATTCTGACCATCGAAGGAACGGCAGTGATCGATCGGAAGCGGGGTTTGGCGAGCGAACACGCCAAATACGTCGATCGATATCAATCGTTTCTCAGTTCTTACGACTGGACCTGGGACTGGTTCTGCGGCAAGTACAGAGTGCCGATCGTCATCACCCCGTCGAAAGCCCGTTGAGGTCCCAACCTCCACAAACCTAAGGCGATTTTGGTGGCTAGGCCACCATGCAAACCTTAGGTTCGTTTTGTTGCCCTACCAAAGGCTGCCGGCGGAAACCCGGAGGTCCTCCATTGTGATCCCTTTGGCCCCGTCGCTGCAGAGAAAAAGGGCCAGCGCGCCGATCTCGGAGGGCGCGATCAGGCGACCCTGAGGATTCGACTTCTCGACCTCGGCAACGTATTCGGCTCCGCTCCGGTGCTCCTGCTTCTCGGCGATGTCGGTCATCCATTCGCGTCCAAAGGAGGTATCGACCCAGGTCGGGCTGATCGCATTGCACGTCACGCCGTGCGGTGCTCCTTCCAAAGCGACGGCCCTGGTCAATCCAACCACTCCCGCCTTGGAGGCGCAGTAGGCGCCAGAGGTCGCGGCGCCAACCGTCGCCGCGGTCGAAGCGATGTTGATGATCCGCCCCCATTTTCGTTCGATCATCCCAGGCAGCACTCGTTTGATTGCCCGATAGGTGCCGGTGAGGTTCACGTCGATGACCTTGGCCCACAGCGCGTCGGAGTGGCCGACGATCGTCTGCTCGGCGGTAATGCCGGCGGCGTTGGCGAGGATGTCGACCGGGCCCAACGAATCGACCGTCGCCTGGTAGAAAGCGTCGACCGACTCGTCCGAAGTGACATCGAGATCGAGCGCAACCACTTCTACTCCGTGCTCGGCAACATGTGAGACGGCTCGATCCATCTCTTCCCGGCCCGGAAAGTGACCGACTTCACCTGTTGCTTTCTTCCCGCCAGCGAGCAGCGACCCGAGCGAGACGTTGGCGCCTTCCGAGGCTAACGCGAGAGCCATCGCTAAGCCCATGCCCGAGGCGCCACCAGTCACCATTGCGGTCCGTCCGGCGAGGAACCTGTCCGCCATCCTTAGTAGGGCGCCTCGACATCGCCCATCTCCACGTACACGCTTTTCAGTTGGGTGTAGTGATTGATGGTGGTGAGGCTGTTCTCACGCCCGATCCCCGACTGCTTGTAGCCACCGAAGGGCATCTCGATGGGGGTGACGTTGTAATTGTTGATCCAAGTGGTGCCGGCTTCGAGCTTGGCCACCACCCGATGGGCGCGTTGGATGTCCATGGTGAACACCCCGGCTGCAAGCCCGTAGTCGGTGTTGTTGGCGCGGGCAACGACGTCGTCTTCGTTGTTGAAGGTGAGGATCGCCATCACCGGACCAAAGATCTCCTCGCGGACGATCGTCATGTCGTCGGTGCAAGCATCGAACACGGTCGGCTCGACGAAGTAGCCGGATTGGAGGGCAGGGTCGGAGGGTCTTCCGCCACCGATCAGAAGCTTGGCCCCGGCCCGGCGCCCCGCGTCGATGTAGCCGAGGACCTTCTGCATGTGATCGGCCGAGATGAGTGCGCCGACATGGGTATCGGGGTCCATCGGGTCGCCGATCTTCATCTTGGCTGTGCGGGTTACCAGACGTTCGACGAACTCGTCGTGCACATCTTCGTGAACAAACACCCGGGTGCCGTTGGTACAAATTTCGCCTTGGGTATAGAAGTTGGCCATCAATGCGGCGGAGACGGCGTTGTCCAATTGGGCGTCATCGAAGATGATCAGCGGGCTCTTCCCGCCGAGCTCGAGAGTGACGTACTTCAAGGTGGCGGCGGCGTTGGCCATCACGAGCTTTCCGGTTTCAACGTCACCTGTCAGCGAAACCTTGGCCACGCCACGATGCGCGACGAGGGCTTCGCCGGTCCGGCGATCGCCCGGCACGACATTGAAAACGCCGTCGGGGAGTCCCGCTTCCGAATAGATCTCGGCCAATCGCAGAGCGGTCAACGGGGTGAGTGATGCGGGTTTGAAGACCATCGAGTTGCCACATGCCAGCGCGGGACCTGACTTCCAACAGGCAATCTGGATTGGGTAGTTCCAGGCCCCGATACCGACGCAAACCCCCAACGGCTCGCGCCGTGTGTAGGCCCACGAGGAGGCCAGCTGAAAGGTCTCACCGTGGATGGAGGCGGCGAGACCGGCGAAGTACTCGATCGCATCGGCGCCGGAGAGGACATCCACGGCCACCGCTTCCTGCCACGGCTTGCCGGTGTCCAGAACCTCGAGGCGAGCGAGGTCTTCGTTGTACCTGCGCAGCAACGCCACGGCTCGGTTGAGGATGCGGCCTCGTTCGGCGCCGCTTATCTCTTTCCAAACGAGGAAACCTTCCTGAGCCGAATTCACCGCCCGGTCGACATCGTCAGGCCCGGCTTTCTGGACCGCGCAGATCACCTCACCGGTGGCCGGGTTGATCGTGTCGAAGGTCTCGCCGCTCGTCGCGTCGGTACGGCGACCATCGATAAAGAGGCTCTGCTCTGGCAATTGCATGGTCCGAGACGCTACTAGGGCGCCGAAACCTGTTTCATTGCTGCTCGATGGAACGACTGCTCCTCGCCGGCGCCGCCTGGGGACCGGTCGTGTTTATCGGCTGCTGGCTCGTCGGTGGTCTGCTCCTACCCGGCTACTCCCCTGTCGACGATCCGATCAGCCGGCTGGCTGCTGTCGAGGCCGACTCCCGACCCCTGATGAATTTCGGGTTGGGGGCGTTCGCGATCGGCGTTGGTATGGCGAGCTGGCCAGTCCGTCGAATCCTGGGACCTTGGGCCGCTACAGCGCTCGGGCTGAACGCCCTGATGACAATCGGAGTGCTAGCGACGCCGCTCGACCTGTCGCCCGCGACTGATATCGCCCATGGCATCTTCGCCGGCATTGCTTACGTTTCCCTGGCCTCGGTCGGAGTGCTGGGCTCGCGCTGGCTTGGTAAACGCCCCAGCCCCGCTCGGACGTGGTTGGCGATCGGACTGGTCACGGGAGCTGCCCTAGCGCTTTCGGCCACCGATCTGGCGCCGGGACTGCTCCAACGCCTTGGATTGACCACGACTGACCTCGCCTTAATCCGGATCGGGCTTCGTGCGAAGAACGATGCTTAGTGCGCAGTGGGAGGCTGGAGCCGTTCGGCCCAGGATTGGGTGATGCGGTCGAGGATCATCGCCATCACGACAATCGCCAGACCGACCTCAAAACCGAGCCCGGTTTCGTTGCGAGTGACGGCGTTGACGGTCTCGAACCCGAGACCTCCGCCTCCCACCAGCCCGGCGATGATCACCATCGCCAGCACCATCATGATCACCTGGTTGATCCCAAGCATGATTGTCGGCGCGGCCAGCGGGATCCGCACCCCAAGCATGGTCTGGCGAGGGGTGGCGCCGAAGGTTTGTGACGCTTCGATCGACTCATTGGGGACCTGCCGGATGCCGAGGGCGGTGATCCGGATTCCGGGGACGATCGCGTAAAGAACCGAGGCGATCAGGCCCGGGACCTGTCCGATAGTGAAGAGCATCACCACCGGAATGATGTAGACAAAGGACGGAATCGTCTGGAGGCCATCGAGGATCGGCCCTAGAGCCTTCTCCACCTTCGGCCGCCGGCCTGCCCAGACCCCGATCGGGACGGCGATCGCCACCGAGACGAGCACGGCCGCAATCACCTGGACGAGGGTGATGATCGACAATTCCCACATCCCGATGAAGCCGACGACCACCAGCGAGACTGCCGAGAAGATCGCCAGTCCCATCCCCTTCCACTTCCAAGCGAGCCAAGCAGTGACAAAGATCAGCACCGGCCAGGCAACGGAAAGCAGGAGAAAGTCGCGGATCGGCAGCAGCACGTCGGCGACGACGAAGTCGTTTAAGGGTCGGGTGATGAAGGACAGGTTGTCGCGTGCCCAGACCACGATGGCGTCAAGCGGGTCGAGGATTCTGACTCCCCAGACGGTGGGAAATGCGACAGCGCCGGTTGCCCGACCAAAGACCACCAGGCTGCCGAGAACGGCGAGACCTCCAAGCACCCACCTTTTGTCAATCTGTTTCGACCGGTCGCGCTCGGCCAGCGAGCGGCTGACCCGATCGAGCACCATCGCCACCGCCACGATGGCGAGACCGGCGGCCACGCCGCGTCCGGGGCGACGAAGGCGCAAAGTGTCCATTACTTCCTGCCCGAGGCCCCCGGCGGCGAGCAGCGTGGCAAGAACCACGATCCCGAGCGCCATCATGATCGTCTGGTTGACCCCGGTCATGATCGTCGGCAACGCCATAGGGGCTTGAACTTTGACGAGGGTCTGACGGTTGGTCGACCCAAAAACGCGAGAAGCCTCCACCGCCGCGACCGGGACCTTGTTGATCCCCAGGGCGGTGAGCCGGACGACCGGAGGCAGCGCATATATGACCGTGGCAACGGCCGCGGGCACCTTGCCAATGCCAAAGAAAAGCAACATCGGAATGAAATACACCGGGGCGGGAATGGTCTGCATCGCATCGAGCAGGGGGCGCATCCCCTGCTCAAAGCGGAAACGGAAGGCGGCCAGAACTCCCAAGGGAACCCCGATGGCAACTGTGATCAGCACCGACACTCCCATCAACGCCAACGTTTCGATCGTTGGCTCCCAAAGCCCCACCAAGCCGGGATAGACCATGGCCAGGCCCGCCACCACACCTGAGCGCCAGTTGCCGTTGCGGGCGATGATTGCAAATACCGCCACGGGCAACACGAACCATGGCAGCCACAGCAACGTCTCTTCGATCGCGGTTAGGCCCCAATTGATCACGTCGGTCACAGGTTGGAAAAACCCTGTGAAGAGGGGATGAGTCAGGCGATTGGCGCGCCCCCAAGCCTCGAACTGATCAATCGGCCCTGAGATCAGGGTGTCCCAGATCGCCGGGAACGTGCGGCCGGCGAAGAGCAGTTGCAGCCCGATCACCCCTGCCCCGAGAATCAGCCAGGAGACCGCCGTCCGGTCGAGTCGCCGGGCCCCTACTCCTACCGGCGCCTCAAGAGCTTCGGTCATTCTTCGTCCTCGAGCACGTGCGCCACGGCTTGACGGTCAACGACGCCGACCGCGGTCCCCTCGACGTCGTCCACCCCGACCGGGGAGAGATCACTCAACAGGTGGGGGAGAACGCTCTCAATGGTGTCTTCAAGGTGGACACGATGAGTTGCTGCGGAAGAATCGCCATCCATGAGGACCGAGGCCGCGGTCAGCACCTTGGTCTTGGGGATGTCCTTTGTGAACTCGCGAACGTAATCGGTCTGGGGGTTGGTGATCATCTCTGCTGCCGTCCCCACTTGGTCGAACGCGCCGTCCTTCATGATGGCGATCCGGTCGCCGAGCTTGATCGCCTCGGCGAAGTCATGGGTGATGAAGACGATCGTCCGTTGCAGGGTCTCTTGGAGCCGGATCAACTCGTCTTGCATGTCGCGGCGAATCAAGGGGTCGAGCGCCGAGAACGGCTCGTCAAAGAAAAGGATCTCGGGGTCGACCGTCAGCGCCCGGGCGAGCCCGACTCGTTGCTGCATTCCGCCGGAGAGCTGCTGGGGGTAGTGGTTCTCCCAGCCCTTGAGCCCGACAACTTCGAGCACCTTCATCGCCCTCTCGATACGCTCGCCCTTGTCGACACCGCGGACCTCGAGCCCATAGGCAGCGTTGTCGATCACCCGGCGATGGGGGAAGAGGCCGAAGTGTTGAAAGACCATCGACATCTTGTGCCGCCGAACCTCGCGCAGCTCGTCCTCGCTCATCGCGGTTAGATCGTCGCCGTCGAGCAACACCCGCCCTTTGGTGACCTCGTTGAGCCGGGAAGCACAGCGGATCAGAGTGGATTTGCCCGAGCCGGAAAGCCCCATCACGACAAAGGTTTCGCCTCGCATCACATCAAAGGAGACGTCTCGCACCCCGACCGTGCAGCCCGTCTCCTTGAGGATGTCGGCCCGGGTCGATCCCGATTCGGCCATCGTCAGCGCCCGTTCCGGCCGGTTTCCGAAGATTTTCCAGACCTGATCGATCTGCAAACAGACTGGCGCCGCAGAGCCGTTGTCGGACATCTCGGTAATGTACCAATCGACCGCCTGGAAAGTACGGGCGGCGACCAAGAGGAGAAAGAATGAAGAACCGCTTATTGCTTGGTTTGATGATTCTCAGCCTGATAGCGGCGGCTTGCGGTGGCGGCACCGCCGCCACCACCGGTGGCGATATCGCCGACACCACTGCCGCAGGAGACGACCCCGGGACGACCGCCGGTGATGCCGGGACGGTCACAACGATGGGCATCGACTCAAGCAAGCCGACGATCAATCTGGTGGTCAATGCCTGGACGGCCTCGGCCTTGAACGTCGAGATCGCCAAACAGCTCATTGAGGGGCAACTCGGCTATCCGGTCGAGGCAGTCACGATCGACGAGAACGCTGCCATGTACACCGGTCTTGCCGATGGCACTCTCGACGCAGTCTTGGAGTTGTGGCCATCGGGTATCACCGAAGACGAGCAAACCTTCCTCGACGAGGGAACTGTCGTCAACATCGGCGAGCTCGGCGCAGTGGGCCAGATCGGCTGGTTCGTGCCCGACTATGTAATTGCGGAGCACCCCGAGCTGGCCACCTGGGAAGGGTTCCAGGATCCGGCCAACGCCGCGCTGTTCGCCACCGCCGAAACGGGCGACCAGGGACGTTTCCTCGGGACCGACCCCTCCTACTCACAATACGACGAGCCGATAATCGCCAACCTGGGCCTTCCCTTCCAGGTGGTCTACTCCGGCTCGGAAGCAGCCACGGTCGCCGAGCTCGACCTCCGGGTTGCCGCCCAAGAACCGATCCTGATGTACTGGTGGACCCCGACCGCCGCCTTCGCCAAGTACAACTTGGTGCAGGTTGAATTGCCGGCCTACTCCGAGGAGTGCTACGCCGAGGTTTCGGCGGTCGACTGCGCCTACCCGGAGGACCGGCTCATTAAAGTCGCCTCGGCCCACTTGGAGGAAAAGGCTCCGGACGTGTTCGAGTTCTTGAGCAATTTCACCCAGACCACCGAGGACCAGCTCTCGATGCTGCCCGCCGCCGAGATCGACGGCGAGGACCTCGACGTAGTCGCCAAAGGCTGGATCGACGCCAACCAAGCCATCTGGCAGGCCTGGCTCCCCTAAAAACTGCGAACCCTGGGTTCGTAGCGTTGTCCAACAGCGGTACCAGCCCATAGAACGAGAAAACCGGGGTGGTTGGAATCCACCCCGGTTTCGCGTATCATGTGATTAGCGCCGATTTGATTCGATCAGCTTGCGGGCGCTCAACAAATGCAGCTAAAGCGTCGGGATGGAAAAACCGCCCGGCCTCGCTGCGGCGGTTTTCTTGTTGAAGGCCGCCTCATAAACCAGGAAGGGATGAGATGACCAAGACAACAACATTCACCGAGCTCCTCGACATCGGCACGCCCCTTGTGGCCGATGGAGCCATGGGGACAACGTTGTTCTCATTCGGCCTCGAAGGCGGCGGCTGTCCAGAACTTCTCAACCTCGAACAGCCCGACCTGGTGGAGAAAGTCCATCGCGGGTTTGTCGAAGCCGGCGCCGACATCATCCTCACCAATACCTTTGGCGGCAATCGCCGTCGCCTCGCCCTGCACAGGCTCGAAGGCCGGGTTGCCGAGCTGAACATCGCCGCCGTCAACGTCGCCCGGCGGGCCGCCGACTTGGCCGATCGGCCTGTGGCGGTGGCCGGCAGCATCGGACCAACCGGCGACCTTTTCGCTCCTCTCGGTCCGCTTGCAACCGAAGAGGGTGTCCAAGTCTTCACCGAGCAGGCCGCCGCGCTTGCCGAGGGAGGAGCCGATGTCTTGTGGATCGAGACGATCTCCTCGTTTGAAGAGCTGAACGCGGCTTGCGAGGCCGCTCGCGCCATCGGCTTGCCGTTCACGGCGACTTTGAGCTTCGACACTGCCGGCCACACGATGATGGGGATCAGCCCCGTTGCCTTAGGCGAGTGGTGGGGTCGCAACCAAGACGTGGCCGGCGTCGGCGCCAATTGCGGCATTGGACCCGGCGACGCCGTCGCCACCGCTCTCGGAATCGCCAACGTTGCCCCGGACGCCATCACGATCACCAAGGCCAATTGCGGCATCCCCCTCTACAAGAGCGAAGGCGGGCTCACCTACCCAGTTGGCCCCGATGAGATGGTCGACTACGTCGAGCTCTCGCTTCGCTCCGGCACCCGCATCATCGGCGCATGTTGTGGATCGACGCCCGATCACATTGCGGCGATCCGCGAAGCCGTTGACAGCTTCACCGGCGGACCAACTCCGGACTTCGAAGAGATCCAGCTCCGTCTCGATGCCACCGTGAAATCTTCGAGTCCCCGTCGCGAACGTCGCCGCCGCTAGGCAGCCAGAATAGGTTGGTGATCAAAACCTGGCTCACCGAGCGATTCAACCTGACCGTCCCATTGATCGCGGCGCCAATGGGCGGCACCGCCAATGGAAACTTCGCCGCCGAGGTCGCACGCACCGGTGCCCTGGGGATGATCGCCATCGGGAGCAAGGCAACTGCGGAGTGGGTTGAGCACGAAGTTGCGAGCCGTCCACCCGGCACCGAGCGGTGGGGAATTGGCACTCTGGCTTGGGTGGTCGACCAACGGCCAGAACTCCTAGACGCAGCGCTTGCCGCCAAGCCACCGCTTCTTTCCATCAGCTACGGACCATATGCCCGTCACCTCGAGGCGATTCGAGCCGCCGGATCAGTCGTCACCACGCAAGTGGGGACTCTCGCCGAAGCCCTCGACGCCGAACAGGCGGGCTTCGACTTTCTGGTCGTCCGCGGCGGCGAAGGAGGAGGTCACGGCCGCGACGTGATGGCCACCCTCCCCCTTCTTCAAGAGGTGCTCGAAGGGGTCGAGCTCCCCGTGGTTGCCGCCGGCGGTATCGCCAACCGACGAGGATTAGCCGCCGTACTAGCAGCTGGGGCCGTCGGCGGGTGGGTCGGCACCGCGTTCTTGGGTTGTGCGGAAACGGCATGGACGGACGAGGCGCGCGATCGAGTCATTTCCGCCGCCGATGGCGACACCATCTACACCCGATCGTTTGACTCCGGCTTACAGCTCGCGTGGCCGCCGGAGTTTGGCGGACGGGCTTTGCAGAACACTTTCAGCCGCGAGTGGCACGAACGCGAGCCGGTAAGCATGGAAGCCAACGAGCAGATGGCGGCGGCTGTGACAGATCGCGACTATGAGATTGCGCCGCTGTGGGCAGGTCAAGGCGTTTCATTGCTCAAATCGAAAGGCACCGTCGCCGAGGTAGTAGAAGAGTTTGCGCGAGCCGAGGAGCTCTTACGTCGTTGGTGATGGAAGCCTCATCGCTTCGAACGGTCGATGGCGTTGAGCTCGCGATCTGGACGTTGCCTGGTGACGCCGTCCCCGAGTTCCTCTTGGTTCACGGCCTTGCTTCAAACGCCCGGCTCTGGGACGGCGTCGCCAGAGGTCTCCACGCCGAAGGTCACGGAGTCGTCTCCCTCGACCTGCGGGGCCACGGCGAGTCGGCCAAACCGTCGGACGGCTTCGATTTCGAAACGATGACAGCCGATCTCGCCGGGCTCATTGCAGCAAGGATGACCGCCCCCGTGATAGCGGCTGGACAGTCCTTTGGCGGCAATCTCGTCATCGAGCTGGCCGCGCGCTACCCGGATTTGGTGAGCGGAGTGGTCTGCGTCGACGGCGGATTTGTCGACCTCCAGAGCGCATGGCCGGATTGGGATGAAGCCCTCGGGATGCTGACACCACCGTCTCTCGATGATGTGCGGGAGGAGGCACTCGCTGGGAGCGGGGCTGAGCGCTACCCAGGATGGCCGCCAGAAGGCGTCGCCGCCCAGCTCGCCAACCTCGAGGTTATCTCAGACGGAAGAGTGAGACGACGGCTGAGTTTGGAGAACCACCTCAAAATTCTGCGAGCGATGTGGGAGCAAGCACCGGCCGAGGTGGCAACCAAAGTGAAGGTTCCCGTCCTGATCCTCGTGGCCGAGAACGGACCACCCCGACACCCCGCCCAGGTGGATCACTTTGCTGCCGGGCTCGCCAAGAGCAGAGTGATCTCTATGGCAGGGCATCACGACCTGCACGCTGAGCAGCCTGACAACGTGGTGGACGAGATCACCAATGCCCTTAACGACGGATTCTTGCAATGAGCGAAGGATTGATCGTCATCATTGGCTCCGGAGAGCTCGGTCCGTCGATGAAGACCACTTACCGGCATCTCTTCGAACACGTGGCTGCTTCATCAGTCACGATTCTCGACTCGCCCTACGGCTTCCAGGAAAACGCCGACGAGCTCACAACCCGCATCGAGAAACACTTCCGCGATAGCTTCGGTGTCAAGACGAAGGTGGCCAGCCTGCGCCGGACCGACGCCAAAGCAGCGGAGCGGCGGCGATTTCTCGAGTTCGTGGAGCAGTCCGAAGTCGTCTTCGCGGGGCCAGGTTCGCCGAGCTACGCCATCCGCGTGTGGAGCGGGCTCGGCATGCGCGAGGCCCTTTCCAAGGTCGTTGATCGAGGAGGAGGGGTGGTGATGGCCAGCGCCGCCGCGGTCACCCTGGGAGCAAGGTCGATCCCGGTCTATGAGATTTACAAAGTCGGCGCCGATCCTGTTTGGTTTGACGGCTTGGATGTGCTCGTGAGCTACGGATTGTCAGTGGCCGTCGTCCCGCATTGGAACAATCGCGAGGGAGGATTCCATGACACGAGCCATTGCTTTATTGGGTCAAGCGCTTTCGTCAGCTCGTCGCGGATTTGCCGGCTGAGATTTCAGTGTTGGGCATCGACGAGCACACTTCCCTCTCGATCCATGCCGCCACCGGAATGATGCGGGTGCTCGGAGCCGGGGAAGCTCACCTCAATGACAAGGACTTCGATTCGAGCCTGCCTAATCCCGGTTTCGTCTTACGTCCGGCCCTGCCGAAGCCGGCATCACCCCCGCCGGCTGCAAGCCCCTGGCAGCCGGTAATCGAGCTCCTTCTCGAAATCCGGGGCGATGCCCGCGCCCGCGGAGACTTCGACCAAGCTGATCTGATTCGAGAGCGTTTAGCAGCCGCGCGAATCGAGGTCCGTGACGGCGACGAAGGTACCAAGTGGTACGAGGCCTAGATGATTCTGCCTGCGTTCTCGCACAGCGGCATTCCTGAGAGCAGGCGGGCAGGGGACAAGCGTGAAAGGTCCAGGCTCGGCGTACGACCGATGATCAGCTCCGCCAGATGCCTCCCCACAGCGTGGCATTGCTGGAATCCGTGCCCGGAAAATCCGTTGGCGAGAAAAAGACCGGCGAGCTCCGGCCACTCGCCAATGATGCCGTTCTCGTCAAGGGTGTTCACTTCGTAGAGCCCCGCCCACCCGCCGGTCAAATGCACGGCTTCGAAGGCGGGGAGTTGAGCTGCGAGCTCCGGCCAGACCAGATCAAAGAACTTCTCGCGCCGGAAGGTGAAGTCATAACCGATCGGGTCATCGGGTTGTGACCACCCGCAGATGAACCGGTTGTCATGCTCGGGGATCACGTAGAGACCGGACGGCAGGAACACACTCGGCAGGCCGAACGCATCGACGTGGGTGTCAACCGTGAAAACGGTGCGCATCACCGGTTCCACCGGGAGCTCGACCCCGACCGATGCCGCCAAGGGTGCGCACCAGGCACCCGCGGCGTTGACCAACACCGGCGAATCGAGCCGGGTTCCATCAGACAGCTCAACCCCGCTGATTACATCCCCTTGCCGGCGAAACGCGGTCACCTCCTTCTCGATGAATTCCGCGCCATCGGCCGCGGCTCGGCGTACATAGCCCTGGAGGACCGCGGAAGGATCGACCGACCCGTCGAGTTGCCCCAAGGTTCCTGCTACGTAGCCGCTACTGGCATAGCCGGGGAACCTCGCGGCAATTTCCGCAGCGTCCAACCATGCAACGTCGCAGCCGAGCGCGTGTTGTCGCTCCAGGCCTTGGCGCGCCGCGACTTCGCCGTCTGAGTCGGTGAGAAAGAGATTGCCTTGGTGACGGGGCGCCGGATCGGGCCGCCATTCCCCGACTGCCATTCTTGGCGGAAAATCAGCCAGCACCTCGAAAGCGAACTGGGACATGCGGATGTTCTCTTCGAGGTTGAACTGCAGACGCACGTTGCCGTCAGAAAGGACCGTCGACGATTGCCGGTACGTCGGATCACGCTCAACCACCGCTACGACCAGGCTCGGGTCGAGCTGCAGCAGGTAGTAGGCGGTGGCCGCCCCCATCGCCGCCCCGCCCACGACGATCACGTCGTAGGTCAAGCAGCGGCTCGCGCCAACCGCCGCTGTTTGCGTGAAAGTTGGGCGGCGGTGACTCGTCGCCGCATGAAGGCGAGAGCCAACGCTCCAACGACAAAGGAATAGAGCACCGCCCCGAGAATGATTTCGATGCTGGGGAGCCGTCCCCAGAATGCAATATCTTGCAGAGCCTTGATCCCGTAGGTCGCCGGGATCAGATAGGAAACCACCTGTACCGCCGGCAGCAGCCGGGCGGTCGAGATGAAAAAGCCGCTGAAGAAGATCGACACCAACAGGGTGATCATTGCATATTGCACAGCCTGGCTTTCCGTCTTCGCTAGCGCGGACAGCACAAAGCCGAGACCTTGGGAGGCGAGCACGACCAAGAGCACGGCGAGCCCGTACCACCACCAGGAGCCCTCTGGTTGGAAACCGAAGGCGAACACCGAGGCAGCGGTCAAAGCCGCGCCGACCAAGAGGCCAATAACGACGTTGGCCAGGTATTTGCCGGCGAGGGCTTCGGCGCCCGAAAGCGGCGAGACTCGAAAGAGCTCCACCGAGCCCAGCGTTCGCTCCCGCACTAGCGATAAAGCGGCAAATGTGAGAGCGAGGTGCTGGACCAGCAGCGAAACCACTCCTGGGATGTAGTAATGCGTGAAGTCGACATCGATTCCCCCATAGCCAGACGACTCGCCGCGGAAGGGGCTGACCAGCACCGCTGGTTCGATGGCCTGGAAGTTTTCGATGTCGGCTTCCAAATCTTCGAGGTTTTGCTTAAGGGCGGTGAGGATTTCCGCCCGTTCGTCGCGGACGCCGGGCTGGTTGAGCTGGTCGGCTTTCGCGAGAGCCGAATCGAGGGCAGATCCGGAGGGCTCGGACAAGGTCTGTTCGCCGACCGCCTCGATCACCGCATCCGAAGCGGCGACGCGACGGGCGAGTTCGTCCAGGCTGGCGAGTAAGTCGGCCCGGCTGCTCTCAAAAGCAACTCGGTCGTTTGCGTCCACTGCGGCGATCATCGCCCCCACCGCCGTCTGCGCGACGGGCAACGGGGCCCCAATCTCGGCGGCCCGGCCTTGCCCGGCGGCGACCACGTCCTCCAAAACTTCGCGGTTGACCTGATCCACTGCGCTCTGGGCGAAGAGCTCTACCACCGACGACTCGAAGGGGTCGATTTGGTCGTGCATGATGGTGATGACCGCTTGCTCTCCGCCTCTTACGGTTTCTACGACGTCAGACGGAATCACCACCGCGACATTGGCCTCGCCGCTCGCCAACATCGCCTCCGCCTCCTCGACGCTGGTGAGCGTTCCGACCAGTTGCGCCTGGGGACCGAGCGCGTCGGCGAGCTGCTCGCTTCGCTCGGCTATGCCGGAATCGGAGGGCGCCACGACCACAGTGCGCAGCACTGGCGGTTCGGGATTGAACCCAACACCAAATAGGAAAAGGATCAAGAAGGGTCCGAGAACCAAAGTGACCAGCAAGCGGGGCTGTCGAAAGACCTCGACGGTGTCCTTCTTGAAGAACGCCATCGCCCGCATGAATCTGCCTTTGACCCGTTCTACTGGCTTAGCCATCCGATTCCTCTCCGGCGTCGAGCCGCGTCACGAGCTCGACGAACACATCGTCGAATGGAGGCTGAAAGGGCTCGACAGATTCGACCACCAGGCTGTTGGCAGTGGCCCACTGGGAGAGATCGGCAGCAACATCGCCGGCATCTTCGACCACCAAGCGGTATTCCCCAGGACCCCTTGCCTCCCAGCGAGTGGCACGGGCAGCTTCGACCAAGCGACTGATTTGCTCGCTGGTGAGCGCACTCTCAAAACGAACATCCAGCACCTCACCGCCCATCGCTTGGCGACGCAAACCTTCGGGGGTGTCGATTGCGATGAGACGCCCCCGAGAAAGCACTCCGACTTTGTCGCAATACGCCGCCTCGCCAACGTACTGGGTGGTTACGAAGATGGTGCGGCCCTGCTCCTTCAGGTCGATGAACCTATCCCAGAACTTGCGTCGCAACACGGGGTCGATGCCGGCGGTCGGCTCATCAAGGAACAAAAGCTCGGGTTCGTGAATCAAGGTTGCCGCCAAAGCGAGCCTGCGCTGCATCCCTCCTGACGCGTTGCGTAGCAATCGATGGCGCGCACTCAGCAGATCGACAAAGTCGAGCATCTCTCGCACTCGCCGGCGGCGGCCTCGCCAGCGGACGCTGAACAGCGAGGCGGCGAAATTCAGGTTCTGGCGGAGAGTGAGCTCGGGGTACAGCACCGAGAGCTGTGGCATGTATCCCAAGTAGGAGCGAGCAATGCGATCGAATTCGAGCGGCGACTTTCCGAGCACCAGCAGGTCACCGGAATCGGCGGCGATGATCCCCGTGAGGAGGCGGATCGTGCTGGTCTTGCCCGAACCGCTGGGGCCGATGAATCCGAAGATCGAGCCTTTGGGAATATCAAGATCGAGATCGAACACTCCTACCCCTGGTTCGAACTCCTTGCTCAAGCCCCGAGCCCAAACAGCCGAATCCGTTGGTGTGACTGTCTCTTGAGGACGTTCGTCGATGGTGGTAACCACATCGCCCGCGACCGACTCGGTTTCACCGGCCGGAAACGCCGCGGCCTCGTCGAGAACATCCATGCCCAGGGGAGCAATGGGGTCAACCTCGGGATTAACAGCTCGAGGTTGGCTGTGGTCGATCACCACGGGCGATTCGGTTTCGGATCGCTCCGCTTCGGGAACTGGCCCCTCGTTGATGTCACCCACCTCTGGGCCCCACCGATGAACTTGCTGACAACATGAGCGAAGAGCGGATACCCGAAGCGAAACCTTCCGAAACAGGCTCCCCTTCGGAACCCCTCAAGTGGCAGCAGGTTTGGCCGCCGTTATCGTATTGGTCGAAGGCTTCGCTTGTGATCATCAGCGTCGTCATTACGGTCCGCATCTTGGCGGTCCTGCAGAACCTGCTGCTGATCGTGGTCGCCGCGTTTGTGATCTCGTTGGGATTGCAGCCGGCGATCAAGTGGATGGAACAGCGCGGCCTCAAACGGGGAGCGGCGATGGCCCTGATGCTGTTGCTGGCGCTCGCCGCCGCCACCGGCGCGGGACTGGCTGTGCTGCCGGTGATTGTCGAGCAGGCCGCGCAGGCGCTCGAAGGAATTCCTCCGTTTATCGAGTCCCTGCAAGATCGTCCCGGAGTCATTGGCGACGTGGCCTCGAGGTTTGATCTCGGCGGAGGCACTGGAGTGAACATCGACCCCTTGGCGATAGTGGGCTCGGTGGTCGTGACCATCTTCAACGTCGTCACCCTCCTGCTCCTGACTCCGTATTTCGCCGTTGCTTTTCCGGGGATGAAGTCTGCTCTGTTCCGGCTTACCAGGAGGTCAAACCGAGAGGACTTCGTTTTCGTGGTCAACCGAGCCGTCGATCTGACCTCGAATTACATCGTGGGCAACCTCGCGATCAGCCTGATGGCCGCGGCGACGTCGTTCGTCGCCTTCTTGCTGCTCGGTCTCCCTTACCCGCTGGCCCTGGCGACGTGGGTGGGGATCATGGATCTGATCCCGGCGATCGGCGCCCTGATCGGCATGATCCCCGTGATCGCGGTCGCCTCTCAGCTCGGTGGGCAGAAGCTTCTTTTCTCGGTCGTCTTCTTATTGCTCTATCAGCAGTTCGAGAACTATGTGATCGCACCCCGGGTAATGAAGAAGGCGGTCAACCTCAACCCAGCTTTGGTGATCATCTCGCTTCTCGTCGGCGGCAGCTTGGCCGGGTTGGTCGGCGCATTGCTTGCCCTGCCAGTGGCTGCGCTGATCAAGGTGTTGCTCACCGAGTTCTTCGTCCGCGACCGGATGGAAATGGTTCGCCAGGAACCCGAAGAACCGGTCTCCCAGCGACGCATCCGCGGGCGGATAGGGAGCAGACCCCTGCCATAGACATCACACATCAGACTGGATCGAGTCTGAAGTCTGAAGTCTGATGTCTCTAGAGAACCTCGTCCGTCGAGGTGTCGCGGGTCACGGTGAACCAGCGGCGGCAGCCGTAGTCGTGGAACCAGCGCTCAACTGAGGGACCGAAGGGGTTGGTGCGCATGAATCCGCGGTCGAGGTCGCGGGCATCGGGGTCGGTAATCGACTCGGGGATGGCGGGGATCTCCCCGTAGCGAAACTCCTCCACGGTTCGACGGCCGCAATTGGGACAGGTCAGGTAGAGCATTACTGGGTCCCGGCCGATCCGCGATCCGACAGGGGAAGATCCCTGGCAAAGCGGTCGAGGCCGAACGGCGCGATGAGCTCGGGCACCTCGCCGGTGGCAATGAGTTGGGCCATCGCCTCACCCCCGGCAGGGATCGCTTTGAAGCCCCAGGTTCCCCAGCCAGTGGTGACGAGCAACCCTTCCCGACCCGTCGGTCCCATCACGGGTGAGTAGTCGGGAGTCATGTCGCAGATCCCGGCCCATTGTCGAAGCACCCGAAGGTCGGCAAGAAACGGCAGCAAAGCCAAGGCTCGGCCCGCACACGACGAGAGGAAGCCGTAGCTCGATCGGTAGGAATAGGAAGGTTGGCGATCGATCTCAGCGCCGATCAGGATTTCGCCACGAGCGGTTTGGCTCGCGTAGAAGAGGAGCTCTGTAGAAGCGACGATCGCATCGAGACCGGGTTGGTAATGGTTGGTGACGAAGGCCTGCAAAGGGTGCGACCGAATCGGCAGACGCAACCCGGCCATGGACGCCACCATCGTCACCTGCCCGCCCAGAGCCATCATCACCACCCCGGCCGAAATGTCGCCGCGTTCGGTCTTGACTCCGGTGACCCGGTCTCCGCTCAACTTCAGGCCAGTGACAGTTGTGTTTTGGTGCACCTCGACCCCGTTCTGCATCGCCCCTTCGGCCAGCGCCCAGACCACCCGATCGTGCCGCGCGGTCGCGCCTCGCGGGTGATATGAGGCGCCCATGACTGGGTATCTCCCGCCTCCCGCGAGGTCGATTTGCGGGCAGATCTCTTTGATCTCGTCCGGCCCGATGAAGACCGTCTCCGCGCCGTAGGCCTGGTTGAGCGCGGCCCGGGCCCGTTCCGCCCGCAGCCCCATCTCGGTATGGGCAATCCACAACAGCCCCTTCTCCTTGTGCATGATCCAACGACCCGTCTCCTCTTCGAGTCCTTGAAAGAGCTCGAGCGAGCGTTGGTAAAAGCGAATCGCTTCCGGCACGCCATAGTTCGCTCTGATGACCGTCGTGTTGCGACCCGAGTTCCCCGAGCCGATGTAGCCACGCTCGATTACCGCGACGTCTCGGATGCCATGGCGGGTGGCGAGGTAATAAGCCGTGGCCAGCCCATGTCCACCGCCACCCAGGATGACGACGTCGTACTCGGAACGAAGCCGGTCGGGCCAGGTCAATCGAACTCGACTCTCGACAAACTCGTTCACCTGAACCGTTCCTCGAACTCTGCGGCGTAGGCCGCGGCCACGATCACCAACGAACGATCACCGTCGATCCAAATCTTGGCCGGAAGCCCGGCCACCATTCCTTGGTTGAGCCCCGCGTGGATTTCGAAGGCGCAGAGCCTGACGAGCGCCTCTCGCAACTGATCCTCGCCGAATCGCCAAGCCACCCAGCCCGAGTCCGGGACGACGATCGCGAAGGGGTCGTCGACCTGTACGTCACCTCCGATGACCAGGGCGTCGTCGAGCGCAAGCCGCATCAGCAACGTCCCCGGGCTCACACGGACGGCGTCGAGGGCGGCCGGTCGCGCGATGACCCGCGTCGCTTCGAGAGGTTCAAGCACGGGCGCGTGCTCCGTCGGGATCGTAAAAGGGATGCGAGGCGTGTCGAACCGGGCGACCGTCGCAGGAAATGCCCTCAGGTTCTGTTGGGTCGGAGCGCAGCCAGCCAAGCATCACCGTCTTGGCCAGCACCGGGCTGTAGCGAGCCGAGGTGACTTGACCGACGGGCGTAGCGACCTGCCAGAGGATCGCTCCTTCGATGGGTGCCGGTCCGTCCATCTCCCAGCCGAGGAGCCGTTTGTTGAGTGGCAACCGATTGGTACGCAACAGCGCCTGTTTGCCAACGAAGTCGGGTTTGCTCAGACGAGCTGCCCATTCCAGTCCTAGCCGGCGCGGGGTGGAGTCGTACTCGGAATCCATGCCGACGATGAAGTGACCTTTCTCCAGTCGCAGGGTGAACAACGCATCGAGGCCGTGGGGATAAGACCCGAGATCCGCGCCCGCCCCCTCCAGACGACGCCAAAGCTCCACCGAATTGGAGAACGGGTGATGCAGCTCAAAGGACACCTCACCGGTGAACGACAACCGCACGATGCGACACTCGACCCCAAAGACCGCTGCATCAACGTGCGCCAGATATGTGGGCGGTGAGTCGACACCCCCTCGTCGCAGCAGTTCGCTAGCCAATGGTCCGGTCACGTTGATCGCGCCCAACGACATCGTGCGATCGAGGATCCGAACGTCGAGATCGAAGGTCTCGGCCCAGTCGCGCACCCACATTTCGGCGAACGACGCGCCACCCGAGGTGAAAGTGAGATAGAACCGGTGCTCGCTCAGCCGGCAAATTAACCCGTCATCGAGGACATATCCGCGCTCGTCAAGCAGGAGGGCGTAGCGCACCTGACCGTCCTTGAGATCTGCCACCCGGCACGGATAGAGCTTCTCCAATAGCGCCACCACATCGGGCCCTGAGATTTCCATCTTCCCAAGGGTGGACACGTCGCCCAACGAAACCCTCTCACGCACCGACCAATATTCTGCTTCCGGATCCGGATAGCGCCAGGGTCGCCACCACGCGCCAAAGCGGTCCATGGTGGCGCCAAGGCGAAGGTGCTCATCGTGGAGCGCGGTTCGTCGAAAAGGAGGCAGGTCATAGCCGGCGGCCACCTCACCCATCGTTGCCTGCCGGGTCAAGGGGCGGGCAGTGAATGGCGCCGGGGTCGAGACCCCTTTGGCCGCGAGGAATGAACGCAGATGAGGAAGGCAGACCCCGCCTTGACACGTACCGGTCCCGGCAAGAGTCGCCCTCTTGAGCAACTCCATCTCTCGAAATCCGCGATCCCACACCGCTTCGAGATCAGAAACGGTCACATCCGAGCAGGGGCAGACAACCCCCGCAGTGGGCGGCGGTGGGAGGGAGTCGGTTAGGCCAGCTTCGCCAACCACCTCGACTTCCATCCCCTGACCCATCCGAAGGAGACCCGATCGAGGATGAAGCCCGAGATCGACCACGACCGTCGAGGCAGCGATCCGATCACCGGCGGCAGTGACGACTGCTTCCACTCGACCCGACCCCTCGAATCGCTGCGGCTGCTCGTCAATGGTGACGGCATCGCCCAAATCGATACCGGCGGCGCGGAGGCTTTCAGCGGCGCGCTTGGTGAAGATCCCATCGAGCTCGGAACCAGGACAGATCGGTTGCTCCTCGGCGGCGCCGGTGGCGACGACCACCCGCGAGCACTGCACGCTCACCATCCCCGCCGGGGTCTTGGCGACGACGGTGGGACCGGCATAGAGGCCAATGGCCTCCTCTCCTCGATGCGCATCAAAGGAAATGACGGTGCCATCAGCGTCACGCGCCGCGGCCAGGCCGCTTTCTCCCTGGCCGACAACGACTACGTCGGCGAACGCGGTGCGAAGGTCGGTCTCGAGCGCTCGAGACTCGTCGGGCAGTCGGGGGGTGTCGGTTTGCCGTGCTACCTCAAGCGCGGGCCGAGCCGCGACTTGGCAGCTACGCACATAGGCGACGCCATCGACCTCGACGACACAGTTGGGACAGTCGCCTCCGAGACATATACAACCGCCGCCACGCGGATGGATCCCCTGTCGCAGGAGCGCCACCGCCACTGAGTCTCCTTCTTCAAAGGGGATCTGTCGGTCTCCGAAGAGAAAGTTCAGAGCTCCACCACCGTCCGCGCCCCTTCGCCGTGTTGGAGCCGATCAAAGGCGTCGTTGATGCCTCCGAGATCGGTGCGATGCGAAACAGTTCGAGACAAGTCGAGCTCACCCTTGGCAACCAGCTCGGCCAACTCTGCAATCTCAGCGGCGGGATTGCCAGATCCGTAAAAGGAGCCGATCAAGCTTTTCTCGGAGGAGAAATCGATGGCCGAAATCTTGGCCGAGGTGCCGGCCGGTGCAATCCCGACGACGATGACGGCGCCGCCCGGAGCGATGAGCCTCCAGGCATTTTCGATGGTCTCCGGCCGGCCCACGACTTCGAAGACACGGTCAAACCCCGGAGTCACACTCTCCGGTGCCGAAAAGCTGGTGGCCCCCTGGGCGAGCGCCAATTCCGCTTTCTCGGGTACGGGATCGATGGCAACAATCTCGTCCGCCCCAGCCTTCGCCGCAGCGGCGATCACTTGGAGACCCACTCCTCCGCAACCGATCACCGCCACCCGATCGCCGGGCTGCACCCTTCCCGCGTTTCGCACCGCACCGAAACCGGTGACCACCGCACACCCCACCAACGCGGCTTCATCAAATGCGAGGTTGGTTGGGATCTTTACGACTGAACGAGCAGAAACCACCGTCCTTTCCGCGAATGCACCGACGGCGAGAAATTGCTGAAGCGCGGTGCCGTCCGACCGCTGCATCCGGTGGGTGCCGTCGAGCATGGTTCCCGAAAAGGCGGCCTTCGAGCCCGGCTCACAAAGGTTGGATCGACCTCGGAGGCATTGCCGGCACTCGCCACACGACGGAAGAAAACAGAAGGAAATGCGGTCGCCGATAGCCAGCCCGTCAACTCCTTTTCCCAGCTTGGTCACTGTTCCGGAGCCTTCGTGGCCAAGGACTGTCGGGAACCGATGCAGCCCAAAGTGACCAAGGGCGAGGTGAAGGTCGGAGTGGCAAACCCCGGCGGCGGCCACCTCGACTTCGACCTCGCCTGGCTGCGGCGGAGCGAGCTGTATCTCTTCCTCGCGAGCGCGCTCACCGGCACCGAGCCAAACCGCCGCTCTCATCTGACTCGCCATTTCTCGAGACCTTCGAAATCAGGTTCCATTCCGAGTCCGGCACCGGATGGGGCGGTGACAAAGCCGTTGTTCATTTCGAGCGGCTCAGAAAGCATGAAGTCTCTTCGGGCATATGTCCAGGCGGGGGGATCGTACGGGAACTCGAGGTAGGCGCCATTCGACCAGGCCAGTGCCACGTGAAGGTTGGCGAGGAGACCGTAACCCGTCGACCACGTATGGGGCGACCATATGCGACCTTGCTCACGCGCCCAACCGGCTACGTCCCGGCACCCGTGCACTCCTCCTGCCAGAACAACATCGTTTTGGATGACATCTACGTGTTCGACCAACTGGCGGCTCGCGGAGAGGTCGCGCACCATCTCGCCCGCGGCGATCGGCAGCAGGTCCAGCTCGCGCAAGCGGCGATAGCCGTCGAGGTTGACCGTGTCGAGCGGTTCTTCCAGCCAAAAGACGCCGAGATCGGCGAGGGCGCGGGCGCAGTCGGCCGCGGTGGTCAGATCCCAAGCTGGAGTGGTATCCCCCGGCATGCGCCATCCTTGGTTGGCGTCGACCATCAGGTCGAAGTCGGGACCTACCGCTTCCCGAGCCTTCTCGACCACGGGGAGGTCGGAACGCCAATCCGCGGTATGAAACCTGATCTTGGCCGCGGTCACCCCCGCCTCCTTGCTGGCGATCAAGCGTTCCGCTCGCTCCTCGGCGCCGATTCGCTCGCCGGTCGACTGATAGACCTTGTAGGTGTCACTCTCGCCACCGAGCAGTTGCCACAGCGGTAGGTCGGCCGCCTTGGCGACAAGATCCCACACCGCGACCTCAACCGTCCAGTTGCGGCCTCCGTGAAAGTCAACGGAGGCGCAGATACTCCAAACCTTGTCGGTGTCGGTCGGGTCGACCCCGACGAGGAGACGCGCCAACAGGTCGAGATCCGGAACCTGGGCTCCCCCGCAAAATCCTCGGATTCCCTCGTCGGTCGTCACCACAACAATCGTTTCAGAAAATGCTCGCCGGGGTATGGGATCCCACGAAGCGCCAAACGGAGGTTCAAGGGGGACCCGATATGAGCGCTCCTCCAATGAAGTGATCTTCATTGGAGGCGTCTCATTCTCCTCGCAGGATCTGGTTCAGTGGGCCAGCGCGGTTTCGGTTGGACGCAGCTCCCTGACTGCGTGCCACACCCGAGTCTTACGACGGAAGTCCCAATACTTGGTGCGATCGATCTCGAGGTCGGCGCCTCCCGGAAGCCCGCCTGGCAGGACCCCGTTGTGGATCCGCACCGTTCGGTAGAAGATCGGCGACAACTCGCGCGCGGCACGGGCATGGGATTCGCTCGACCGCCAGCGCTCGCGTACCTCAGGCGCATCGTGAAGGATGAGATTCGCCCAATTCCCGTCAGGGAGCTCCACCGACGAATAGCTCAGAATTCCAAGATGCTGACGAAACTCGAGCACAATTTCCGTATTCGCCTCCTCGAGCGGAGCACCATCGAGATCGAGATGCCGCTGCCCGAAAAATCCCACCACGCAAACGTACGACGAGTCTTTGAGAACCTCGGGGCGAGTCACGATGATTCGATGCCGACGTCCATCGACGTCCCACTCCTGGGGAACAAACGCGATGAGGTCGGAAGCGATCAGCTTGGCCATCCCGTAACGCAATTCCTCGAGCATCGATCTCAAGACATCCAGGTCGTGCGCATAGAGAGCGATCGATGTGAACGGGCGTCTCGGAACCGATTCTGTGGGGGATAGGGCAATCGGTTCCATAGATGGCGAATCTACTAGGCGATACCCTGCGATCTAGACCATGAAGTTGACCTTCTCCGCTCGCCTCTCGCCGCCTCAGAACGAGCTGTTTCGTGGCAAGCTTGAGGCAACCGGGGTCGATCACAACTGGGTCGAGGACGACGAGCCCGATCTCGTGTACCTATGTGGCCTGCCCGCTTCCTATCTGCTCGATCGTTACACGCCACTCGCGGCTCCGCTTCTGTCCGCAGAGCGATATCAGGGCAGGCCTTGGTATTTCGTCGATGTGATCGGTCGCCGCGGTGAAACCGCCGCTCACCGTTGGGCTTTCAACGAGAAGGCGTCGTTCTCCGGCTGGCTCGCGGTACAGCATGGGCTTTTGCGCGACGGACCTTTTCTTGAGGACATCTCCTGGGTGGAAACCGGTTCCCATCTCGATTCGATCGAAGCGGTGGGAGGCGGGCGAGCCGATCGAGCCGGCATCGACTCGATCATCCTCGACCTCGCGCCGCACTTGCTCGGCAGGCTCGAAGTCGTCGCCACTTGGGGACCATGGCCGGCACCGCCAGTGATGGCGTCGCGTCGCCTCGGAGCCGACGTGATGAGCCGGCTCCGAGCAAGTCTTTCTAGCAACGAAGGTGGCCAATGGCTGTTGCTCGAAGAGGATCATCTCGCGCCGATCATTGCGCTCTCCCCTGGCAAAAGCCGGCCTTCGTGAGTAGACCCGGTTCTACCCGAGCCGAGCGACGCGCCCGTGGCGGGCTCCACCAGCTTCCCTGGCGCAATCTCACCAATCCCTACGCACCGATCAAGGTGATCAGCGAGGATCAAGTCGAAGCGATTCACCAGGCTTCGCTTCGCATTCTGGCCGAGATCGGAATGGACTTCCTTCATCCCGAAGGGGTCTCCCTCTTGGCGGAGGCCGGTTGCGCGATCGAGGATCAGCGGGTGCGATTCGACCCCGATTGGGTGGTCGAGATCGTTGGCAAGGCCCCTGCCCGATTCACGCTTCATTCGCGCAACCCCGACCGCAACCTCGCAATGGGTGACAACTCCATTTCGTTTGCGACCGTCGCCTCAGCTCCCAACAGCTCAGACTTCGATGGTGGGCGGCGAACCGGCAATTTCGCCGACTTCACCAACTTCGTCCGGCTTGGACAGCACTTCAACATCATCGGTCTCTTCGGCGGCTATCCGGTCGAGCCGATCGATCTCAGCCCGGCCACCCGACACCTCGACTGTCTCGCTGCCTATGTGACGCTCTCCGACAAGGTCTTTCACGCCTACTCGCTGGGCCGCGGCCGTATCCTCGATGCCCTTGAGCTCGTTCGGATCGGACGTGGCGTCAGTCGGGAAACGCTCTCGGAGGAGCCGTCGCTCTACACCGTCATCAACACCTCGTCGCCACTCCGACTCGACGGACCAATGATCGAAGGTCTGATCGAGATGGCGCGGATGGGCCAGGTGGTCGTGGCAACGCCGTTCACGCTCTCCGGAGCCATGGCCCCGGCCACCATCAGCGGTGCCCTCGTCCAACAAAATGCAGAAGCTTTGGCCACGATCGCATTGGTGCAGACGGTGCGCCCCGGCGCGCCGGTGATGTATGGCGGATTCACCTCCAACGTCGACATGAAGTCAGGGGCGCCGGCGTTTGGCACGCCCGAGTACACGAAGGCAGCTTTGGCCGGCGGCCAGCTCGCCCGTCGTTATCACCTGCCCTATCGATCATCCAACGCATGCGCCGCCAACGCTGTCGACTCGCAGGCTGCCTACGAAGCCGAGATGTCGACCTGGGGGGCGGTGATGGGCCACGCCAACCTGGTCATGCACGCCGCCGGTTGGATGGAGGGTGGCCTTGTCGCCTCCTTCGAGAAGTTCATGATCGACGTCGAGATTTGCCAGATGATGTCCGAGTTTCTGCAGCAGCTCGAGATCGACGATGGAGCGATCGACGCGATCGCCGGCGTCGGGCCCGGCGGCCACTTCTTTGGATCGCCGCACACCCTGGAGCGTTATGAGTCAGCTTTCTACGCACCTTTGATCTCGGACTGGCGCAATTTCGAAACGTGGGAGCAAGCCGGCGCGCCCACCGCCGCCGACCACGCCCACCGTCGCTGGCAGGAAGCCCTGGCCGAATATGTCGAACCGGAATTCGATGACACCCTCCGCGCCGAGCTCGACGACTTCGTCGGCCGTCGCAAATCCGAAGGCGGTGTCGGCTAGGGCCCCGCCCCCATTCCTAAGGCGATTTTGGTGGCTAGGCAACCACCCAAACCTTAGGTTCGGGTTTTGGTCACGCCGCGGAACGTTGAGTTTCTAGCCTGGGCGGGTGAGCGTCGGTGAACTACTCGAGCAGATCGCTGAAGTCGGCCTCGATCCGGAAACTCGCGGCTACCACCGGTTCTCCTACTCCGGCGCCGACGTGCAGATGCGCGATTGGTTCGTTCGGCAGGCTCTCGCCCGCGGGTTCCGCACCGCTACCGACCGCAACGGCAACCTCTGGGCGACGCGAGGAGATGGTCCCTATTTTGCCACCGGGAGCCATCTCGACTCGGTGCCGAACGGTGGAGCCTTCGACGGACCATTGGGTATCACTACCGCGTTTGCCGCCTTAGACCTGATCGACCAACAACGCGACGTGGCAGTGGTCGCGTTTGCCGAGGAGGAAGGATCTCGTTTTGGGGTCGCCTGTCTCGGTTCCCGACTCGCCACCGGTGCGATCGATCCGGAGCATGCCCGGCGACTCGAGGACCGCAACGGGGTGTCGCTCGAAGGTGCTCTGGGCGCGGTCGGGATCGATGCGGGAGAGCTAGGACCTGATCCCGAGCGTTTGGACCGGATCGAGTCCTTCATCGAGGTGCATATCGAGCAGGGCCGCGGCCTTGCGGACGTTGATTCGCCGCTGGCGGTGGCGGCTTCGATCTGGCCCCACGGCCGCTGGCGGCTCGATTTCAATGGTCGTTCTGATCATGCCGGGACCACGCGCATGGACGACCGGCAAGATCCGATGATTGCATTCGCCGGCATGGTGCTCCGATTGACCGAGCAGGCCCAAGCCCTGGCCGCACGGGCAACTTTCGGCCGCGTTCATGTGACGCCGAACGCGACCAATGCCATCCCCTCGCGGGTGAGTGCCTGGCTCGACGCCCGCGCCGCCACCGATGAGGACCTCATCGGTCTGATCGATTCGGTTTCTGCCAGGAACGGCGTCGAAGTGTCGGCCGAATCGATGACCGCGGCCGTGACGTTCGATCCGAATCTCCGTGACCGAATCTCCACACTCTTGGGCGGCCCCCCATTGCTGTCCACCGCCGCCGGGCACGACGCCGGGATCCTCTCCACTTATGGCATCCCCACGGCGATGATCTTTGTCCGCAACCCGACAGGGGTGTCCCACTCGCCCGACGAGTATGCGAGTCCCGAGGATTGCGACGCGGGAGTGGAAGCTCTCGCCAAGCTGCTCACCGAGTTGTGAGCCATTTCTGGTGTGAAGCTGCGTGGATCGGCGGCGCCATCAGCGAAAAAGTGCTGATCGAATGCGACGAGGCGGGGACCATCGCCGCGATCGAAAATATCGCGGTTTGTCCGCCATTCGCGACGGCCGTTCCCGGTTTGACTTTCCCCGGCTTCGCTAATACCCACTCGCACGCTTTTCATCGCGCCCTCCGGGGACGCGTGACTCAAGACTCATTTTGGGGATGGCGCGATGCCATGTACGAGTTAGCCGCCAGACTCGATCCCGAAAGTTACCTGCAGCTCGCAACCGCCGTGTTCGCCGAGATGGCGCTCGCCGGGTTCACAGTCGTCGGCGAGTTCCACTACCTGCATCATCAGGCCGGGGGTCGTCCGTACGACGACCCCAACGCCATGGGTAAAGCCCTGACCGGGGCTGCGAAGGCCGCCGGCATTAGACTGACGTTGCTCGACACCTGCTATCTCCAGGGCGGACTCGGAAAGGAACTCTCGCCACCGCAACGACGATTCGCCGACGCCGACGTTGACGACTGGGCGAGACGCCGGGCCTTGCTCAAAGGGTACGCACGGACACAGATCGGAGCGGCGATCCACTCGGTCCGGGCTGTGCCTCGGGAGGCGATGTCCGAAATCGCGGCCGCGGGTCGAGGAGGCCCGCTCCACATCCATCTCTCCGAGCAACCGGCCGAGAATCAGCAGACTCTTGCAGCACATGGGATGAGCCCAACCGCGCTTTTGGCCAAAGAAGGGGTCTTGAGTGAAGACCTCACCGCGGTCCATGCCATCCATCTCGAGGCAGAGGACATCGCGCTGTTGTCCTCGAGTGGAGCAACAGTTTGCGCCTGTCCAACGACCGAAGCCGACCTCGGCGATGGCATTGGGCCCTTCGCCGAGCTTCACCGCCAAAAGGTTTCCTTGACGATCGGGACCGACCAACACGTCTTCATCGACCCGTTCCTCGAGATCCAGCGGCTGGAGATGGATCAACGTCTGTTGACCAGGCAGCGGTCGGTGTTCAACGTCCGCGAGCAGATCGACGCCTTGACCCAGCATGGCTACCGGGCGCTCGGGTGGGCGAACGGCGGCCTCCTCGAGGTCGGCGGTCTTTGCGACCTCACCTCGATGAAGAGCGACTCGGTGGGGACCGCGGGCGTTCCCTTAGCCGAGAAACCGTCGGTGGCCTCGGCAGTCGACGTCGAAACGGTGGTCGTCGGCGGCCAGGTCGTCGTTGCCAGTGGTCAACACGTTTTGGGAGAGATCCCGGCGTTGCTCAAGGAGGCAATCGATCCGCTCTGGGGATAGCGGTGGAGGCGACTGCCCGGGCTCGGGCCGAGGTTCTGGCGAGAAGTTGTTCGAGGGGTCCCCGACCCACGAATTGCGCCCAAATCCAGCCGGCGACGAAGGCGACGAGAACATGAATGACGAGCAGCCGCGGCCGTTCTTCGATGCCCGCCCGCGTCGCCAGCGCGAGTACGTGAATCGTGTAAAGGCTCAGGGTCATTGCCCCGGCCGCGGCCAACCAACCCAAGACCCGAACGATCAGCAGTGCCCCTCCCACCACAAACAACGAAGTGCCAATCGTGTGAAGGAGGTCCAGCGGCGTCGCAGAGTGAGGCGTGGCCACCGCGAGATAAAGGACAGAATCGGTCGGAGTCACTCCAAAGAATTGGATAGGGAGGTCGCCGAGTCGATTGCCCACCACCAGGTTGAAGACGACGGGGCTGACGATGGCCAGCGCTCCACCCGCTAGGGCAAGTCGTCGCGCCACCTTGCTCGAGGTGAGATCGAGACGCCCCACCGCCAACCCCGTCCAGATATAGCCCAGCCAGGGGATCACCGGGTAATAACCCGTCAGCAAGAGTTCCCTTAACAATGTGATCGGTTGGAGGAGGGCGGTGAAGTTCGGCTGCAGAAACGTCGTCTCCGGCAACAACGTGCGGGCGAAGTGACTGGCAACCGGCACGACCACCACCCAGATCGCAGCCACCCATAACAGGCGGCGGATGCTCCACCCGAGGCCGAGCGTCGATAAGAGGAATAGGAGGGCATAGTTGACGAGAATGATCGCCACTCCGGAGTCGAGCTCACCGAGGGTCAACCCGATCAAAGCAATGATTGGGACCCGGGCAAGGACTCCGACGCGAGCCGCCCGCAGCGCCATCCCATGCGGTGGATTCTGACGTCCGTTAGCGAGCGCCAGACCAATGCCGGCCACCACGGCAAAGAGCGCTGAGGCGCGGCCGGAAGCAAGCAGGTAGGCCAAAGACGTCGACTCGTCGGCGTCGCGCGAGGGGAGAATATGAACCGCCATCATTCCGATCAGGGCTAGTCCCCTCGCCGAGTCGATCCCGTAAAGACGGGTTCCGGCCGGCGACGATGCGGTCACTAAGTGAGGCTACCGGGCTAGGGTTTTCGTTCATGACCACTGGGAAAAGGGGGATTCTGCTCGCCCTGATCGCCTTGCTCGCCACCCTGAGTGGCGGTAGCCAGCCAGCTGGTGCCGAGCCCGGTGTGGCCGTCGCGACCGACCGGATCCTGGCGGGTGTATATGCGCCGCAGCAGTGGTTTTCCGCCGACCACATCCTCGCTCTCAACGCGGCGTCGGGAAAAAACGTCTCGATCGGAGGTCTCTGGTTCGACGTCGATGAGCCCCCGGCCAACGTCCATTACATGCTCGACGAGATTTGGTCGGCCGGCGTCACGCCATTTGTCAACATTCACGTGGCAGTAACGGCGGCGGAGGTAGCCGCCGGGGCGGTGGACGATCACATCTCAGCCATGGCCTCGGCGGTGGACGCGTGGTTGGCCAAGGGCGGTGGCCGGTCGGTGATGCTGGCGCCGATGCCGGAGATGAATGGGGATTGGATTCCCTACGGGATGACGCCGACTGACTTCATCGCCGCGTATCGCCATTTCGTCTCGGTGGCATCGCAATCGGGCGCCACCTTCTGGCGGGTTCGCTGGGTCTTCGCCCCCAATGGGTGGTCGGCTCCTCCCTATCACATGGCTGATTACTACCCCGGCGCCGACGTTGTCGACCTCGTCGGGATGTCCGCCTACAACTGGGGATCAGCTCAGGTTGGGGCTTACTGGACGACGGTCGACCAAACCATGGGCGGCGCCCTCGACGAGGCCCGTGGCTTCGCTCCCGAGAAGCCTTTCTTGATTTCCCAAACGGCCAGCTCTCCGTTCGGTGGCGACAAGGATGCCTGGATCAGAGATTTGTTCGCCTATCTGGCGGATGATCCCAACGCCGTCGGCTTCATCTACTTCAACATAGAAAAGGAACACGATTGGTCGATGTTCAATGGAGGACTGGTGGCTCCGGGCTGGCGGGATGGGATGAATTTCGAAACGACGGTCTACCAATGGCCGCTCGACGATTGGTTCCAGCCCGGGATGCTGACGGTCGACACCTACTTAACTCCCTTCGACGGCACCTTCTCCGACGACGACTCCTCGGCCTTCGAGGAGGACATTGAATGGCTCTACTCGAGCGGGATCACGACGGGTTGCGCGGCTACTTTGTATTGCCCGACGAGCCCGGTTTTGCGGGGCCAGATGGCCACTTTCCTGTCGAGGGCCCGCGGGCTCCCACCTCCCACGGCCGACTATTTCGCTGACGATGCCGGTTCGCCCTACGAGTCGAGTGACAATCAGGTCAAGGAAGCCGGGATATCCAACGGCTGCTCAGCCACCGCCTTCTGTCCTAATGCTCCCACGACGCGTGAGCAGATGGCTTCGTTCCTGGTCCGCGCGCTGCAGCTCCCCGCCTCCACCTTCGACTACTTCGGCGACGACGAAGGGTCGATCCATGAGGCCGATATCAACGCGCTCGCTCAGGCGGGAATCACCAGCGGCTGCACGGCAACGACCTACTGCCCCGGTGCCTCCGTTACGCGCGAACAGATGGCGGCCTTCCTCCATCGAGCCCTAGCCCCGACCTAGTTCGTCCATTCTGTGGGCTGGGGACGTTGTTGTACAACGCTGCGAACCCAGGGTTCGCAGATTTTAGGAGGCGTAGATCTGGAGATCGGTCCCGACGCGGTCGGCCAGCTCGGTGCAGACACGGAGATCCGGATGGCGGACGACAACCATGCCGTCCCCGATTAGTTGTTGCTTCCAGTTGCGCCGGGGAGCCCCGATCGGGTTGAGCTCGGTGGCGACAATCCAGGGCTCCAACTCCGCTAGCAACCGGTCGAGGCCCTCGTAGCGTTGGATGTGCCCCTGGCCGATCGCCCGTTTGAAGACGGTCACAGCATTGAACTTGCGATCCAAAGGCTCGCTCAGCCGGCCGTGGACGGTCGCCTCCGCCCAGCAGCGGAAAAGATCGACGTCAGAAGCGAAGTTCATGGCGTCGACGGTGCGCCCACCCGGGGGGCGCGCTCCGATCTCGCCAAACACAGCTTCCCCGTCCGACTTGAGGTACCACTCCATATGTGTGAAGCCGTCGCGAAAGTTCATGGCCTTAAGCACCTGGACTCCCATCTGCTTGCCACTTGCGAGCTCGGATACATCCGGATTGCGCAGCGCGAGCGTCTGCTGGCTGACCCACTCATTGGTTTTCCCGAGCAGTGGCCGGGGGCGGTACCAGCAGATGTTGTAGAAGAGGACGTTGCCGTTGGCACAAATGGTGTCGAAGGTGAACTCCTCGCCGTCGACGAACTCCTCGATGCTCACCTCCTCGATGTGGCGAAGGGAAGGAGCGATTGCCTCGACGTCGGACGGGCCATCGACTCGGTGGGTGTCGATGGACCCTGCTCCGGAGATCGGCTTGATGATCGCCGGATAGCCGACCTTCTCAAGCGCATCCCTAATACCTCCCATGGTTTTGGATGAGTAGTGGTGCGGCGTCCTGATCCCAGCGCTGTCGAGAACTTGCTTCATCGCCTCTTTGTCGCGGAAAGGAATGGTTTCGAGCTGCGTCATGCCGGCGATCCCGAGCGCCTCTCGCACTTGCGCGGCGAGGATCATCAACGGCTCCCACAGCGATTCGACTCGGTCGATCCGGATTTGTCGGGAAATAGCCGCGGCCGTTTCGATGACCGACTCCGGCCGAGAAAAGCTCACTTGGTAGTAGGCGGACAACGCCATCCGCGCCTTTGGCGGCACGGCTCCTTCAGCTTGGTCGCCGAGACCGATCACGTTGGCGCCAACGTCTGCGAGCCCTCGCACGAAATCTGTCATCTCGGTTGGAAAACCCGGTGAAAGGAACAAGATGTTCACGGCTAACCCAGTGCCACTTTTACGTTCGCAACAATTGCTCTGATCGCTTCTTCAACCCGAGCCGTCTCCGGGTGGCGGACGATCACATAGCCCTCGCCCTCGTAGTGGCCGGTGGGGGACTGGCCGGTCTCGGGAAGTTTGATCTCAACGACCATCCCGGCTGCCGTCTCCTGCGCTTTCTCCAAGCCGCTGATGCCGACCACCTGACCTTTGCCCTGCCCTCGCAGATATGCGGCACCGACCGCGTACTGCCGCGGCGGCGGGTCGAACTCCTGATAAATCATCAGCTTCGCCCAGTCCCGGTAGAGGTCAAAGTCATGCGCGTAGGAGATCAAGGTCGAGAACTGCGCGCCGGGTGGACGTACCGCCGCCTCCGAGATCGCGATGGAGCCGTCCGGCCGGCGAAACCACTCCATGTGGACCAAGCCGGTTTGCAAACCAAGGGCGGTGATGGCCGCTGGCCCCGCCTCGCTGATCTGGGCGTACTCGGGCCCGGAGATGTCCCGGGGCAGCACCACCGACCATTGGATCCAGGCGTTTTCCATCACCTGGAGCGGGGTTGGGTAGTAATTGGAGATGTTCCACCAAACCGGTTGACCCTTGACAAAGACGCAGTCAAACGCGTGCTCGTCGCCGGTCACAAATTCCTCGAGCAGCGTCGGATTTTCCATCGAAGGAGGTGACCAGCGCAGCCACGACTCGACCTGGCCGGGCTCGTTGAGCCGGAAGGTATTGCGGGTGCCCGAACCTGAGGGCGGTTTTGCAACCACCGGCAGGCCGATGGCGTTGATGAACTCCCAGGCGGCGTCGGTCGAGCCGACCAGCCGATGGCGCGCGCAGGGGAGTCCATGCGCGGACAGGACCTTCTTCATGCGGTCTTTGTCTCGGAAGTTGCGGGCCGTCTCGACATCCACTCCTTCGACCGAAAGCGCCGCCCGCACTTGTGCCATTGGCACCTGCAGCTCTTCCAGCGGACCGAGGATCCGATCGACTCCGCCGAGTTGGCCGGCAATCGCAGTTACCGCCTTGTGGAGCTGGTCAGGGTCGAGGGCATTCTCCACTTGGTAGTGCGCTGCAAGGTGAGGACGCACCTCGTTCGGGATCTTCTGGGCCGGATCGGCGCTCACCAGGCCCAGCGCTACTCCCGGCGTGGTGGCGGCGGCAACGATGAAGCGTGAGGTCGTGGGGAGGAAATAAGGAGCTACGAACACGACCGCCGGCACAGCGGCACGGTAGTCGCAGCCTTCGAACCGTGTCTTGGAAGCAATCACAGTGCACGCCGTGACAGAATCAGCCAAAAGGATCAAGCCAATGAAAGTGCTGTTCGTCTCCGCCGAGGTAGCGCCCTATTCGAAGACGGGCGGCTTGGGCGATGTGGCGTCAGCCCTCCCCGGGGCTCTCGAACGAATGGGTCATGAGCTCACCGTCGTGAGCCCGATGTATCGCCGGGTCAGCGACGGCGCGCACCGTCTGCATGATGTTTATCCCGAGATCCCGATTCCTGCCATCGGGGCACGCTTCGACGCCATCCTGGCCGACGACGGTCGCAATTGGTTCGTCGACTTTCCGCCTTACTTTGGCCGCGAGGGGATCTATCGAAACGATGGCGACGAGCACAGTCGCTTCTTGCTCCTGACCCACGCTGCCCTCGAGCTGTGCCGCAGGCGGGGATGGTCCCCTGACATCGTTCACGTCAATGACTGGCACACCGGCTTCATGCCGCTCTTTCTGCGCAGCATCTATGGCTCGGACCCCCTCTTCGCCCGAGCGCAATCGGTCTTCACGATTCACAACCTCGGCTACCAGGGCGTCTTCGGTTCCCACATTGTTGACGACCTCGCCCTCGGCTCGAGCAGGTATTTGCTCCACCAGGAGCATCTGCGTGCCGGCCGGGTGAGCTTCATGGAGCACGCCCTCATCTATTCGGACGCCATCACCACGGTCTCACCGACTTACGCCTACGAGATCCAAACCCCCGAGCACGGATTCGGGCTCGACGCGATGCTGCGTCATCGATCCCGAGACGTCTTTGGAATCCTCAACGGCATCGACCCCGAGGTCTGGAACCCCGGCTCCGATCCTTATCTCCCCTCTCCTTACTCCGCATCCGAGCTCGAAGGCAAGCAGGCCAACAAGACTGCCCTCTTGGCCCGAGCCAGGATCGACCCCGATCAGGGCTTTTTGACGGTGGGGATTGTCACCCGGCTCTCGGCCCAAAAAGGGATCGAGATTGCCCTGCGCCCCCTGGCCCGGAGGCTCGACGCCGGACATATCCGCTTGGTGGTCCTGGGCTCCGGCGAACGGCGCTACGAGGAGGCATTTGGCTGGCTGGCGGGGGCTTTTCCTGGCCGCGCCCATTTCCAGAACGGGTACGACGAGAGCATGGCTCACCTCATCGAAGGCGGCGCCGATGTATTCCTGATGCCCTCCCTCTATGAGCCGAGCGGACTCAACCAGATGTACAGCTTGGCGTATGGGACGCCACCGATCGTGCGCCGGACGGGAGGGCTGGCCGATTCGGTCACTCACTACGATCCCGCCCGCGGGGAAGGGACGGGCTTCGTCTTCGATCATTACTCCGAAGGGGGCGTCGGTTGGGCGCTTGATCAGGCCCTCACCTTGTTTCAGAACAAAGCCCAGTGGCAAATACTGCAACGCAATGGAATGGCCGAAGACAACTCTTGGGAGCGGCGGGCCCTCGAGTATGACCGTATCTATCGCCGGGTAACGGGAGAGGAACAGCCGTGAATGTCATCTTCGTCGAACCAAGCTTTCCGAGCTACCAGCGCGAGTTCGCTCGGGCTTTGAGCGCGGTCGGGGCGACTGTGATCGGGATCGGTGAGCGGCCGAAGGACTGGCTCGATCAAGAGGTCGCCGGCTGGATGACCCATTACGAACAGGTGCGATCCGTCGTGGACCTCGATGCTCTTGAAGCTGCCGTGCGCGGGGTTCAACAGGTCGTCGAGGTGAATCGATTGGAAGCCACGATCGAAGCCCATGTCGAGGCGGCCGCCCAGGTGCGGGAGCGATGCGGGATTCCCGGCACTTCCGTGCGAACCGCCTACTTGTGCCGGGACAAGCCGGCAATGAAGGAGGCGCTGCGGCAGATCGGAGTTTCCACCGCGCAATCGGCCGGCGCCGACAGCGCCGAGGAGCTCTTCGGCTTTGCCCACGCGGTTGGCTATCCGCTCATCATCAAGCCTCGCAGCGCAGCCGGCGCTTCCGGCACCGTCCGAGTCCACAGCGACGATGAGCTGGCGGCGGCCATCCCCGGTCTCGGATTCCATTGGGGCCAGTCGGTGGCGGTGGAGGAGTTCATCGAGGGTCACGAGGGCTTCTATGACACGATCTCGATCGACGGTCAGCCTGCGCACGAGTTTATCTCCCACTACTACCCCAACGTTCTTGAGGCGATGCGGACTCGATGGATCTCGCCGGTGTTCATCACCACCAATCGGATGGACGCCCCCGGTTATGACAGTGTCAAGGCGCTCGGTCGTCAAGTCATCCCCGCCCTGGGAATCGACACCTCCGCCACCCACATGGAGTGGTTCTACGGGCCGAAGGGCTTGAAATTCTCCGAGATCGCCTGCCGCCCACCGGGAGTCGGCGCCTGGGATCTCTATTGCGCGGCGAATGACCTCGACGTGTATCAGGAATGGGCAATGGCAGTTTGTTGGGGCAAGGTCTCCCGACCTGCCTCGCGCCGGTACTCAGCCGGGATCATCGCTTTGCGGCCGGATCGGGATGGGACCATCACCGGTTACGAGGGCATGGGCGAGGTGCTGCAGCGATATGGGCGCTTCATCATCGACTATCACCTCCCGCCCCCCGGCACCGGCACCCAACCGGTGGAGGCGGGCTACATGGCCAACGCCTGGATCCGGATGAAGCACGAGGACTACGACGAGCTGCGCAACATCCTCAACCACGTTGGTGGGGTTGTCCAGGTGCGAGCCAACTAAATAGATGGGCTCACCGCCGGTCCTCGATCAGCTCCGCCATGCCGACGCGTCGGCGATCGATCGCTTCGTCGACGATCACAAGTTCCCGTTGGTCGAGCCCGGACGGGCGATCTTCCTCTTTCGAGGCCGGGCCGACGCGGTCCACCTGAAGCCGATGATCGCGGGGTTTCCCGGACGCCACGGCTTCGATCGGCTCAATGGGCACGATCTCTGGTATCTCGAGCTGCCCTTGCCCGACGGCGCCCGTCTCGAATACAAGCTCGAGGTGCAGCGCGATCATCACGCCGATTGGGTCAATGATCCGCTCAACCCCCTCACCAGCACGAACCCTTTTGGGACCAACTCGGTCTGTCGCGGTTACGGGTATCTGGTGCCCGACTACGCCGAGGTTCATGCCGGGACCCCGACCGGCTCATTCTCCGATCGCTGGGTGACATCACGGCTCGGCGGGGAGCGCAAGCTCACGATGTACACCCCGGCTGGCTTCGACTCGTCGCGGAAATATCCGCTGTTGTTCATTCACGATGGCGGCGACTACCTCACCTATGGCTCGATGGCGCTCGTGCTCGACAACCTGATACACCGTGGGGTCATCCCGCCGGTGATCGGTGCTTTCTCCTGGCCGGGTGATCGCCTCCACGAGTATGCCGCCAACGAAAATCAGGCCCGTTTTGTCGTCGAGGAAGCGCTTCCCCGAATCGAAGAGGACTACGACCTGGACACGAAAATCGTCATCGGAGCGAGCCTCGGGGCAGTGGCCGCGTTACACACCGCTTGGCGACATCCGCACGTGTTCGGCGGGCTCATGATGCAGTCGGGGACATTCGCCCAAACCCGGGGATGGGGATCGGCCCAGCACCTCCTCGGGCCGATCGCCGACCTCCTCCATGGTCTCCAGCCTTCGCTGCTGCCGCGGCGGGTCTTCATCTCCTGCGGCACCTACGAGCGGATGATCGGAGAGAACCGATTCATGGCCCACCGCCTTGAGCGAGCCGACCTTTCTGTCAAATATGTCGAAAGTCGGGACGGTCACACGTGGGAGGCGTGGCGTGACCGGCTGGCAGAAGGTTTGGCCTGGGTCTTGACGTGACTGTCGTCACCGATCAGAACCCAGGTCCGCCCGCCTTGCTGCCGATCACGCTCGCCGGCCACCACGTCACTCTGCGCCCGCCCAAACAAGGTGACGCTGAACCGCTCTACGCCGATTCGCACGCTCAGCCGGAGCTGGTGTGGACCTACATGAGCTACGGACCTTGGCCCGATCGTGACGCTCTTGCCGACTGGGTCGGCGAAAGGGTCAGTTCGGTGGACCCGCTCTGGTTCACAGTCGTCGACAATCATCGCCAAACCCCGGTCGGGATGGCGACCATGCTGAACTACGACCCCGTGCACCGGCGGCTCGAGCTCGGCCATATCTGGTACGTAGTCTCGGCTCAGGGCACTTTCGCCAATACCGAAGCCGTCTACCTGCTGTTGCGACACGCTTTCTTGGACTACCGGGCGCGGCGGGTGGAGTGGAAATGCGACTCTCGCAACGAGCGATCGCGGGCCGCGGCCTTGCGGCTCGGCTTCAGATTCGAGGGCATCTTCTCCCAGCACATGATCGTCAAGGGCCTCAACCGCGACACGGCTTGGTTTGCGATGACAGACAGCGAATGGCCCGAGGCGGCGGCCCGCATTGAAGACAGGCTCTACCAAAACGACCGCTAGGTCTCTCCGCCCCTCCGGAGGGAGTGACAGGCTGCCACACTTAGGACATGGCGCATGTGTCCAAATTCCTGGTCAAGCAACGAATCACGATGATGGTCAACCGCTATGAGGTCCGCGAGGAGAACGCGGATGGTACCGAGGGTGCCCTGCTGGCCTTCGCGCAGCAGAAGCGGATGCAGTTCAAAGAAGAGGTCAACTTCTACGCCGATGAGGGACGTACCCAGAAGCTCTTCTCGTTCAAAGCTCGCCAGGGATTCGACGTCCGCGCCGAGCACGATGTCTTCGACGAGGGAGGCAATGCGATCGGCTACTTCAAGAAGGAGTTCGCCGCCAGCTTGCTCCGTTCGACCTGGCAGATGTCATATGCCGGCGTGAACACAAGGGGCCAAGAGCGCAACGAACTCATCGCCATTCTCCGGCGGATCTGGGAATGGATCCCCGTCGTTGGCGACATTTGGATCCCCTTCCTGTTCCACTTCGACTTTGTCGACCAGGCGACCGGCGAGCAGGTGATGAGCAGCGAACGCAAAGCCGCGATTCGCGACCGGTACGTCGTCCACGTCCCCGACTCCCGCCTCGACTTCCCAGTCGCCGCCTCGATGGCGGTCGCCCTGGACGCCCTCCAAAGCCGCTAAATCCGCGAACCCAGGGTTCGCAGCGTTGTTGTACACGAACTCCAGCCCACAGAACAAGAAAACCCGGTCCGCAGACCGGGTTTTCTTCGATTAACAACGCTTCGCTTAGAAGTCCATGTCGCCGCCGCCGCCGCCGCCCGGATGACCATGGCCACCGGCAGGCCTGTCCTCCTTGCGCTCGACCACCAACGCTTCGGTGGTGAGTAGCAAAGCGGCGATCGAAGCAGCGTTCTGCAACGTCGACCGGGTGACCTTGGCCGGGTCGATGACCCCCGCTGCGACGAGATCTTCGTAGTTGCCGGTCTGGGCGTTGAAGCCGGTGGAGCCGTTCTCCGAACGAACCCGCTCGACAACGACGCCGCCCTCGGCGCCGGCGTTGACCGCAATCTGACGCAGCGGCTCTTCGAGTGCTCGGCGGACAATCGCCCGACCGGTCTTCTCGTCATCTGTTCCGCCCCGCAGCTTGTCGATCGAGGTCTGGGCACGCAGCAAAGCCACGCCACCCCCAGGGACAATGCCCTCTTCGACCGCGGCCCGGGTCGCCGAAACCGCGTCCTCGATGCGGTGCTTCTTCTCCTTGAGCTCAACTTCGGTAGCGGCGCCGACCTTGACCACGACCACGCCGCCCGACAGTTTGGCGAGCCTCTCTTGGAGCTTCTCACGGTCCCAGTCGGAGTCGGTGTTCTCGATCTCGCGCTCGATCTGTTTGATCCGACCCTTGACATCAGAGTCCTTGCCGGCCCCATCGATGATCGTCGTTGCATCCTTCGAGATCACGACCTTGCGGGCGCTGCCCAACATGTCGAGGTTGACGTTCTCGAGCTTGAGACCGACCTCCTCGGAGATGACGGTGCCACCAGTGAGGATGGCAATGTCCTGCATCATCGCCTTGCGACGCTCTCCAAAACCCGGGGCCTTGACCGCGGCGGAGGAGAACGTACCGCGAATCTTGTTTACCACCAGGGTGGCAAGTGCTTCGCCTTCGACGTCCTCGGCCAGGACCAGCACGCTGCGGCCGGCCTGCATGACTCGCTCCAGCACCGGAAGCAGGTCGTTCACCGAGCTGATCTTCTGGTTGGCGATCAGGATGTAGGGATTTTCGAGCACTGCTTCTTGCCGATCGGTGTCGGTGATGAAATATGCCGATGTGAGCCCCTTGTCGAACTGCATCCCTTCGGTGAATTCGAGCTCCATGCCAAAGGTCTGACCCTCTTCAACGGTGATCACTCCATCCTTGCCCACCTTGTCGAACGCTTCGGCAATGGTCTTGCCGATAGTCATGTCGTTATTGGCGGAGATGGAGGCCACTGCTGCCACTTTCTTCGACTCGATGGGGATGGAGAGGTCGCCGATCGACTTGACCACTGCATCAACCGCCTGCTCGATGCCTCGCTTGAGGTCCATCGGGTTGGCGCCGGCTGCAACATTGCGCAGGCCTTCGCGAACCATGGCCTGGGCGAGAACGGTGGCAGTGGTGGTTCCGTCACCGGCGACATCATTCGTCTTGGTGGCGACTTCTTTGGCGAGCTGAGCGCCGAGGTTCTCCCAGGGGTCGTCGAGCTCGATTTCTTTGGCGATGGTGACACCGTCGTTGGTGATGGTGGGCGCACCCCACTTCTTTTCCAATACGACGTTGCGGCCCTTGGGGCCGAGCGTCACCTTGACTACATCGGCGAGCTTGTTGACTCCCGCCTCGAGGCCGCGACGTGCGTCCTCGTCAAAACGTAGATCCTTTGCTGGCATTTGTTTGAGTCCTCCTACTTACCGACTACGGCCAAAACGTCACGGGCCGAGAGCACCAAGTACTCCTTGCCCTCCAACTTGACTTCAGTGCCTGCATACTTCGAATAGAGCACCTTGTCGCCTTCCTTGACGTCCATCGGAAGACGCTTGCCTTCGTCATTCAAGGCGCCGGGACCGACTGCCAAGACCTCACCGATCATCGGCTTTTCTTTGGCCGTGTCGGGAATGACGAGACCCGAGGCAGTCTTCTGCTCGAGCTCGTCTTCGGCTTCTACGACGACACGATCGCCGAGTGGGCGAAGCTTCATCTAACCCTCCTGTCTAGTGAACGAGTTAGCACTCGCCTCTTGGGAGTGCTAACGACAATTTAGCACTCGCCGAGAGTGAGTGCTAATTGCCCCGATTCGGTTTTTGCTACCAAATCGGCCCCTGGAGGGGCCGATTTGGTGATAAAAACGTTGTTTACCCGAGTCGGCGGCCGGGATCGACTGTGGCCGTCCAGTCGCTCAGGTCTCCCCGCTCGAGGTGGGACAACGCGGCGACACCGATCATGGCGGCATTGTCAGTGCAGAGCTCGGGTCGCGGCAGGCAAACCTTGACTCCCCGCGCTGTGGCTTCCTCGGTCAGGCGGGCTCGCAGCCGGCGGTTGGCGATGACCCCACCCCCCGCCCCGAGAACCTTGACCCCGGTGTCGGCGACGGCCCGCATCGTCTTTTGGACGAGCACATCAACAATCGCCTCCTGCACCGAGGCGGCGACATCGGCCAGCGGCGGCAGCTCACCCGCCGCCTTGGCCTTGCGCACAAACGTCGCCACCGAAGTCTTGAGTCCGGAGAAGGAGACGGCGTAGGGGCGATCAGCTAGCGCGCGCGGGAAGGCCACCGCGGCCGGATCGCCGTCCTCGGCAGCCAGATCGATCGCCGGTCCACCCGGAAACCCGAGGCCCAGGAGGCGAGCGAGCTTGTCAAACGCTTCCCCGGCGGCGTCATCGATTGTCTCGCCCATCACCCGGTACTCCCCCCAATGGCTCACGTGCACGATCTGGGAATGACCGCCCGAGGCCAACAACACCACCGCCGGCGGAGCGAAGTCCTCGAACTCGAGACGCGGCGCCATCAAATGACCCTCCATATGGTCAACCCCAACGAAGGGCAGCTGACGAGCCCAGGCCGTCGCCTTGGCAAACGAGTGGCCGACGAGGAGCGCGCCGACCAACCCAGGCCCATTGGTTGCCGCCACCGCATCAAGATCGGCGGGATGGACACCGGACTCGACCAGTGCCTTGTGAGTGAGCGGCCGGATCGACTCGACATGAGCTCGCGCCGCCACCTCCGGCACCACCCCCCCGAACCGCGCATGGAGGTCGACCTGCGATGACAGCACCGAGGACAACACCTCCATCCCGCGCACAACCGCCACCGCGGTCTCGTCGCAACTCGTTTCGAAGGCGAGGATCAACGGGTTCACGAAGCGACCTCGACGCCCGCCCTGATCGAGTCGAGACTTTTTGAGTATTCAGGCCGATCGATGTCGTGGACCCACATGATCAAGGCGTCCTCGTCGCGGTAGTAGCGCTTACGGATCCCCACCGGCGCCATCCCGAACTTGGTGTAGAGCGCCTGCGCATTCTTGTTCGACGCCCGAACTTCGAGCGTGAGGCTGCGGGCTCCCGCTTCTCGGGCCTCGTCGGTGAGGGCGAGCATGAGGCGGGTGCCGATCGCCCTGCCGCGTTGGGCGGGATCGACTGTGAGAGAGGTGATGTGAGCCTCGGGAAGCACCAACATCACACCGCCGTACCCGACCACCGCTCCTTCAGCCTCGGCGACGAGATACTCCCGGCCGGAGGCGACGAGTTCATCGAGAAAGATCGTCTCCGTCCACGGCATCGGATACGTCTGCTCTTCGATCACGAGGCACCGCTCGATGTCGCCTTGGGTCATTCGGCGGACTAGCTCGACCACGGGCTCTCCGGATTGAGCTTTTCCCAGTTGAGGGAGACATCGGGCTCGCGGAGATAGAGCGGAACCGCGCTATCGGAATGAAAGTTGTCTCGCTCGAGCTTGGACATCCCGATCTCGAGCAGCGCCCGCACCGACGGGTAGCGCGGTCGACCGGTCTTAACCCGGCGCTGACCTCGCAAGACCCACTCGGGGATGCCGGCGGCGTCTCCCACCACCAACGGATCGCTGGGGTCGGACATGAGTTGCTGCTGCAGCCGATCAGGGGTGAGCAGCACAGGCTCGCTGCTCCGGACCACGCCTCCGGGGACAGGTCGGTAGGTGGCGACCGCCAGCTCACCCCGGCGAACATCCACGACGGAGTAGATGTGACGATGACCTGTCGTCGCCGCTAGAGCTTGGGCATCGAGCGAGATCGCCGTGAGTAGTGGTATCCCAAGCGCCGAGGCCATCCCTTGAGCGACTGCGATCCCGACCCGGAGGCCGGTGAAGAGACCAGGCCCGACATCGACGACGATGGCGTCAAGCTCGTCGGGAAACCAGCCTGCTTGATCAAGGGCGAAGTCGGTCGCGGAGACGACAAAGCCGGCATGCCCGGTGCGATCAACCCGGGTGGCCGTGGCCATCACCTGGCGATCCTCGGCGAGGGCCACAGCCGATTGGGCTGTGGCAGTTTCGATCGCCAGCAGCTTCAAATTGCTTCGCTTTCTAAGCGATCGACCCAGCTCCCCTGTGGGCTGAAGGTGACGATCCGGCTCGAGTCGTCGGCGACCTCGAAATCGATTCGGAGATGGTCGGCAGGCAGGAAATCTACGACGACATCACCCCACTCCACCACCAACACGCCGGGCTCCCCCCAGAGATCGAGATCCTCGAATTCGTGCTTGGAGCGGAGCCGGTAGACGTCGGCGTGGACGAGGGGGATGAAGCCCGACCGATAACGCCGGACGAGGACGAACGACGGACTGGTAACTGGCTCGTCCACCCCGAGCCCCAAAGCAACTCCCCCGGTGAACAGGGTCTTGCCGCAGCCGAGCTCGCCGCTCAAGACCAGCACATCTCCAGGTTTCAGGCGGGAGGCGAGAAGCCCTCCCAGCCGAGCTGTATCGGCCGGCTCTTGGCAAACCACCGTCATGCGAAAAGATCCATCTGCGCCGGTTGCGGAGGTATGACCACCGGACGTTGCCGGGGGACCGCGAGCGCTTCGCGGATCAGCTCGAAGTCCTTTTGCATCTCGGGGATCAGCTTTTGCTGGGAGCGCAGGGCCGCCGCCGGATGAAAGGTTGGAATGAGGAGCCGACCCTGCCACCAGGGATAG
>Ga0180121_10000011_pt1 | contig 58881 bp, 61 predicted proteins | sample AntDrymUQ5402106_2_FD_129676 | JGI IMG/M metagenome (GOLD analysis project Ga0180121, IMG submission 129676) | Polar desert sand microbial communities from Dry Valleys, Antarctica - metaG UQ540 (21.06) (version 2) (version 2) | ecosystem: Environmental > Terrestrial > Soil > Desert | place...
AGAGACGCGACCCCCTACCCGCACGGCCGGGAGTTTCGCACCCGAACTGGAGCGCACCCGGAGCGTCGACCAACAGATCGCCTCGATGCCCAACGCTGGCACATCGAAGTGCTCGAGGTAGGCCGATCTCCGAGTAGGACCCGTCTTCCAGCAGGACGGGTCGCTCGACAGAGCGTCATCCAGCCTAAGGCAGAGGGAAGCTGCTGCCTCCGTCTAGAGGGTGATGATTTCGGCTCAGCGACCGTTTTCCACACGCGGAGATGCGGTCGACGATGAAGCCATCGGCCGAGATCCGCGTTTGTGAGCAGGCTCGCTTGGGTAGCCACTGACGCGGCCGTCTTGACGACTGCGTCTTGACGACTGGAGGAGAAGGGATTCGGTCTTGAGGATATTCGGCAGAATGACGGCGGCGTTTATGGTCGCCGTGCTCCCGATGATCGCGAGCCTGTCGGGGGCGGCTGCCGCGCCCACGACGATCCCGGCTGAAGCCGATGCGTTCGTGGTCTCCAGCAATCCGAAGAGCAACAAAGGCCGCTCCACCTCCCTCCTGATTCGCAACGACAGCAAGATTTCGTACGTGCGATTCAACGTTCCCGCCCTCCCCCTCTCCTCGGAGGTGAGCGCCGCAACGCTGCGGATGTATGCGTCGACCGGCAGCCAGTGCCCGCTCGGTGTCGAGGTTCTCCGAGCTGCCAATGACACGTGGGGTGAGACCACCATCACGTGGAGAAACCAGCCGGGGCTGACAGGTGCCGTGATCGCGAGTGCATCCTGGACGGCCCAGGGATACAAGGACTTCGATGTGACTTCGGCCGTAACTGGCGCCGGCCCCGTGAGCTTCGTGCTCAGACATCCCGTGGGATGCAACATCAACTCCGATGCAAGCCTCAATAGCCGAGAGGCAACCGCCAACCAACCGCAGCTCGTCGTAGCGACCGACGCGCCTCTGCCGCCCGCCCCTGCCTGCTCCGACGGCCTCGATAACGACACCGACGGCCTGATCGACTTGGCAGATCCGGGTTGTGTCGATGCCGCCGACACCGACGAGACCGACGCGCCTCCGCCGCCCGGGAACACCAAGGTCGTGATGGCCGCGGGGGATATCGTCTGTGACCCGGCGTCCTCCACGTTCGGCGGAGCCAACCCGGCCGTCTGCCAACATCGGGCGACTCGCGACCTGCTGGCCGGAGCGGATGCGATCCTCCCGCTCGGTGATCTCCAATACGACGGTGGCACGCTGGACCAGTTCACCCAGGGCTACGATCCGTCCTGGGGGCAGCACGCTCCGAAAACCTACCCGGTCGTCGGCAACCACGAGTATCACGTGCCCGGCGCCCAGGGGTACTTCGACTACTGGGCCTCCAAGGGACGTCCGACGGGCGGAGTGGGAGACGGCTACTTCAGCTTCGATCTCGGCGCCTGGCACCTGATCGCCCTCAACTCCAACTGCACATCGGTGCCGTGCGGCGAGGGCTCGCCCCAGAACGACTTCCTCGAGCAGGACCTGGCGAGCACTTCGCGATCGTGCATCGCCGCCTACTGGCATCATCCACTGTTCAACTCCGGATCCGTGCACGGCTCCGCGATGCCCTCCGGCGCCAAGACGTTCTGGGGCGATCTGTTCGCGGCCGGCGCCGACATCGTGCTGAACGGCCACGAGCACAACTACCAGCGCTATGCGAAGCAGGATCCCGCCGGCCAACCCTCATCGAACGGCATCCGAGAGTTCGTCGTCGGGACGGGCGGAAAAGCCCACTACGGCCTGCTCGATGTCAAGGACGCGAACTTCGAGGTTGGGAACACCACCGACTTCGGGGTGCTGAGGCTCTATCTCGGTGACAACTCGTACACATGGGAGTTCGTGGGTGTGGGCGGCGCCGTGCTGGACGCGGGCGGCCCCGTTCCCTGTAACTGAGGCGCTGCTGAAAGGCGTGTAAGCGCATGAAGAACGTTTCACCGTCCGCCATCCGATGGCCGCGACGCGCGACCGGTCGGTCGATCGTCATCTGTCTCCTCGCTGCCTCCGCCGCCATGGGCTTCCTGCCACCGAGCGCCGACGTGTTCGATCCAGCCGTGGCGATCGTCAGACCCAACGTCGTCATCGTCATCACCGACGACCAGCGCGCCGATCAGCTCGCCAGGATGCCGACGACGAGCACCGAGCTGGTCGGAAAAGGGATGAAGTTCGATCAAGCGTTCGCCAGCCATCCGCTGTGCTGTCCCTCGCGAACGAGCATCCTTCGCGGCCAGTACGCTCACACGACCGGCATCTACACGAACGGCGGCAGCCTCGGCGGGTGGGCCGGGTTCAGGGACCGAGGGATGGAAGGGTCCACGCTCGCGACATGGCTCGACGACGCGGGCTATGAGACCGCTCTCATCGGCAAGTACCTCAACGGCTACGCAGCCAGCACGGATCACGTGCCGCCGGGTTGGGATCTCTGGCGAGGCGGCGAACCGAACTATTACAACGTTGGAGGGGCGCGGACGTATCAAACGGACCTGCTGACCCGCTATGCAGACGAGTTCATCCGTGGGACCTCAACGGACACGCCCTTGTTCCTCTATCTGTCCTATTTCAAGCCACACGCTCCGTCGAAGCCGGCCGCCCGCTACGCCGCCGACCCCCGCTGTGATGGGATCACCACGTCGGGCGTGCCGTCCTTCAACGAGGCAGACGTCAGCGATAAGCCGTCGACGATCAGGAAGAAGCCGTTGATGACGCCCTCGCAGCAGGTCAGTGTCGGCACGACGCTTCCTACCGATCAATGCAGGGCTCTGCTCTCGGTAGATGACGGCGTAGCCGCCGTCTTGCAGGCGTTGCAGGACACAAATCGATTGGGCAACACTTTGATCGTGTTCATGTCGAATCACGGCCTGTTCCTCGGCGAACATCGTCTGGAGGAGAAGGTCCTGACCTATGAGGAAGCCATCCACATCCCCCTCGTGATCCGGTACGACCCCCTCACCGGGGGCGCTACGAGCGTCGATCAGCGGCTCGTCGTGAACGTCGACATCGCGCCGACGATCGTAGATCTGCTCGGCCTCACCGTGACGCCCGGCTGTCCGGATCCGCCGTATGGTCCGTGCAGCGGGGAGCTCGAGGGTCGAAGCCTGATACCGATCCTGGACGGATCCGCGTCGGATTGGAGGAGCGACATCCTCGTCGAGAACCACCGATCCTGCGGCGTTCGGAACGATCGGTACATCTTCATCCGACACAACACGGGCGAGGAAGAACTCTACGACCTGGCCACGGATCCGTACCAGCTCTCGAACCTGCTGCACGGCATGCCAACGTCTGAGATCGAAACACTTCGCGGGCAGCTCCTCGCACGGCTCCAGACGTTGTGCCAGCCTCCTCCTCCGGGCGTGACGATCTAAGCCGAAACCGGGGATCGCGGCCGTCGGCGTAGACGATAGGTGCCGCGGAGGGACGACCGCCAGGAGGAGCATCGGCAACTTCGGTGTTATGTGAGCCAGGCGCCACGTCCCCCGGCGGTGCCCGGTCAGACCACCTCGGAAACGGTGGCGCAATCCCCCACCACCTCGAACGGAATATGGAGCTGAACCGGCGGCAGCCGGCGTTGCGCAGCGTTCTCGCCCGGACGGGCAGGTCGTCGACCCATGCTGAACGGCCAGCGGACTGCGTCCTTTCCGTCGACGCGGACAAGACGCCCCTCGACCTGCCGACCGACGAGCCACATCGGGCGTGGCTGGGCATGTCGTCCAGGCGGCACAGTAGGCGCCTCGCGGCTGCGACCTCAACTTCTTAGCTCAAGGTGATCATGCGTGAAGTGAAGGTGAGCTACAGGGTCGTGTGGGCAGACGGACGCGAGACCCTCATCTCGCCCGTTGCTGGAGCCGCTCGGGTCGTTCGAGCGTAACCCGGTTCCCGGCTGCCCTCGTCCTCGGTCTTCACGTCGGACGCGCGGCGCGCCCTGGCCCTCCTTTGTTCCTTCACCAATCCGCCCGGTTCGCGCTACCCTGCAACGCGTGACCAAGACGCCCGGCTTCCCCGATGACGAACTCTACCGGCGCATCGTCGAGGACTCCCCCGCCGCGGTCGTCCTCCTGACGAATGAGGCCGTCCCGCGCGTCCTGTTCGCGAGTCCCCAGATGGAGGAGATCTCCGGCTTCAGGCCGGAGGAGTTCATCGACGAGCCCGACCTCTGGATCGCCCGCCTTCACCCCGATGAGGTGCCGGAGATCACCGCGGGATGGGCCAAGGCGGTCGGGAACGGCGAACGTCTCAGAGCCGAGTACCGGTTCTCGCATCGCAGCGGGGAGTGGCGTTGGTTCCGCCAGACGTCTTCACCCGTACGTGAGCCCGACGGCTCGGTGCGCTACTGGCAGAGTTTCACGGAAGACATCACGGCGGAGCGGTTCGCAGCGTTGATGGCCGAGCGGTCGGAGGCGAAGTATCGCGCACTCGTCGAGCGGCTTCCCGTCGTCGTGTACGTCGACTCGAACGAACCCGAGCCGCGTAGCTTGTACGTGAGCCCGAACGCTCAGGAGATCCTCGGCTACGACGCCGGCGACTATCTCGCCGACTCACGCCTGTGGTTCGATTCGATGCATCCGAATGACCTTCCTCGCGTGCTCGAGACGTGGTCCGAGTCGATCCGTACGAGGAAGCCCTTCCACGCGGAGTATCGCGACCTCAAACCGGACGGCACCGTCGTGTGGGTGCGTGACCACTCGATCCTGGTGCTGGGCGATGAGGGCGAAGCGCTTTTCTGGCAAGGTGTGCTGCTCGACATCACGGCCGAACACGAGGCCGAGGTGATGCTCGACCGTTCCCAGGCGCGGTACCGCGAGCTGATCGAACACCTCCCGGTGATCGTCTACATGGATGCGTACGGGGCGTCGGTGGACAGCAGGTACGTGAGCCCGAACGTGCTCGATGTGCTGGGACATCCCGCCGAGGCGTTCATCGCCGACACGACTCTGTGGTTGCGCAGCCTTCACCCGGACGACCGTGTGCTCGCGCTGGACGCCTGGTCGCACGGGTGGTCGTCCGGCACCGGGTGGACGGTCGAGTACCGCTTCCTGCACCCCGATGGACACGAAGTGTGGGTGCGCGACGAGGCGCGCATGGTCATCGACCCGGCGACCGGGGAACAGGTCTGGCAGGGCGTGATGGTGGACCTGACGGCCGCCCGGCAGTCCGAAGCCGAGCTGCGGAGCTCCGAGCGCCGCTATCGCGCCCTAGTGGAACAGGTCCCCGCCATCATGTACGAGATGGGCCCGGACGACGAGCGTCGCACCCTCTTCGTCTCTCCGCACGTCGAGGAGATCTTGGGCTACCCGCGCCAGGAGTGGCTCGACCAGCCCGACATCTGGGTCGAGCTGCTGCACCCGGACGACCGGGAGCACGAGCTCGCGGCGCACGATCTGCACAACGAGACGGGCGAGTCGTGGCAGCGCGAGTACCGCCTCATCTCGAGCGATGGCCGGCAGGTGTGGGTCCGCGATCAAGCCGAGCTCGTGTCCGACGCCGATGGGGCCCGCTGGCTCGGCGTCATGCTCGACATCTCGCCGCAGAAGGAAGCCGAAACGATGCTGCAGCTCGCGAACGACGAGCTGGGGATGCGCGTGCTCACCCGCACGACGCAGCTCGAAGACGCCAACGAGATGATGACCCTCGAGATCGGCGAACGTCGACGGATCGAGGAGCAGCTCCGAAAGACGGAGGAACGTTTCCGTGCCTTGGTCGAGCACATGCCGGGCGTCGCCTACACGTGGCGCATGCCCTCGCTCGACAACCCGGGCGATCGCACGCCACGTGACACTTACACCAGTCCACGCATCGAGGATCTGCTCGGGTTCACGGTTGCCGAATGGGAGAGCGATGATCAGTTCTGGAGCTCACGCGTGCACCCTCACGATCGCGACCGAGTGCTCGCAGCCACCCATCGGTCGCGGATCAACGGCGAGCCGTTCAGCGAAGAGTTCCGCTACCTCGCGAAAGATGGGCACGTGGTGTGGGTGCTCGAACGCGCGGCTCTGTTGCGACGCGACGATGCCGGGCATCCCCTGTATTTCCAAGGCGTGATGCTCGACGTCACCGCGAGGAAGGACGCCCAAGAGAAGGCCGAGGTCGCCGAGGAACGGCTCCGACATCTCGCCGAGCACGGGCCGTTCGTGGTGTACGAGTACGAGGTCACGCACGCGGAACCTCCTGTACTGAGCATGCGATACCTGAGCCCCTCGGCGGCTGAGCTCCTGAGCACACCCACCTCAGCATGGGCGGGCAACCTCGAGGCGTGGCTGTCGATGATGCACCCTGACGACGCCGAACGCATGACCGAGCTCAGCCGGCGGGCTCTCGACAACGGGGGGCCTTGGAGCCACGTCTTCCGAATCATCGCGGGTGACGGACGGATCGTGTGGCTCCTCGACCGCGGCCAAGCCGTCGGGCACGACGAACATGGCCGGCCACGTCAGTTCCAGGGTGTCTTGGTCGACGTGACAGAGGAAGCAGAGGCCCGCGCCGCACTCGAAGCGTCGGAAGCGACTTTCCGCTCGATCGTGGAAACGATACCGGCCGTTCCGTGGACCGAGATCGTGGATCCGACGACCACCCGGGGGCGGTTCACCTTCATCGGTCCGCAGGTCGAAGCGATCTTCGGATACACGGCCAGCGAGCTGCTCTCCGAACCCGAGCACTTCTTCCGGCTGGTGCACCCCGACGACCGCGAGCGTGTGATCGCGACCAGCGACCGTTGCGAGCGCACGGGCGAGCCGTGGGATGAGCTCTACCGTGTGATCCACCGCGACGGCTCGGTGCGCTGGATCCTGAGCTACGCGCGCAGGACCCTCGAAGGCCGGCCCGTATGGCACGGCGTGGCGGTCGACGTGACCAGGCACGTGGCGACTGGCGCCGTGACCGTGCCGGTCGTGGAAGCCGGCGAACGCGACAAGGTCTGATCGATCAGGAACCCGTCGGTCGCAGCTCACGTAACCGATCGGGCAGGTACGGGTGCAGCTTGGCGGGCAGCGCCACCGAGCCGTCGGCCCGTTGGTGGTTCTCGAGCAGGGCGATGAGCGTCCGGCCGATCGCCGTCGCCGTGCCGTTCAACGTGTGCAGCACCTCGACCGAGCCGTCTGCCCGGCGCACCCGCGTCTGCGCTCGGCGCGCACCGTAGTCCAGGTAGTTGGAGCACGAGGTGAGCTCACGGTAACGGTCCTGGCCGGGGAGCCACGCCTCGATGTCGTACTTCTTGGCCGCTGCACCACCCAGGTCTCCGGCGGCGATGTTCACGACGCGGTAGGGGATCTCGAGGTTGCCGATGATCTCCTCCTCGACCGACAGCAAGACCTCGTGCTCGTCCCAGCTCTGCTCGGGCGTCGTGAAGACGAACATCTCGACCTTGTCGAACTGATGCACGCGGAACATGCCGCCCATGTCCTTGCCGTAGCTCCCCGCCTCCCGTCGGAAGCACGTCGAGTAGCCGGCGTAGCGCATCGGCAAGTCTCCCTCGTCGAGGATCTCGCCCATGTGCAGAGCGGCGAGCGATACCTCCGACGTGCCGACCAGATAAAGGTGGTCGGCATCGGTCCGGTAGATATTGACCTCGTCGGTCGGGAGGAATCCCGATCCGAACATGGCTTCCTCACGAACGAGAACGGGCGGGATCACGGGAGTGAAGCTCTTCGACTCGAGGATGTCCATGGCGTGGCGCATCAGGGCCATCTGTACGAACACCAGGTCGCCGAGCAGATAGACGAACCGGGAACCGCTCGTGCGCGAGCCCCGGTCGATGTCAAGCACGCCGAGCATCGTGCCGAGCTCGACGTGATCTCGCGGCTCGAAGTCGAAGGCGCTCGGCTCGAGATGGCGGCGCACCTCGACAGCATCTTCGTCGGTGAACCCGTCGGGGGCGCTCTCGTGCGGAAGGTTGGGCGTGGCGGCGAGCAGGTCGTTCAGCGCCTCATTCGCCTCGGCAAGCTGAGGCTCGAAACCCTTGAGCTCGGCCGAGGCGCGCGCGACCTCGTCGATCAGTTGCTGCTTCTCGTCGCCCTCGGCGCGGCCGATCGCCTTCGACGACTTGTTCTGCTGGGCGCGGAGCTCATCGACCTGCGTGGTCAGGGACCGTCGGCGCTCGTCCGTTTCAAGCAATCGGTCGATGGCGTCGGCAAGGTTGCGGCGCGCGAGCGCCACGCGGAACCGCTCCGGGTCGTCCCTGATGGCCTTGATGTCGAGCATGGGCTACTTGTTGCTGACCGGCACCTGGTCGCCGTCCATGGCCGCGGGCTTCGCCGCCTGCCCCTGGGCCGCTGCCGACGCCGGGCCGCCACCGTCCATGATGCTCTGTCCGTGGAAGACGCCACCTTCCTCGACCACGAGCGTCTTCGAGGTGATGTTGCCGTCGATGCGACCGCCCCGGGCGAGATGGGCCTTGCCCTTCACGATGAGGTTACCCTTGAACTTGCCGGCCACGCTCACGTTCTGAGCCCGGATGTCTGCCTCGACCTGGCTCTGCGGCGAGAGCGTCACGTCACCATCGGCGTTGATCTGGCCCTTGACCTGGCCGTCGATGCGCAAGCTGCCGGCGGAGACGACGTTGCCTTCGAGGCGCGCGCCGGTGCCGACGATCGTGACCTCTGTGTTGTCCTCAGCCATATCGCCTCCTCGGGATCGTGAACCACGGCTCCGTTCGGTGACCTCGCTGGCCGGGGCCGTCGCGGCGACCGGGTCGTCGTCGTCACGCCTGAAGATCATCGGGCCTCCACAGGCTCGGCCGACGCCATGGCTTGCCGGATCGCTTCGTCTTCCTCGGTCGAGAGGTTGTACGAGCTGGCGTGACCGATCACGGGCTTGGCATAGACCCTGGTCTCCTGCCGACCGTTGATCGACGTGATGACCACGCCGGAGCCGTGATCGTCGAGCATCGCGCACGAGAACGACAGACGTCCGCCGACGTCCTCGAAGGCGTCGAAGCGGAGCAGCGCAACATGCCGAACGCTGCCTTCGACGAGCGATTGCTGCCGCTTGTCGGTGGCATCGAGAATGCGAACCGCCTGCTCGAGCCGCTCGATGCGCTCCCCCTGATCGGACAGCACGCGGCGCAGGGCATCGCTCATCTGGATCGGGCCTGCCGGCTCCTTGCGACGCCGTCCACCCGAGCCCGCGATGGAGAACACGATCGCGAGCACCGACAGCCCGATCGCGATGAGGGCGATCAACGTGAGCGTGTTGTCGGACAGGGTCATGGCTGCCTCGAGGGGGATCGGCGGTCGTGGTCTGCGGTCGTTGCGGACCGCGGAGCTCACTATACGACGGGCCTGTTCACGGGCTCACTGCACGTCGCGGACACGGAACGACGCCGTGGCCACCGCCAGCAGCCCGAAGGTGTACACGGCGACGACCACGGCGGCGCGCGAAGGGGTGATCGTGGTGGTCGTGAAGCCGTTCCCGATCATGAGGTCGTCGCCGATCACGACGGTGGTGATGTTGTCGCCGAGCAGGAACCGTCCGAGTGCGGGTCGCAGCCCGCGCACGATGCCCTCGAGCACACTCAGGTAGACGAAGACCCCTCCGAGCGCGGCGGCGCTGTTGCGACCGAGCATGGCGATAGCCCCGCCGATGATCGAGGCGGCGCCCCCCAGCACCGAGACCCGCATCAGGACCCCAACCACCTCGGTCGCCCACCCGTCGGGCGTCGTCGTCAGACCACGAAGACTCGTGGCGACCCAGAAGAGGCCGATGAGGATGCCCAAGAGTAGGGCGATGAGCGCGATCGCGCCCAGAGCGACGACCACCGCTCGCACGAGGGCAACCCTCGCGCGCCGAGGCTCCCAGGTGAGGATCGTGGTCATGGTGCCGGTCTGCCACGAGGCTCCGACGGCCGACGCGCCGATCACGAGCCCGATCAAGATCGCGACGAACGCGGTTGCTCGCAGGGTCTCGGGCAGCTCGGACAGCCGCAGCGGCGTCTCGGCGAGGAACACCGACTGGTCGATGAACTCCCGGCAAAGGGCCTCGACGTCACCGCCCGGCGCCTCCTGGCCGTAGGCGTCCTGGGCGACGCAGTTGGCGACCTCCCGCTCGGCCTGACGTTCGGCTCTGGCGAGATCGCGCTCGTTCGGAAGCTCTGACTGCACGGCGCCGATCACCACGGCCGCGACGATGCCGAGGAGAGCGAGCACGGCGAGCACCTTCACGAGCCTTCGTGAGCGCATGCGGAGCCATTCCGACGAGATGAGCCCGATCATGGCGCGGCCTCCGCCTCGTCGCGGGTGAGCTCGAGGAAGACGGTCTCGAGATCCACCTCGTCGGGGCGCAGCTCGGTGATGTACAGCCCGCGCTCAGCGAGCGTGCGCGAGACACGCTCGGACTCGTGCACGGGCACAGCCACGCGCAAGGCGTCGCCGCCCATGGTTGCTTCGATGCCGGCAGCCCTCAGAGCATCCAGGCCGGCGCGCAGGTCGGCCAGCTTCACGATGACGCCCTCACCGCCGCGGGAGGCGAGGACCTCGCTCACGGGGCCGGACGCGACGAGCCGCCCGCGCGCGACGATCGCGACTCGGTCGGCCATGTGCTGGATCTCCGAGAGGATGTGGCTCGAGACGAACACGGTGCGCCCCTCGGCGCCCAGCGATCTCAGCAGCCCCCGCACGTCGACGATGCCGGCGGGGTCGAGCCCGTTCGCCGGTTCGTCCAGCACCAGCACCGAGGGATCCTTGAGGAGCGCGGCCGCGATGCCGAGCCGCTGTTTCATGCCGAGCGAATAGTTCTTCACGAGGTCGCCGGCGCGATCGGTGAGGCCGACCCGGTCGAGCGAGACATCGATCGTGGCGGAGCCGATTCCATCGATGCGTCCGAGGATCTCGAGGTTGCGTCTGCCGGTGAAACGCGGGAACAGCGCAGGGCTCTCGACGATCGAGCCCACGTGACGTATCGCCGACCCGAGGTTGGTTGGCACCTCGGCATCGAGCAGCCGCACCCGGCCGGCGCTCGGCCTGACGAGACCGAGCAGACAGCGGATCGTGGTGGTCTTGCCCGCGCCGTTCGGACCGAGGAAGCCGAACACCCCGCCCTCGGGCACCTCGAGGTCGAGTCTGTCGACCGCCAGCGTGGACCCCCCGCGCAGCCGCCGGTATTCCTTGCGGAGCCCCTCGATCTCGATCACGCTCGCCATGTCGGCCCACTGTAGCGGGGCGCCCTGTGACGATGCCGTGGCGGCCACACGCGAAACGTGACGCAGCGCTAGCATCAAGGCCGGATGTCGGACTCGCTGACCGAACCCCCCCTGCTCGGCTCTCTGCTCGGCGATCGCTACGAGATCAGAGCCCGACTCGGGCGCGGCGGCATGGGTGAGGTCTTCGAGGCGGTCGATCTGCGCCTCGGACGCACGGTTGCGATCAAGGTACTGCGCGCCGAGCTGGCCATGGACGAGCGGTTCCTGACGAGGTTCCGGCGGGAAGCCGCCACCGCAGCACGTCTCGGCCATGTGGGCATCGTGTCGGTCCACGACATCGGCGAGGACGACGGGCGGACCTTCATGTGATGGAGCTCGTGCCCGGTCGCACGCTCGACGAGATCGTCGCGGCCGGTCGTCCGTTCGACGTGGCTCGGATCGCAGGCATCGGTTCGGACGCGGCGCGCGCGCTCGCCCATGCGCACGAGCGTGGCGTGATGCACCGTGACGTGTCGCCTGCCAACATCATGGTCACGCCCGACAGCTGAGTGAAGATCCTCGACTTCGGCATCGCCCGGGGCGACGGCGCTTCGAGCGGTCCTGCGGCACTTCGCTCGAGCGCGGCTTCCCGGGGAACGCTTGCCTATCTCGCGCCGGAAGTGCTGCGGGGAGGTCCGGTCGACGTTCGAGCCGATGTGTACTCGCTCGGCGCCGTTCTTCGTGAGCTGGTCAGAAACGTCGAGGCTCCCCACGAGCGCTTGAGCGAGACCATCGATCGAGCTGCGGCCGATGATCCGCGTGCACGGTTCGTGACGGCCGCCGCGCTCGCGGACGCGCTCGACGAGTTGTGCGTACCGGCCACGACGGCCCCCGCGCAGCCGATGCTCGACCTGACCCACCGGACCGTCGGCAGCACGGCGCCCATCGTTCGCATCGCGACCCGTCCACTAGCTTCCGCAGCGCCTGCTCGGTCCGAACGCGCTCACGGGCGGGCGACCACGCCCGCTCGCGGAGTCGCGGTGGCGCCGAGGCGCCTGCGCTCACGTGGAGGCCGTATCACTCGGGCGGTGGTCACCACGGCGATCGTGGGCATCGTGCTCGGCGCAGCGCTGGTCGTCGGCCAGGCGCTCGTGTCGATGTCGACGCCGCGGGCAACCGGTTCGCTGGCGAACCCCACTCTTCTTGCACCTCCCCGAGATCTCGCGGCCGCCGCTTCGTGTGATGGGATGTTCTCGACAGGCGTCGATCTCACGTGGGCGGCTGTCGCGTCGGCCCAGGGATACGAGGTATGGCGGCGCGGGAGCGTCGACGGGTACGTGCTCGTCGCCCGGCTGCGAGGGGAGCACACCGAGGTGTTCCGCGACGCCGACCTCGGCGTGGACGCTGCCTACGCCTACCGCGTTCGCGCCTTCGACGGCCCTCGAGTGAGCCGATGGTCGAACGTCGCCGAGGCCGCAACCCCGTTGCTCTGCCTGACGTAGCGTGCTGGAAACCTCGTGCTCGGCTCAACGCTCCGCTCAGTCTCGACGCTCACCTCGCCCGAAGGGCCGAAGGGTGCAGGAACGGCACCGCGGGCCGGCGGTAGTGGCGGAGCACCTGCACGAGCGAGGGAGGGTGATGACCGTCGCGAGGGTCCGCACGGGCCGGGGTTCGGGAACACCGTAGCCAGACGGTGTCCACCTGAGCAGCTCGTCTCCGAGCAAGAGCGCCGACAGAGCGCGCAGGGTCGATGTCCGGCGAACGAGGTCGCCTCGTCGAGGAAGAACAGCTCCGTGAACCTCCCGGGCTGCAGGAGCGGTTCTCGGTGCCATCCCTTGAAGGTGAGCCGGCACGATCCAGCGCTTCCCGGCGTACCGGCGACGGATGTGCCCGGCGTCGTCGTGGAGACACCCGCGGTGCCGTACACGAACCCGCGTGCCGGGACGGCGATCAGCTCACCGAACGGCGTGACCCGGTTCTGCAGCGTCATCGACCGCCATCATGACGGGAGGAGGAGCGATGGCGAGGGTCTCGTTCACCGTGGCGGACCGAAGAGTGATCGGTGCCTCTTCTGCCGTGGAACCCTGCGGGACCGCTACGCAACCGTGATGAGCCGCTTCTCGATCGCAGGCAGCCTCTCGGGAGGTGCCACATCCCTGAGATCCTCCAGCGCGAGTCGGATCCGGAGCATGACCGACGGCGCTTCCTTGGCCGCGTTCAACAACGAGTCGAATGCTACGGCGACGTAGTCGTCCCACCCGTATACAGGCACGATCAGCCGGAGTTCGCCGTCATCATCCTCGAACCGCCCAGTCGGGAAGGAGCGAGTCGCAAGCTGTCGCAGGATGTCGTGCAATCGATCCACGGCCTGTGAGGCCGTCGTTTGATCGTTGAAGCTATCGGTGAGCGCGCGTTCGGCGATGTCGACCAACGTTTGTATCCCGAAAGCGCCGTCTTGATCCATCGTGCGTTCGGCCCCTATGAACACCGCTCTTCGCACCCGGCGCTGATCGAGCCTGCTCGAGTCGCCGCTCACCAAGAAGAGCGCGGCCCCTTGAGGCACGAAGACACCGACCCCGCGCGTCAGCTCAAGCATGACGTCAGCTTCGCGAGCGGCCGCGACGAGGTCATCCTCGTCGACCCGAAAGATCAAACCTGGACCCTCTGCGAGGATCTCGTCGTCAGGCGCCACGAGAGGAAGTGAAGCTGGGTACAGCTTGTCCAGCAGCCCTCTCGTTTCGTCGCCGATCGATCGGATGATGGTGTCAACCTTCAGGGCGTTCGCGATGTGGTGCACGTACGCGACCAGTACCACGATGCTCACGAGCACCAGCCCGAAGGACACCAGAACCGTCAGGCCTGGGACTGAGCCGCGTTCGGTGAACGATCCAACCTCTCGCATAGCCAGCATGGCATGCACGAACGTGCCGACGAAGATGCCGATCGCGAACTGGCTCGGGCGGTCCTGGAGGAACGGCCTCACGCTTCTCGGCGAAAACTGCCCCATCGCGAGCTGCACGACGACCGCCGTGATCGACAGCACCAGGGCGGTCAACGAGACCATCGACGTGGCAACCGTTCCGAATACCTGCAGTGCCGCGTTGGGATCGCCCGTGATCGACTGCGAGATCAACTCCCCGTCGGTCGCTCGATCGATGGCGATCGTAAGGAACGAAAGGAGCATGCCTGCGATCGCACACGCGAACGGGATCAGCCAGAGACTGGTCCGAAGCTTATGGCTCAGCAGGAAGGCGATGCGCCGCATCCGCAGAGATTTCCCGCGAGCAGATCCCCCAAAACATCGGGATCGGCCGGCTACTCCGGTTGTGCGAACTGCGATGCCTGCAGAACCGGGGCACGCCGCTCGGCGATATCGTCCGAGTGTTGACGGCTGAGCGGTACACCCCCGAGATGGCGAACCTCGTCGGGGTGAGCGTTCAGGGCGGCGTAGAGTGGAAGGTCGTCGCGCCGGAAGGTTCGCAGCACCAACCGCGGCGTCGTCAGGATGACTGTGCCGTTCCACTCCACCATGAGCGGGAGCGTACGTCCGGCGACGAGCGCATGATGTCGGGCGTGCGTGTCGCGTTCACGTTCGCGGGAGGAGGCGGTCATGCCGATCCGCTCGTGCCGATCGCCGAAGCCGTCAGGTCTGCCGGGCACACCGTCGTGTTCGCAGGCCGTCGCTCCGGAACCGCGAACGCCGAGGCGCTGGGGTTCACCATCGTCCCCGAGCCGGACGATCTGAACGACCGCCCTCCGACGATCGCCCCGCTCGCGCCGCTCGCGCCGCTCGACATGGACCACGAGTACCGCGTCCTTCGGGACTTCTACGCCGGAGCGGAGGCGCGCCGGCGCGCCACGACGATCCTCGAGCTGACCGCGACGTGGCACCCCGACCTCATCGTCTGTGACGAGGTCGACTTCGGCGCCATGATCGCGGCCGAGCGATCGGGACTACCGCACGCCACAGTGCTCGTCACCGCCTCGGGATCGTTCGTTCGTGCCGATGTGGTCGCCGGCACGCTGGACACGCTGCGCGATGACCACGGTCTCGAGCCCGACCCGGACATGATCATGCCAAGGCAGCACCTCGTGGTCTCGCCGTTCCCGCCGAGCTTGCGGGATCCTGCGCATCCGCTGCCGCCGAACACGTTCTCGATCCGCTCCGGGCCGGTCGGGTCTCGGGCTCACCGTGCCGAAGCCAGGGCGTGGCGACCCTGCTCGTCCGAGCGGCCAACCGTCTATCTCACGCTCGGCACGGTGTTCAATACCGAGTCGGGCGACCTCTTCGAACGGGCGATGCGTGGCCTGTGCGAGCTTCATATCGAGCTCATCGTCACTGTGGGCAGGGACGTCGATCCCGCGCGGTTCGGCCCGCAGCCCGATCACGTCCATATCGAGCACTACATCCCGCAGGCGGAACTCCTGCCGGTGTGCGATCTGGTGGTCAATCACGGCGGATCCGGCAGCGTGATCGGGGCGCTCGCTCACGGACTGCCGATGGTGGTATTGCCGATGGGCGCCGACCAGTCGCTAAACGCGTCTCGATGCGAACGACTCGGCGTCGGCGTCGCGCTCGATGCCACACGGGCCACACCGCGATCGATCCGGGGAGCCGTCGCCGGCGTGCTGGACGACAGCGCATTCCGCGTTGCCGCCGAAGGCATACGCGATGAGATCGCAGCGCTCCCCGGGCCCGAGGCGGTGGTACCGCGCCTAGAAGCGCTCTCCCGGGTCGCGCGTCGTGGGCGAGGGGGGAGTTGAACCCCCACGTCCTTTCGGACACAGGAACCTGAATCCTGCGCGTCTGCCAATTCCGCCACTCGCCCGAGTGGATGACGACCAAGGGCGGGCATCGTAGCAAGACGGCCATCGCCAGTCGTCCCCCGGCGCCTCGCGAGAACCCACCCTTCGGACGATGTACCCGGAACCGGGTAGCTGCCGATACCCGGATCATGGCCGAGCGCTCACATCACGCCGCCGATCTCGACTCGCTGATGCGAACGCTCACGATGGTCGGGTTCGTGGCGCTCTCGGCCTGGGTCCTCACGTCGTCGGTGGGCGTGATCACTGGGTTCGTGACCGTCTCGTCTGGCGCAACCCTTCGGTTCCTGCTGGCGGTGTTGGTCGTCGTGTTCGCCCGCCGCACGTACTGGGAGATCCGCGAGTGGCGGTGGGGCAAGCTTCCTCCCGACGAGCGGTACGGCTTCTCGAACCCGCTCGCCAACGACCCTCGGGGGTCCGGGCCTCGGGCGTAACATAGGCGCCGGGAACGGGGCTCCCGCACGCCCCGTCTGTGCGCCGATGCCCAACCTCCATGATTTCGAACGGCGTCTTGGTGGCCTCGTCGAAGGTCTGTTCTCCAAAACGTTCCGTTCCGGCGTGCAGCCGATCGAGCTCGCCAAGCGCCTCATCAAGGAGATGGACTCCGGGCGAACCGTCGGCGTGAACGAGGTCTGGGCGCCCAACCACTTCCGCTTCGCACTCTCGACCGGCGACCACGAGCGCCTGGCCCACGCCGAGATCGCGATCGCGAAGGAGCTCGGCTCGGTCATCCTCGAGAACGCGAACGAACGTGGCTGGGGTCTCGTCGGTCCGCCCGAGGTCACGTTCGAGGCCGACGAGCGGTTGAAGAAGGGCGACATCGGCTGCGAGGCCTCGCTCGTGGAGGGTCCCGAGAAGATCGAGCCGGCTTCGGCGCCGAAGGCCGCGCTCGTGGTGCGCGAGAAAGGCCGCGAGCGAACGATCGCCCTCCACGGTGAGACCGTGACGATCGGGCGGCTTCCGCAGTGCGAGGTCTCGATCGAAGACAAGGGCGCGTCGAGGCGACACGCCCAGATCCGACTGAAGGACGGCGTCGCGACGCTCACCGACCTCGGTTCCACGAACGGCACCGATGTCAACGGACGCACGGTGCAGGTGGCGACGCTCGACGACGGCGACCGCGTCACGATCGGCGCTACCGTGCTCGTGTTCCGGAGCGGCTGAGATGCCGGTGTCCTTCGTGCTCGCCCAGAGCGTGACGCCGTTCGCGCTCTCGGGCCTGAAATACGGGCTGTTCGCCCTGCTGCTGCTGTTCATCTGGCGATCGATGCGCTGGGCGGTCCGTGGGTTGAGCGTCGAGGTCGCCCCGCGGTCGCGCCGCGGGGCGCGCAAGGGCGGCGCCGCGGCCGAGCCCCCGATGCCCCCAGGCCCGTCGGCGGTCGTGATCCACACCGAGGGCGCGAAACCCCGCACGGTGGCCGTGAGCGGCAACATGGTCATGGGCCGCGCGGCCGAGTGCGACCTTCCGCTCGACGACACCTTCGTCTCTCAGCAGCACGCGCGCTTGTTCGCGAAGAACGGCTCCTGGTACGTCGAGGACCTCGGGTCCACGAACGGCACGTTCGTCAACGACCAGCGGCTCGGGGCGCCCGCCATGGTGCAACCGGGCGATCGCGTCAGGGTCGGCGCCACGGTCATGGAGCTCCGGCGATGAGCTCGCACGCCCTGGCCACCGCGGAGGTCTGCCGGTGAAGATCGAGGCCGGCGCCGCCACCGATCTCGGCCGGGTGCGGGAGGTCAATGAGGACTCGTTCCTCGTGCAGGCGCCCCTGTACGCGGTGGCCGACGGCATGGGCGGGCATCGCGGCGGCGACGTCGCGAGCCGGCTCGCGCTCGATACGGTCGAGACGTTGTTCCGCCAGGGCGAGGACTCGCTCGCCGATCAGGTCCGCGAGGCGAACCGGGCGGTATACGAACGCTCCGTCGACGATCAGCGCGTGAGCGGCATGGGCACGACACTGACCGCGGTCGTCGTCGAGCAGGCCACGGCACACCTCGCCCATGTCGGCGACAGCCGCGCGTACCTGCTGCGCGCCGGCGACCTCCGCCAGGTCACGAACGACCACACGCTGGTGGCCCGCCTGGTCAAGGCCGGTGAGATCACGAGCGAGGAGGCCGCCGTGCATCCGAACCGCAACGTCGTGACCCGCGCCCTCGGCACCGAGGCAACCGTGCAGGTCGACGAACGCACGATCTCTCTGCTCGACGACGATCGGGTGCTGCTCTGCAGCGACGGGCTCACCGGCATGGTGACCGAGGACCAGATCCAGACGATCCTCGAGGCGGAGCCCGACCCGCAGCGAGCCGCCGATCGGCTCGTGAAGGCCGCGAACCGGGCCGGCGGCATCGACAACATCACGGTGTTGATCCTCGACGCGCACAACGAGGAAGGCGACCCGCCGCCGGGTGAGCTTCCTACGTTGTCTCGGCGGCCCGACCTGAAGCGCGTGATCGCGGGCGTGCTCATCGGCATCGTGGTGATCGTCGCCGCGACGTTCGCCGCGCGTGCCTACATCGACCGCCAGTGGTACGTGGGCGAGTCGGCGGGCACGGTGGCCGTCTACCAGGGTATACCGGCACGCCCGTTCGGCATCTCGCTGTCGAGCGTCTCGGCGCGGTTCGACGACCTGCCGGCCGGCGAGGTCGCCCAGCTCGAGCTTTACCGCGACCTGGCCGAAGGCATCACCGTCGAGAGCGAGCAGGCGGCCCTGGAACGCGTGGCGCAGATCCGCACCGACCTCGACGACGCGAGCGCGGAGCGATCGAAGGGCGCGTCGCCGTGAGCGAAGCCGCCTTCCCTGCCGTGAGCACCGCGCGCCGCCCCGTGACGGGGCTCTGGCTGCTCATCGTCGCGCTGGCGATCTCGCTGCTGGCCTACGCCATGGCGGGACTCGGACTCAACGGGCGAACGCCGCGCGACATCGTCGTGTACGGCGCCGTGTTCTGCTCGGCCTTCGTGGCCGGGTGGCTGGTGGTTCGGTGGACCGCCCCGCGAGCCGACCCCGTGCTGTACCCCACGGCGACAGCGCTCGCGGGGCTCGGCATCGCGATGCTCTACCGCATCATGGTCGCGCGCGGGCAATCATCGATCGCGCGTGAGCAGGCGATGTGGCTGCTGGTCGGCCTCGCGGCGTTCTGCCTGACGCTCTGGTTCGTGCGCGATGACCGCCAGCTCAACGCGTACACCTACACGCTGGGTCTCGTCGGCGTCGTGCTGCTGTTGCTGCCGGTCGTGCCTGGCATCGGCCGCGAGATCAACGGCGCCCGTCTGTGGGCCGAGATCGGACCCTTCTCGTTCCAGCCGGCGGAGCTCGGCAAGATCTTCATCGTCGTGTTCTTGGCGGCCTACCTCACCGACAAGCAGGAGCTGCTCGCGGCAGGGTCGGGGCGGTTCGGGCTGCCGCGCGTGAAGGATCTCGGCCCGCTGCTGCTCGCCTGGGGCGGGTCGCTCGCGGTGCTGTTCCTGGAGCGAGACATGGGCGCCTCGCTGCTGTTCTTCGGCGTCTTCGTCGTGATGCTCTGGATCGCGAGCGGGCGAGCTTCCTTCTTGTGGATCGGCGTCGTGCTGTTCGCACTCGGCGCGTGGTTCGGCTTCCTCGTCTTCGACCATGTGCAGACACGCATCGACACCTGGATGCATGCGCTCGATCCGAGCAAGGTGTTCGACGAGGGCTACGGCCAGCTCGCGCAGGGTTGGTTCGCCATGGCGACCGGCGGCATCGTGGGCACCGGACTCGGGCAAGGCTCGCCCACGCTGATCCCCTACGTCGGCAGCGACTTCATCTTCGCGGCGTTCGGCGAGGAGCTCGGCATGATCGGGGCGGTCGCGTTGCTGCTCCTCTACCTCATCCTGATCGCGCGCGGGTTGCGCATCGCCATGGAGCGCAGCGACACGTTCGGGAAGCTGCTCGCCACCGGCCTCACGACGATCCTGGCGCTGCAGACGTTCGCGATCGTGGCAGGCGTGACGCGGCTGATCCCGCTCACCGGCGTGCCCCTGCCGCTCGTCAGCTACGGAGGGTCGAGCCGCATCACGACGTTCATCATGCTCGCCCTGCTGATCAGGGTCTCGTCGGGGCCCCTCACCCGGGTCGGACGACCGCTGGTCAGGGTGAGATCGCATAGTTCCAAGGCGAAGGCGCCGGCCCATGGATAGGCGCATCCGCCGGCTCGGACTCGGCCTCGTGGGGCTGTTCGCGCTGCTGTTCGCGCAGCTCGCCTACGTGCAGGTGATTCATGCCGACCACATCAAGGGGCAGCCCGCGAACGCCCGGCGACAGATCATCGCCGAGTACAAGGTGGAGCGCGGCCCGATCCTGTCGGCTGACGGCGTCGTGCTCGCCCGCAGCGTGAGGAACCCGGAGCGGCGCGCCGAACTGCGGTTCCAGCGGGTGTACACCGACGGTGAGCTCTACGCGGGGCTCACCGGCTACTACTCACGCATCTTCGGCCGAGCCGGGCTCGAGGAAGCGGCCAACCCCTTCCTCTCGGGTGACGCAGCCGACCTCGCGGTCTCCACGTTCACCGATCTCATCCTCGGTCGTGAACGCAAAGGCGGCGCGATCGACACGACGATCGTGACCGATGTGCAGGAAGCCGCTGCCGAGGCGCTCGGCAACCTCGAAGGCGCGGTCGTCGCGGTCGATCCGGCGACGGGAGACGTGCTCGCGGCGTACGCCAACCCGACGTATGACCCGAACACGATCTCGTCGGGCACCGACACCGACATCGTCGAGGCATGGGACGCGATCTCGACCGACCCCGATCAGCCGCTCATCTCCCTCGCCAAGGACGAGCTGTTCCTGCCGGGGTCGACGGGCAAGCTGATCACTGCGTCGGCGGCGCTCGAGAACGGCATCGACCCTGACGCAGACCGGTGGCCGAACCCCAGGGCGCTCGAGCTGCCCCAGACGACCACGATGCTCCAGAACTTCGGAGGCTCGCACTGCAACGGCGGCTCGGCGACGGTGTCGATGGCCGAGGCGTTCCAGCAATCGTGCAACGTCACGTTCGCCGAGATCGGGCTCGAGCTCGGCGCCCGGCAGATGAGCGAGCAGGCGCAGGCGTACGGATTCTGTCCCACCGATCCGCCGGGGCAGGTCGAGTGCGAGGAGTCGACGATCCCGTTCCTGCTGCCGTGGGCAAACGGTCGGTTCCCGGTGCCGTCGTACTTCACCGAACGTCAGCCGCAGCTCGCGTTCTCGGCCATCGGGCTCGACAACGTGCTCACCAACCCGTTGCACATGGCGTTGATCGCCGCCGCGATCGCGAACGACGGGGAGATGATGCAGCCTCGGCTCATCTCGGCGGTGCGTGACCCCACAGGCAAGGTCGTGCGCGAGCTCGATCCCGAGCAGTACGGGCAGCCCGTCAGCGACGCGACCGCCAAGCAGATGCGGGCGATGATGCTCTCGGTCACCCAAGGAGGAGGAACGGCATCGAGCGCGTTCGCCGGCTTCCCGATACCCGTGGCCGGCAAGACCGGCACCGCGACCAACGGCCCCGACCGTTTCCCGAACGCGTGGTTCACGGCGTTCGCGCCTGCAGGCCCCGGCGACACGGCCCGGATCGCCGTGGCGGTTATCGTTCTCGACGGCGGAAGCCTCGGCGATGAGGCGACCGGTGGACAGGTGGCGGCGCCGATCGCTCGCGCGGTCATCGATGCCTACCTGAGGTGAGGAGCCCATGACACGATGAAGTCCGAGCTCGGCGAGCGGTACCAGGTGGAAGCGCGCATCGGCGAAGGCGGCATGGCCGAGGTGTTCCGCGGCTTCGACCCGGTGCTGAGCCGCACCGTCGCGATCAAGGTGTTGCTACCCCAGTTCGCCCGCGATACGAGCTTCGTGCACCGCTTCCGCCGCGAGGCGCAGGCGGCGGCGCGCCTCAACCAGCCGAACATCGTGGGCGTGTACGACACCGGCGCCGACGACGGCACGCAGTACATCGTCATGGAGTTCATCGAAGGCCGCACCCTGGCGGAGTTCTTGTCGGGAGGCCGCCGTCCCACGCCCGTGCAAGCGGCCGAGATCGCCCAGAAGATCTGCGCCGCGATCGCCGCCGCGCACGCGCAAGGCGTGATCCACCGCGACATCAAACCCGGCAACGTGATGGTCACGCGCGACGGCACGGTCAAGGTCATGGACTTCGGCATCGCGCGCATGCTCGGCCCCGAGACCGCCCCCCAGACGAGCGCCGTGCTCGGCACCGCGTCGTACCTGTCCCCCGAGCAGGCTCAGGGCGGGCCCGTCGACGCGCGAACCGACATCTACTCCCTCGGCGCCGTGCTGTACGAGCTGCTCACCGGGCGTCCGCCGTTCACCGGCGACTCGTCGGTGGCGGTCGCCTACAAGCAGGTGAACGAGACGCCCGCGGTGCCATCGTCGCTGAGCCCCGCCGTGCCCCCCGCCATGGACGCGGTCGTGATGAAGGCGCTGTCGAAGAACCCGTCGAACCGCTACCAGAGCGCCGAGGAGCTCTCCGCCGACCTCGCGCGCGCGATCGCCGGACGCGACGTCGAAGCCACCCCGTTGATGCCCGCGTTCGGCGGTGACGCGACCCAGGTGATCAGCCGGCCCTCGTCGCACACGGCCGTGCTTCCCCCCGCCGAGGAACCCGAAGGCTCCGGCAGGAAGGTCTGGCTCGGCGTGCTGATCGGCCTGCTGCTCTTCGCCCTGCTCGCCGGCGGCGGCTACCTGCTCGTGAACAGCCTCACCGGCGACGACAACGGCGGTGCGAGCCCGCTGGTAGAGATCGACGACTACGTCGGCGAACGCTTCACCGACGCTCAGCGTGCGATCGGCTTGCTCGATCTCGAAGCGAACCGAGAGACACGGGAGACCGACGACCCTTCGCAGGTTGGTGTAGTGCTGGAACAGGATCCCCCGCAGGGCACTCAGCTCACGCGAGGCGAGGGTGTCGTGACATTGACCGTCGGCATCGCCCCAGAGCTGGTCGTGGTCCCAGACCTCTCGAGCATGACCGTGTCCGCTGCGCAGGACGAGCTCGAGGCGAACGATCTCACGTTGGGTTCACAGATCCCTGAGGCGAGCATCGAGTTCGATGAGGGACAGATCATCCGTTCCGACCCGCCCGCCGACGCTGAGGTGGGACCGGGAACCGCGATCGACGTGTTCGTCTCCACGGGGCCCGATCTGGTGATCGTTCCCGATGTTTCGACCGGATGCCTCTCGCCCGGCGGCGCACGGCAATCACTGAAGGCCGTCGACCTGCTCATAGAGTTCGGCGAGGCGGTCCCCTCGACTCCTGAGTGCCCGAACCCGAACCGGATCATCGGGCAGGAACCGCTCGCCGGCGAGACCGTCGAGGCCGGATCCGTGGTCACCGTCTTCCCTGGTGGCGGTGGCGACGTCTGAGCCGCGGCGTGCGTGATGCCATGACGCTCGCCCACGTGACCGAGCCCTTCACGCCCGACGAGCGAGCGGCGCTCGCCCCTCACTTCACGAACCTCGACGGGCCTGTGTTCGCCCTCATCGACCTTCCCGAGGCGGTCAAGGGGGCGATGTTCGCGCGGTACTCGCGCACCACGAAGTCACTGCGGCGACTCTTCCTCGACGAGTTCGCGGGCGACATCGATGAGATCGCCGGCGCGCGTACGAGCGCGGCGTCGACCGCCGGCAGCGAGCGCGCCGCGCGTTTGTACGACTCGGTCTTCGTAGAGTACGGCGACGATTCGGTGGCGCAGCTCGGCGGCGTGCATCTGGCATGTGAGCAGTCGTCGCAGCTTCTCGCGAAGGCGCTCGAGTGGGGGCGCCTCGCCGCCTACCTCGAGCAGTCGACGCGGTACATGCGCTACGACGACAAGCCCGGCGGCTCGTGGCGGGCCACGCATCCTCCCGAGCTCGACGGCACGACGGCGGGCGGTCGCTACAGGGCGTTCCTCGACGAGGCGTTCACGACCTACGGCCGCATGTACGAACCGATGCAGGCCTGGTTCAAGGAGCGCTACCCCAAGCAGGAAGGTGACAGCGACTTCGTCTACCGCCAGACGATCATGGCGAAGACGTGCGACACGCTGCGGGTGCTGCTTCCAGCGGGCACGCGTTCGAACTTGGGCATCCACGCGACCGGACAGTCGTATGAGCAGCTACTGATGCGCTTGGCGGTGCATCCGCTCTCGGAGATGCGCGAGTACGGCGAGCTGATGAAGGTCGAGCTGCGAAAGGTGATCCCCGAGTTCCTCAAGCGCGTCGACGTGGAAGAACGCGGCGTCTCGTGGGCCCGCTACTGGGCGACGAACCGCGAACGCGTCACCGGACTCACCGGGCGGGTGCTCGGTGAAGCCGGCGCGAAGCCCGAGCACCGCGACGAGGTGACGCTCGTCGATCACGACCCCGAGGGCGAGGCGAAGATCGCGGCGGCGGTGCTGTACGAGCCGTCGAACCTGCCCGACGACCAGCTCCTCGCGCTCGCGCGATCGATGCCGCGCGAACAGGTGGCCGAGATCCTGCGGGCAAGCGTGGGCGACCGGTCGAACCGGCGGCACAAGCCCGGTCGCGCCTGGGAACGCACGAGCTATCGCTTCGACGTGCTCTGCGACTACGGGGCGTTCCGCGACCTGCAGCGGCACCGTCCGCTCACGATCGAGTGGCAGCGGCTCACCACCGAGCACGGCTACGAGACGCCCGAGCAGATCGACGAGGCCGGCCTGCGCGCCGACTGGGAACGCGTGATGCAAGCGAGCGCCGAGACCGAGCGTACGCTGCTCGATGCCGGCTTCATCGAGCAGGCCCAATACGCGGTGTCGATGGCCTACCGCATCCGCTTCGTGATGCAGATGAGCGCACGCGAGGCGATGCACCTCACGGAGCTCCGGTCCCAACCCGCCGGACACCCCGTGTACCGCCGGGTCGCACAAGCGATGCACCGCCTGATCACCGGCGTGCACCCGGCGATCGGCGAGACGTTCAGCTACGTGAGCTACGACGAGGTCGACCTCGAGCGCCTCGACGCCGAACGCCGAACCGAGCAGAAGCGCAAAGCCCTGCGAGAGGACTGAGCCGGTGAGCATCGGCAGCGCGATCTCCGCGATCGTTCGAGGTAGCGAGATCGACCACGTCGAGACGACCGACGGAGAGTCCTTCGCTACGAACCCGATCTTCTACGTCGGGTCGGTGGCGAAACAGTTCGTGGCCGCATGCATCGCGTTGCTCGAGCGAGACGGCGCGCTCGAGCTCGACGATCCGGTCTCGCGGTTCGTTCCTCGGCTTCCGGCGTGGGGAGAACGAATCACGCTGCGTCATCTCGTGCATCACACGGGAGGCGTCAAGGAGCGTTCGCGTGAAGGTCCCGGAGTGCCGATCGCCGGCGTGCCCGCGTGGGGCAACGCCGAGTTGCTCGACACCCTGCGCGAGGTGACCGAACTCGACTTCGAACCGGGCTCGCGCTACGGCTATTCGAATCGGGGATACCTGCTGCTCGCGGAGGTGGTCGGCGCGGCGAGCGGCGCATCGCTGAGCGACTTCACCCGTGCGCGCATCTTCGAGCCGCTCAGCATGACAGACACGTTCTTCCGTGACGCGCCGACGCCGCTTCCCGAACAAGCAGCCCGTGGGCACTTCGAGGCCGACGACGGCCAGATCTACATTGAGCCTGCGCGGTTCCACGCGGTCGGCGCGGGAGGGCTATGGACCACCGCAGCCGACCTCGCGGCGTGGAGCGCGAACTTCGACGATGACCTGCTCACCGATGGGTGGCTTCCTGAGCGACTCACGACCCGCGGGGCGTTGGACGACGGCACGCCGATCCACTACGCCTGGGGACTCTCGGTTCGCACGCATCGAGGGCTGCCGATCGTGAGCCACGGCGGCAACTTCCCGGGGTGGGAGTCGAAGATGGTGCGCTTCCCGACCGAAGCGACGACCGTGATCGTGCTCGCCAACCGGGAGGATCTCGACGTGTCGACGATGGCGTTCCGGCTCGCCGACGAGGCGCTCGCCGACCGGATCGACCGGTCGCAGGCCCATGCGAACGACACGTTCGACGGCGCGCTCAAGTAGCGAAGCGGTAGCGCAGAGGAACGGCCTGACCTGCGCGGATGTCAGAAAACCCGCGGAAATCCGCGGGATCATGCGGATTCCGAGTAGGATTCCAGAGTTCCGACTACACCTGGGGAGGTGTTCGAATGAACAAGTCAGAGCTGGTGGACGCGATCGCCGAAAAGACCGGCATCGCCAAGTCACAGGTCGACGAGGTCATCAAGGGCATGACCGAGACCGTCGAGATGCAGGTCGCCAAGGGCGACAAGATCTCGATCCCGGGCTTCATCTCGTTCCAGAAGGTGAACCGCGCCGCGCGCACGGGCCGCAACCCGCGCACGGGCGACACGATCAACATCCCGGCGAGCGCCACGGTCAAGGTGACCGCGGGCGCCCGTCTGAAGAGCAGCGTGAAGTAGGCAGTTCCACTTCTCCGCACCACCGCGGGCCGGCGCCGAGCGCGCCGGCCCGCTCCATTCCTGGGGTTGTCTCGCCGGCCTTCCTCGCCGGTACTCGCTGCAAGACACCTTCGTACAGGAGTGAACGATGGGACGACCCAGCCGCACCGTCACGATCTCGATACCCCCCGAGCTGGCCGATCGCATCGACCGCGCCGCCGAGGCGGAAGGTTGCACCCGTAGCGAGCTCCTCCGTGAGGAACAGCCTTGGGGATCGCGATCGTGCGGCCTGCCGCGTTCCTTGCACGTCTCGAGCAAGGCTGATGCGGGGACGGTTTCGGTACCCTGGAACCCTTCCATGGAACGCGAAACGGTGTTGCTCGTCGCCATCGTCATGCTCAGCCTGGCAGCCTTCTCGGTCGGCGTGAGCGGGTTCGTGCTGCTCGCCCGCGATCGGCGCCTGCGCCGCACGTTCCCACCCGTTGCGCTCGGCGCCGCGGGACATCACGAGGTTCCAGAGGAGCGCTGACATGCTCGAGCTCCTCGACCTGCGAAAGCGGGGCGAGCGTCTCGACGCCACCCGGCTCGAGATCGACCCCACCGTCGCCGACACCGTGGCCGGCATCTTGCAGCGGGTCTTCGTCGAGGGCGATGAGGTGCTGATCGAGCTCGCACACCGGTTCGACGGCGCCGAACTGGCCGAGGACGGCCTGATCGTCACCGATGCCGAGCTCGACGCGGCAGCGGCGGACATCGACCCGCAGCTCCGACGCGCGCTCGACGACCTGATCGATCGACTGAAGGATCTCTCGGCGCGGCAGCTTCCGAGGGAATGGTGGGATGAGCGCGACGGCGTTCGCTTCGGTGAGATCGTGCGCCCGCTCGAGTCCGTCGGATGCTACGTGCCGGGTGGGCGCGCGGTCTACCCCTCGTCGGTGTGCATGACGGTCGTGCCCGCGGTGGTCGCCAAGGTGGGCGAGATCGTGGTGTGCACCCCTCCGCAGCCCGACGGTTCTATCCCGGCGCCCGTGCTCTATGCCGCACGCAAGGCAGGCGCCCACTACGTCGCCAAGGCCGGGGGGGCGCAGGCGGTCGCCGCCATGGCGTACGGGACCGAGTCGATCCCGCGAGTCGACCGCATCGTCGGCCCGGGCAACGCCTACGTGACCGAGGCCAAGCGCCAGGTGGCCGGCACCGTCGGCATCGACGGTCTCGCCGGTCCGTCGGAGCTCGCGATCGTCGCCGACGGCGACATCGACATCGACATGGCCGCGCTCGACCTCATCGCGCAGGCCGAGCACGACCCCCATGCACGCACGTTCTTCATCACACCTGATCCCGAGCTCGCGAGCCGCGTTGCGAAAGCGCTCGACGAGGCGCTCGAGGACGCCGGACGACGCAAGATCGTCGACGCCGCGCTCCGTCACACCAAGGGGGTCTTGGTCCGCGACATCGATCATGCCGTCGATGTCGTGAACGAGCTCGCGTCCGAGCACCTGCTGGTGCTGCTCCCCGACCCGCACGCCTTCTTGCCGATGGTGCGCAACGCCGGTGCGATCTTCCTCGGACACTGGAGCGCCGTGCCGTTCGGCGACTACGGGGTTGCCTCGAACCACGTGCTGCCGACGGCGGGCACCGCGCGCTTCTCGAGCGGGCTGCGCGCGGCCGACTACGTCACCGTGACCTCGGTGGTCGAGCTCGGCAAAGCGAGCGCCGCTCGGTACGCGCCCGGCGCCTCGGTGATCGCGAACGCCGAGGGGCTCGTCGGCCACGCCCGAGCCATGGACGCTCGCGCCGGCGCGGCCGAGGTCGTGCAGCCGTGACGCCGGCCGCCGAACCTCGCGCCGAGGTGCGCAACGTCGATCCGTACGTCTCGCCACAGCTCGACGTGGCCGTTCGTCTCAACACCAACGAGTGCCCACGCCCGCTGCCCGATGCGTTCTCCGACGACCTGGCGCAGGCCATCAGCGGTCTGGCGCTCAACCGCTATCCCGACGGGCAGATGACGCGCCTGCGCGAAGCGCTGGCCGGCCACCACGATCACACCCTCGAAGGAACGTGGGCCGCGAACGGCTCGAACGAGGTGCTGACCGAGCTGCTGCTCGCCTACGGCGGCCCGGGGCAGACGGCGGTGGTGTTCGAGCCCACGTACGTGCTGCATTCGCGCCTGTCGTGGCTCACTCACACCACGCTAGTCCAGCTCAGACTAGATCGACCGTACTCACTCGACGATGCGGCGGCCGCCGAGGCGCTCGGCGTCGATCCGAACGTGATCTTCGTGTGCTCGCCGAACAACCCGACCGGCAACGCACAGCCGCTCGAGGCGATCGCCGGGCTGGCCGAGCGAACGACCGCGCTCGTGGTGGTCGACGAGGCCTACATCGAGTTCGGTGGCGAGAGCGCGCTGAAGCTCGTGGCCGATCACCCCAACGTCGTCGTCGTGCGCACGTTCTCGAAGGCGTTTGCCCTGGCCGGCGCCCGGCTCGGGTACGCGCTCACGAGCCCCGACGTGGTGGCCGACCTGCAGCGGGTGCGGCTTCCCTACCACATCTCGGCGCTCGCACAGACCGCAGGCATCGTGGCCCTGCAGTACGCCGGCGAGGCGATGTCGCTGCTCGGCCCCATCCGCGCCGAGCGCGACCACATCGTCCGCGAGCTCACGATGGTGCCCGGCATGACCGTGTTCCCGAGCGATGCCAACTTCGTGCTCTTCGTGCCGCCCGAGCCCCACGACGCGGTGCGCGTCTGGCAGGCGCTGCTCGACCGCGGCGTGCTCGTGCGCGACCTCACCGCGGTGGTGCCGAACGCTCTGCGAGTCACTGCCGGGGCCCCCAGCGAGGTCGACCTGTTCCTCGCGGCTCTGCGGGAGGTGCTCGCCGCATGAGCCGTACCGCGAGCGTCACTCGCGCGACGAAAGAGACCGACATCACCGTGGAGCTGAACCTCGACGGGTCGGGAGCGAGCAGATCCGACACGGGTATCCCGTTCTTCGACCACATGCTGCAGCAGCTCGGCAAGCACGCCGGCTGGGACCTCGACGTCACATGCAAGGGCGACCTGCAGGTCGACGGCCATCACACGGTCGAGGACTGCGGCATCGCGCTCGGTGCCGCGCTCGCCGAAGCGCTCGGCGACAAGGCGGGTATACGGCGGTTCGCATCGATCACCGTGCCGCTCGACGAGGCGGCGGTCGAGGTCTTCCTCGATCTCGCGGGGCGGAACTTCGTGGTGCATGAGGTGGCCGTTCCCTACGAGACGATCGACGGCTTCGACACCGGGCTGCTCGAGGACTTCGTGCGAGCGTTCGCGCAGGCGGCGAGCATGACGATCCACGTGCACCTTCGGGCCGGACGGTCGCCGCATCACATCTGTGAGGCGCAGTTCAAGGCCATGGCCAAGGCGCTCGGCGACGGCTGCAGCCTCACGGGGCGCGGCGACGTGCCGTCGACCAAGGGAACGCTCTGACCAGAAGGATCTCGATGACCCACACCATCGCGGTGGTCGACTACGGCTCGGGCAACCTGCACTCCGTCTCTCGCGCGATCACGCGCGTGGGCGCCAGCCCGGTCGTGACCCGTGATGCCGACGAGATCGCCGGCGCCGACGCCCTCGTGATCCCCGGAGTCGGCCATTTCGGCGCCTGCATGCGTGCGATCCGTGGTCTCGGCATGCACTCGGCGATCGAGGATTTCCGCGCGACCGGCCGGCCGGTCTTCGGCGTCTGCGTCGGCATGCAGGTGCTCTTCGAGGGAAGCGACGAGGACCCCGAGGTGGGGCTCGGCGTCTTCCCCGGACGTGTCGAGCGCATCGTGGGCGACGTGAAGGTGCCGCACATGGGGTGGAACACGGCGACGTGGACCGAACCGCACCCCTATCTCGACGGGCTGCCCGACGGCACCCGCTTCTACTTCGTGCATTCTTATGCGCCGCCGGCCGGCGAGCACACGGTGGCGACCACGACGTACGGCGGCTCGTTCTCGGCGGCCGTCGCTCGTGACAACGTCTTCGCGACCCAGTTCCACCCGGAGAAGTCCTCCGACGCGGGGCTGCACGTCTACGAACGCTTCGTGAGGTCGCTCGCATGATCGTGATCCCCGCGATCGACCTGCGCGGCGGGCGCGCGGTGCGCTTGTTGCAGGGCGACCCCGAGAACGAGACGACCTACGCGGCCGACCCGATCGAGGTCGCGGTGCGCTTCCAAGGGGAAGGCGCGCGGAGGCTGCACGTCGTCGACCTCGACGCCGCGCTCGGCGAGGGCAACAACCGTGAGCAGGTCGAGACGATCTGCCGAGCGGTGCAGGTGCCGGTGCAGGTGGGCGGGGGCATCAGGACACACGACGACATCAGCGAGCTGCTCGCGGCGGGGGCGGCTCGTGTGATCCTCGGAACCGCAGCGGCCGCCGACCCCACGTTCGTGCGGCGCGCCGTCGAGGAGCATGCCGAGTCGATCGTCGTCGCCGTCGATGTGCGCGGTGGACACGTCATGGTGCGTGGCTGGCAGGAAGAAGGCCCCATGCTCGAGGACGCCATGCCCGCGCTCGAAGCAGCGGGCGCACCGCGCTACCTGATCACCTCGATCGCCCGCGACGGCACCCTCAAAGGACCCGACATGAAGCTGTACGAGCACGTGCTGAGCTTGACCGAGACGCCGCTCATCGCGAGCGGGGGCGTGCGCGATGCCGACGACGTCTGGGCCCTGCGCGAACTGGGGTGCGAGGCCGTCGTCACGGGCAAGGCCCTCTACGAGAAGACGCTGAAGCTCGCCCAGGTGATCAGGGGATGACACCATCGTGACGCTGCGATGACGCTGGCCAAGCGCATCGTGCCGTGTCTCGACGTCGATGCGGGCCGGGTCGTGAAGGGCACGAGGTTCCAGGAGCTACGCGATGCGGGCGATCCGGTCGAGCTGGCCGCGCGCTACGACCGGGAGGGTGGCGACGAGCTCGTCTTCCTCGACATCACCGCCACGATCGAAGGCCGAGCCGCCACGATCGACGTGATCTCGAGGACGGCCGAGCAGGTGTTCATCCCGCTCACGGTCGGCGGCGGGGTGAAGACCGACGGCGACGTGCACGACCTGCTGCGCGCGGGTGCCGACAAGGTGGCCGTGAACTCCGCGGCGGTACGAGACCCCACGCTGCTGCAGCGCGCCGCCGACCGGTTCGGCACGCAGTGCATCGTGATCGCGATCGACGCAAGGAGACGCGGCGGCGGCGAAGGGTGGGAAGTCGTCGTCGACGCGGGCCGCACACCCACGGGGCGCGACGCGATCGAGTGGGCCGTGGAGGCGACTGCGCGGTGCGGCGCCGGGGAAGTTTTGCTCACCTCGATGGATCGCGACGGCACCGGAGAAGGCTACGACCTCGATCTGCTTCGTTCGGTCGCCGACGAGGTGCGCGTGCCGGTCGTGGCGAGCGGTGGCGCGGGTGAGCTCGGTCACTTCGCGCGTGCGCTCACCGACGGCCGGGCCGACGCGGTGCTCGCCGCGAGCCGTCTGCATTTCGGACAGCTCACCATTCGCGAGATCAAAGAGCATCTGCGCGGCGAAGGCGTGGAGGTCCGGCTGTGAGTGGCGACGACCGACCTGGGGTGCCCGACCCCCTCGATCGCTCGCCGGTTGATCTCGGCTCCCTTCGATATGACGACCGAGGGCTGATCCCCGTGATCGCGCAGGATGCCGAGACCGGCGAGGTGCTCATGCTGGCCTGGGCGAACCGCGAGACGCTGGAGCTCAGCCTCGCCGAGGGGCGCATGGTCTATTGGTCGCGTTCCAGGCAGGAACCGTGGCGCAAGGGCGACACGAGCGGTCACGTGCAGCACTGGCAGGAGCTACGGGTCGATTGCGACGCCGACGCGATCTTCGCCCGCGTCCACCAGGAGGGACCCGCCTGTCACACGGGCGAGCGGAGCTGCTTCTATCGCTCGCTCGCCGACGGCTGAGCGGCATCACTCAGCCGCATGTGCATGCGAACCACCGAGCCGGCGGCGAACGTTCGGATCTGCACGAGATCGCAGAGCTGGTTCACGAGCCACAGCCCGAAGCCGCACTCCTGATCGGTCGCAGGCCGCTTGCGCCCGGCCAACGGATCGGCGATCGAGCCCGCGTCGGCGACCTCGCCCACGATCGCGTCGCCGGCGGCCCAGATGCGCGCGACCCCCCGGCCACCGCCGTGGCGGATGCTGTTGGCGGCGAGCTCGTCCATCGCCAGCACGAGGTCGTCGATCCGAGCAGCGGACAGTCCGAGTGATGCCGCGTGCCCGGCGAGCCATGGGCGCATCGACGACAGAGCCTCGACGTCGAACGGCAGCGTCGGCGCGGCCGCGGGCGCCTGCGGCAACGGGGCATCGAACGGCGACGCAGTCGCGCCGATGCCTTCGAACGACTCGCTCGCCCATCGTCGGTCGCGACCGACGATCGACGGGTGGGTTCTCTCGGCGCCCCTGATGGTGGCCTCGTCGAGCGACTCGACGTCGTAGGGGCACATGACCCACAGGTTGTCGAACCCCGCGAAAGCCAGGTTGAGCAGCGACTCGTGCCGCTCGCACTCCACCAACTCTTGTCCGGCACGGCCGGCCCACACGGGCCGGCCGATACCTCGCAGCGGGCTGCCCGCGGGGTGGCCGTCGGCGAACGACTGCCACGCCGGGATGATGCGAGCAGGGTTGGCTCCGACGACCGCCATGTCGGCGAACGTCAGCAGCGGATGCGAACCGATCCGGACATCGAGCATGGCGATCGTCGGAGCATCGATGACCACGAAGATCGGCTCGCCGGCATCGATGCCGCCCTCGATGAACCGGGCCGCCTGTTCGAGCAGGTCGTCGGTGCCCGCGTGCATGAGCGCCTCGTGCCGGAATCCGGCCGCGCGCCCACCATCGACATCGACCCGTGTTGTCTGCGCCAAGCTGCCCTCGCGATCCGTGATCTGATTTCTCCGGGAAGCGGGCTCGTTCGAGCCCGTCGGACCGTTAGCGGGCTGATATTGCCATGGATGGGTCCGTTCAAACGCGAAGCTACACTTCCCGCGTGTTGAAGCTCGTCATCCCGAAGGGCTCCCTCGAGGAACAGACGTTGCGCTTGTTCGAGGCCGCGGACCTGCACGTGCGCCGCTCGACGAACCGCGACTACCACGGAACCGTCGACGACGATCGCATCGAGCGGGTGAGCGTGCTGCGCCCGCAAGAGATCCCGACCTACGTCGCCGAGGGGCTCTTCGACATCGGCATCACCGGGCAGGACTGGATCGCGGAAACCGGCAGCGACGTCGAAGTGCTCACTAGCCTCAGCTACGCGAAGACCGGTCCGGGGCACGGCACGAAGATCGTGCTCGCGGTCCCCAACGAGCACCCTGCCAGTCGCGCGAGCGAGATGCCGGCCGGGACCCGCATCTCGACCGAGTTCGTGCGGATCACCGAGCGATACTTCGACGAGCTCGGTATCGACGTGAGGGTTGCCTGGAGCTACGGCGCGACGGAGGCCAAGGTGCCCGAGATCGTCGACGCGATCGTCGACGTCACCGAGACCGGCAGCACCCTGCGAGCCCACGGCATGAAGATCATCGAGACGCTGCTCACCTCCGAGCCCGTGCTGGTGGCGAACCGCGAGGCGGCCGCCGACCTCGGCAAGCGCGCCGCCATGGACGACATCACGACGCTGCTGATGGGTGCCCTGGCAGCCGTAGGAAGGGTGCTGATCAAGCTGAACGTAGCCGAGGCCGATCGCGACGCCGTGCTGGCGGTCGTTCCCTCGATGAAGGCGCCGACGATCTCACCGCTCGCCGGTGGCGGCTACGCCATCGAGACCGTGGTCGACAAGCGGGGCGTGAACCGGCTGATCCCTGAGCTCAAGTCTGCGGGAGCCACCGACATCCTCGAGATCCCGATCTCGAAGATCGTTCCCTGAACGGTCCCGGTTCGACATCAACGGCGTCCGTTACGCGGTAGCCGCGCAAGCCACCTGCGTCGACCCCAGCGCGGCCGCGAGATCGGGGCCTCGGTCGGGATGAGCCCGCACCTGACCGATCCAGCTCTGCCCCTCGACGAAGAGCACGGCGATGGTGCTCTCGTCGCACGCGAACGCCACTGCGTCGGCGACCGGCATCTCCTCGTCGAGCAGCCGCCCACGGAAGTACGCCACACCCAATACGTCGGTGCAGGCCACGGCTCGTTCGCCATCCGTTCGGCAGCCCTCGATCCCCGCCGCCCGCAGACGTTCGACGAGCTGTTGCGGATCGGAGATGTCGGACCCACTGTCACTGAACGAGATCACGGCGACGGCGACGGCCACGAGGGCGGCGCCCGCGACGATGAGACGTTTCGTGGTCCGTGCCAGGGCGATGCACCTCCAGAGACCGCCGAAGATCAGCGCGACGAAAGGCAGCCTATAGGTGCCCCGCACCCGGCCGACCAGCCCTCAAGCTGGTCAGGATCCAAATATATAGGCCTTTCGACCTAGTGTATCTCGGGGATAGCAAGGGTACGAAGGACCTAACATCGTCGACGGGTGGCCTAGTGATCCTGTGCCTCCCGGCGTGCGAAGGACCAGCGCCTGCGAATCGAGAGGAGGCTGATCGGCCCTCGGGAAGGTCCCGAGGTGACGAGGCAGGCTGGGTCGATGGACGAAGCGAATGGAATAGGGAGGAACCCCAATGCAACGAAGCATCCGCCGCAGAGTGGTGGCGGGCGCGGCCTCATTGACGATCGGCGCAGGTATGTTCGCGGGTCTCGCACCCACGGGCGTGATCGCGTCGAGTCACCGAGAGGCACCGCTCACCCTCGCTGAACCTCAGATCGACAACACCGATGTCTACGCGTTCGTAAGCCCCGACAAGCCGAACACGGTGACGCTCATCAGTCCCTGGATCCCCAATCAGGAGCCTGCTGGCGGACCAAACTTCTATACGTGGGCGGAGAAGACGAACTACGACATCAACATCGACAACGATGGTGACGCTCGGCCGGACCTCACGTACAGGTGGCGGTTCAACACCATCTACAAGAACCCGAACTCGTTCATCTACAACAATGGGCCGGTCACCTCGTTGAACGACGAGAACCTGCTCATCACCCAGCGCTATGACCTGTACCTGATCAAGAACGGGTACCGTCGGCGCTTGCTGAACAACGCACCCGTTGCTCCCAGCAACGTGGGTGCCGCCTCGATGCCGAACTACAACGCCAAGCTGTTCGATGCGGCTGTGGTCGACATCAAGAACTACGGCGACGCCTCGAGCTGGGTGGGTCAATCCGACGATCCGTTCTTCATCGATCTTCGGGTGTTCGACCTGCTTTATGGTGGCGACTTCAGCGAGGTTGGCGACGACACGTTGCAAGGATTCAACGTGAACGCGTTCGCGATCCAGGTGCCTCGCGACAAGCTCAAGACCGCCGACGACGTCGTCGGTGTCTGGAGCACGGCGTCGCGCGGCAGTCTGCGGGTGCAGTCGCAGTCGACCGGGGCCATCAACTACAAGGGCGGACAGGTACAGGTTTCGCGCCTGGGCATGCCGCTCGTGAACGAGGTCGTGGTTCCGATCGGGTTGAAGGACTACTTCAACGCCTCCAAGCCGGTCAAGGACGCACAGTTCCTGCCGGCGGTGAACGACCCTGAGCTGCCGTACCTGATCAGCGCCGTGTACCCATCGGTGTTCCCCGACGTGCCGGACTCGAGGCCGAACAAGAAGGGCGTCCAGCGTGACGACCTCATCTCGGTCTTCCTGACCGGTGTCGAGGGCCTCAACATGCCCAAGGGCGTGCGGCCATCGGAGATGCTGCGTCTCGACGTCACCACTAAGCCGTGCACGAGCGGATGCTCGAGCCTCGGTGTGGTGGGCGGCGACCTGGCCGGCTTCCCGAACGGGCGTCGTCTCGCCGACGACGTGATCGACATCTCGCTGCAGGTCGTGATGGGCGTGCTGTTGCCCAACCACGACCCCGATGCCGAAACGCTCGGCGACGGGGTGGACAAGAACGACGAACCGTTCCAGAACGAGTTCCCGTACTTGGCCTACCCGCACGCGGGATCGTTGACGAACCCGCACGGTTGATCCGTTGATCGAGGGAACGAGGCCGGCCGTCGCGAAGCGACGGCCGGCCTCAACCCTTCCTGGCAGATACGCTGACGAGTCGATGACCCTCGCGCGACGACCGATGCTCCTGCTCGCGACCTGTCTCGCGTGCTCCCTCATCATCTCGGCGGTCGATGCTCACCGATCTCCTGCCCGAGCGGCGCTCCGCGAACGACCTGACCGCACGTGGATGACCAACGGCAAGGTCTTCGCCATGGCTCGCACGCGCGCGATGCTCGTGATCGGAGGGCAGTTCACCGAGCTGCTGCCGCCGCGCGGCTCCGACGCCGCGCCGGTCGCGGTGCGCAACCTCGCCGCCTTCGACATCGCGACAGGGCGGCCTCTGCCGTTCGCACCGCCCGTCAGCGGGTCCGACGCCGAGGTGCGGGCGCTCGCTGTCGCCGATGGACGTCTCTATGTCGGCGGCTCATTCACCGGTCTCGGCAGTTCGGCGGCGAAGAACGTTGGCGCCGTGCGCCTCAGCGACGGGAGCCGCATCGGCTCGTTCAGCCCAGCGATCAGCGGTTCCGTCTATGCGCTGCTGGCCACTGCCGATCGGCTCTACGCGGGCGGGGCGTTCGGGCGGGTCGACGGCGCGCCTCGGGCGAGGCTGGCCGCGTGGGACATGCCGGCCGGAGATCTCTCGGAGAGCTGGCGCCCACGGACCACATCGGGCGCCGTGCGCGACCTCGAGCTCGATGCGTCGAAGGACTCGGTGTTCATCGCCGGCGCCTTCGATTCCATGACCCAGGCCGGCACCGACTTCCCGCGGCGAACGCTGGCGAAGGTGAGCGCCGTCGACGGACGCCTGCGTGAATGGGCGCCCGCGGGTGTGATCGGCGATCCGCAGACGGCCTGGTCGGTCCTGGCGTCCCGTCGGCGCGTGCACGGGGGGTTCGGCCGAGGCCCAAACTACGCCGCCTCGTTCCGAGCCGGGGGGGCCGTCGGCGATCGCGTCTGGCGCTTCGCGGTGACCGGCAACGTTCAAACCCTTGCACTGTCGGGCGATGGTTCGAGGCTCTACCTGGGGGGCCACTTCGGCCTGAATGGCCGTCGTCAACGTCTCTGCGGCACCGAGATCCGCGGACTGCTGGCCGTCGATCCCGTCACCGGCGCCCCCAAGTGCGAGTGGCTGCCACGTCTCGCCCCGTTCGAGAACAACTACCAGGGTCCCTGGGCGCTGATCGCGACGCAGGGCGGCCTCTGGGTCGGCGGCGGCTGGCAGAAGATCGGTGGCAAGGAACAGCGCAACATCGCGCACTTCTCTTCCTGACCGCCATGCCCGGCAAGTCCGGGCCTGTCGGAACGCTTGACCTGCATCGCGTCTCGCCCATACCCTCGCCGGGCAACCGAGGGGGTCGTAGATGCAGTGCGCATGTGCACGAACGCTCGCGACGGCAGCTCTGGCGCTCGCGATGGTCATCGGCATGACGGCGACGGCAGCACAGGCCGTGCCAGGCAAGCTCGACGGCTCGTTCTCCGTCGACGGGCGAACGACCGCGTTCCCGAAGGGCGCCGCGGGGTTCGGCGTCGCCATCGACGCCAGGGGGCGCATCCTCGTGACCGGCTACACGCTCGACGGTGACGCCGACCTCGCGCTCGCACGCTTCCGGCCCAACGGCAGCCTCGACCCCGACTTCGGCGGCGGTGACGGGAGGGTGAGCACCGACCTCGGCGGCACCGACTACGGGTTCGACATCGCGCTCGCGTCGAACGGCCGGATCGTGGTGGCCGGTGAGCGCAACCGGCCGTCAGGCTCGCTCATGGCGGTCGCCGTGTACGGCCCTCGCGGCATGCTCGACACGAACTTCTCAGGCGACGGCATCGCATACGTCGGCTTCAGCAACGAGCTGCAGGGCGCCAACGCGGTCGCGGTGGGTGCCAACGACAAGATCGTCATCGGCGGTTCCACGAGCAACGGCGAGACGAGCCGGTGGGCGCTCGCGCGGCTTAGGCCGAACGGGGCTCGCGACCGATCCTTCGGAGGCGATGGCCGAGTCGCCGTCGATCTCTCGCCGAGTGCCGAGCAGATCAACGATCTCGCCATGGTCGACGGCGGCAGGATCGTCGCGGTCGGTTCCGCGGAGTCGGGACTCTCCCCTCGCGTGGCGATCGCCCGCTTCCTGATCGGCGGCTCGCTCGATCGCACCTTCGGCAAGCGGGGCGTGAAGATCACCGATGTCGCCAACGGCGCCGACACGCCCCACGGGCTCACCGAGCAGGAAGACGGCAAGCTCCTCGTGACCGGCCACACCGCCAACGGGGGACGTTCGGACTGGAGCGTGCTTCGGTACGGGGTCAACGGCCGGCTCGATGAGACGTTCCACGGCGACGGCATCCGCATCCTGGGGTTCGGTCCCGACTACGAGCTCGCACAGGCGTCCGCGGTGCAGGTGAACGTACGCATCGTCGTGGCCGGGCGTATCCGTCGCTCCGACGACGACCATTTCGGGATCGTGCGACTGAAGGCCAACGGCTCGTACGACCTGAGCTTCTCCGACGACGGGCGCGTGATCGTGGACTTCGACGGCGGCGGCGACACCGCCCGCGACGTGGCCCTGCAAGCGAACGGCAGGATCGTGGTGGCAGGCGAAGCCTTCGATCGTGGCCGTCGCAAGTTCGCGGTGGCGAGGTTGCTTGCGTCGTAGCCGTGCACACCGCGCGTGACGCCGGGGCCTGACACCAGGCCTGACCTGGGGATTGACACCATCGGGGGACCGTGTGGCACAATCTGGTCACATGTTTGAATCCACATTCAACGAGCTCGCACCGCAGCACCACTCCACGAACGAAGTATCGAGCGCGTAGGGCGCCTTCGGACGCGAGCTCGCGTCCATTAGGTGCCTGGGGGACCTCTCGTCGATGCGGGGGGTCCTTTCGTTTCCCGGGTAGAGAGCATCACGCAGCAAGGGGGTCACACGATGGGCGAGACGATCGAGCAGCGCATCACACGGGAGGCCGAGGCGCTCGAACGCGAGTGGGAGAACGACCCGAGATGGCACGGGGTCGAGCGGCGCTACTCCGCCGAGGACGTGATCAGGCTTCGGGGATCCTTCCTCGTCGAGCACACGGAGGCGCGTCGCGGGGCCGAGCGGCTCTGGGAGCTCGTGAGCCGGACCGAGTACGTGAACGCGCTCGGAGCGCTCACGGGCGGCCAAGCCGTCGAGATGGTCAAGGCCGGTCTGCAGGCGATCTACCTGAGCGGGTGGCAGGTCGCGGCCGACGCGAACCTCGCCGGCCAGACCTATCCCGACCAGTCGCTTTACCCCTCGAACTCCGTGCCGGCCGTGGTGCGGCGGCTGAACAACGCGATGCAGCGCGCCGACCAGATCGCCTGGAGCGAGGGTGATGACAGACGGTGCGTGGCGCCGATCCTCGCCGACGCCGAGGCCGGCTTCGGCGGCGCCCTGAGCGCGTTCGAGCTGATGCGAGCGATGATCGAGGCAGGCGCGGCGGGAGTGCACTTCGAGGACCAGCTCGCGTCGGAGAAGAAGTGTGGGCACCTCGGCGGCAAGGTGCTCGTGCCGACCGATCAGTTCGTGCGCACCTTGACCGCCGCGCGCCTGGCCGCCGACGTGCTCGGCGTGCCGGCCCTCGTGGTCGCCCGCACCGACGCGCTCGCGGCGACACTGCTCACGAGCGATATCGACCCGCGCGACCAGCGGTTCGTGAGTGGTGAGCGCACGCACGAGGGCTTCTACAAGGTGACCAACGGCATGGAAGCCGCGATCGCACGGGCGCAGGCCTACGCGCCGTTCGCCGACATGATCTGGTGCGAGACCTCGACCCCCGACCTCGACGAAGCCCGCACGTTCGCCGAAGGTGTCCACGCGATGTATCCCGAGAAGCTGCTCGCTTACAACTGCAGCCCATCGTTCCACTGGAAACAGCACCTCGACGATGCCGCGATCGCGAGCTTCCAGAAGGAGCTCGCGATCTTGGGCTACCGCTTCCAGTTCATCACGCTCGCGGGGTTCCACGCGTTGAACGCGAGCATGTTCGAGTTGGCTCGGGGCTACGCCGCCGAAGGCATGACCGCATACGTGCGGCTGCAGGAGCGCGAGCTCGCTATGGAAGCCGAGGGATACACCGCCACCAAGCATCAGACCGAGGTCGGCACCGGCTACTTCGATCGCGTGTCGACGGTGATCAGCGGTGGAAGCTCCTCGACCCTTGCCCTGGAAGGCTCGACCGAGCAGGCGCAGTTCCGCGACTGACCAACCGGGGCCTCGGAGCGCCGAACCCATCGCACGGTGCGATAGCGCACCGTGTACCTGTCGAGCTCTGTCGTATCGTGTGCCGGCTGCGGGGTCTGTCCTGGGGGATCCCCCGCGCGTCAACCGAGTCGTCCACGTGACAGGCGGAACGATGAACCCACGTCCTTCGGAACGTTCCGAGCCTCGGCTCGGATGGAGGTTGTGGCGTCCTCCCAAGACCACGGAGCTGGTCGTCGGGCTCCTGCTCGCCATCGTGTTGCCATGGTTCGCGACATGGCTGACGACCGATCTCGTGATCTTCCAACGCTTCCCAGGGTTGACCTTCCTGGCGGCGACCGTGGGCGCGACGTTGGTGGGACGACTCAGCGCGAGCGTGGTCGCGACGATCTGCTCTGCTGCTCTGGTCACGTCCAACCACCTGCTCCCCGGGGACGTCACCGATAACCTCGCGCTCGATCTGCTCGCACTCTTGTTCTTCGTGACCATCTCGTTCGCGGTGGCCTATGCGTTGGCTCTGAAGGACGCATCTGGGGAACAGGCGGCGGCCGTGCGATCCGAGATGGAGGAGCTGGCCGACCGGTTCGAGACCGAGCGCAATACGATGAACCAGATCCTGCAACAGATGCCGAGCGGGGTGATCGTGACCGACGCCGAGGGTAACCTCACGTTGCAGAACACTCGTTCGCGGCAGCTCCTCGACTCCACCTTCGAACGCGGGCTCGAGCTCGAGTCCTTCATCCGCGAGGCGCCGTGGATCGGACGGCGGCCCGATGGCGTCGAGTACTCGGCCGACGAGTATCCACTCGTGCGAGCGATCCGAGAGGGTGAGACCGTGCTCGGTGAGCGCATCACCATCGAGCGCAGCGATGGGTCAAGCATGATCCTCGAGGTCGATGCCACCCCGATCCGCTCGAGCCAGGGTGAGGGCTTCGAGGGGGCCGTCGCGAGCTTCCAGGACGTGACCGAGCGGCTCGAGACACAGGACCGTCTAGCTCGCACCACCCGGCGTCTGACGCAGATCCAGTCCGTCACCGACGCGGCCCTCTCCGGTCTCGGCGTCGACGAGCTTGCCGATCAGCTCCTGCGGAAGATCCGTGAGGTGCTCGAGGCAGACTCCGCAACCCTGCTCCTGCTCGACAAGACCGGCACCATGCTGGTCGAGCACACGACCGTCGGCGCTCAGACCGGGGAAGCAACGATCCCGATCCCGATGGGCCGGGGCATCGCAGGCACGATCGCAAGCACGATGTCGCCGATCGTGGCGGAGGACCTCTCCACCTACGAGGTGGTGCGTCCTTGGCTGGTCCGCTCGATGCGTTCGCTCATGGGCGTGCCCCTCGTCTACAACGGGGCGGTCATGGGCGTGATCCATGTCGCGACACGCACGCGCCGACGCTTCACCGCCGACGAGATCGAGGTGGCCGAGCTGGCGGCCAACCGCATCGCCGCCGCGCTCGAGCGCGCGTCGCTGTACGACAGCCGCTCGGCCATGGCCCAGGCACTCCAGCGAAGCTTGCTGCCATCTTCCTTGCCTGAGATCGACGGGGTGGAGCTCGCCGCGCTCTATCACCCGTTCTCACCAGACCACGAGATCTGTGGAGACTTCTACGACGTCTATCCCCATGGCGAGGGCACGTGGGGGGTCGTGGTCGGTGACGTGTCGGGCAAAGGACCGAAGGCTGCTGCCATCATGGGTCTCGTGGCGCACACGATGCGAGCCCTCGCCCGATATGAGTCACGTCCCAGTGCTGTGCTCACTGCGCTGAACGACACCCTGCTGGCCGCGGAGCGCATGACGGACGAACAGTTCTGCACCGCGTGCGAGATGCGCCTGCGGAGCGAGCCCGACCATCTGCGTATCACGCTCTGCCTGGCCGGCCATCCGCTTCCGCTCCTGCTGCGAGCCGACGGTTCCGTCGAGGAAGCGGGACTGCCCGGCACGCTGCTGGGCAGCTTCCGAGACCCTGAGCTGCACGATGTCGCGCTCGACCTGCAACCGGGCGACGCGCTGGTCGCCTACACCGACGGGTTGGTGGAGCGCCGCGACGTCGGCATCGACGAGGGTCAGCAAGAGCTTGCCGAGCTGCTCTCGACCTGCACGGAGCTCTCGGCGGAAGGGATCGTTGCCCGCATCTCTCGCGAGCTCGTCGAGCGCGTGTCGCTCGACGACGACGTCGCGGTCTTCGTCATCCGCAAGACTTGAGCGACGGACGGAACGGATCGTCTCCGCAAGCCGGCGCGCGGCACGTGCCTATCTCACGCCAGTTTGCGGGACGGCGCTGCAGGGAAGGAACTCGGAGGTCCGGGCCATCGAGAGGAAGGCGTCGGCGATGTTCCACTCAACGGTTGCACATGCACACTCAGGCACTCGAGGAGGCCGGCGTTGAGCGACGATCCCGCAGCTCGACGCGTCGGCTCGCGCCTGCGAAGCCGCTTCGCGATCGCACTGATCGCGGGTCCCATCATCGGCCTCGCCGGCGGCGCTCTGATCGCGGTCATCGCCTTCGACACGTGGGGCCGAGGATCCGTCATGGTGCTGATCGGCGCTGCGGTGGCGGCCACGCTGCTCGCCCTGCTGTGGGCCGGATACTCGAGCCTCGAGTCACCCGACCCGGGCCGCGAGCCTTCCGACACGGAGCACCCGATCGCTGATCGCCCTCAGCTCACGAGGGAAGAGAACGACGACGCTCTCGACCGCGGCACCCAGGCCCCGTGAGCGTCCGCGAAGGTCAGCGCCCGATCTGCCCCATCTGCGGGGTCGGAACGCTCGCCGACATCGTGTTCGATGTCGATCCGTCGAGCCGGGAGCCGACCCAGAGCGCCGACAGTGGCGAGATGGTGCTGTACTCCTGTGGCCACCGCGTGCCGGGGCCACCCCTCGATGAAGCCGACGAGACGGAGCTCGACGTGGAACGCCGCACCTCTGAGGAGACCGTGGACCCTGGCCCTTCGTAAGGCGAGGTTTGCCGGGCGGCGATCTGCGGGTATCGATCCGTCGTCGGCTTCGGCGCCCGGCTCTCGGTGGGCCAAGCCGGCACCCACCCAACGCTGAGGAGGACTACGCATGGCGACCCTGGTTCGACACGTGATGACCGAGGAGCCCAAGACGTTGTCGGCATCGATGTCGGCCGCCGATGCGGCCGCCATAATGGCGAACTTCGACATCGGCTCGATCCTCGTGGTCGGTGATCGCAACGAGCTCGCCGGCATCGTGACCGACCGCGACATCGTGATCAGGGTGGTCGCGAAGCGCGACGATCCTCTGCAGGTAACGCTCAGTGACATCGCGACCCGGCTCACCGTCGAGGTGTCACCCGACACAGAGCTCGCCGACGCGAGCAAGATGATGGCCGATCACAAGGTTCGCAGGCTTCCCGTCACGAAGAACGGCGACCTCGTCGGCATCGTGTCGCTTGGCGACGTCGCGCTCGCACTCGCCTCGAAGCGCACGGTCGGTGAGACCCTCGAGGAGGTCTCCACTTCCGAAAGCACGGCCTCGCGGAACGACGGTCCAGATCAAGGCACACCCGATCGCGTGATGGCATCGCGAGAAGTACCACCGCACGCATAGGTCCGAAGCGATCGAGGCGAGCGTCACGTTTCGACGGCGTTCCGAAGGCGCTCGAGCGTCTGGGTCAGGATGCGCGACACGTGCATCTGGCTGACGCCGACGTCGTCTGCGATCTCGCTCTGCGTGAGCCCACGGAAGAACCGCAGGAAGAGCACCCTGCGGTCGCGCGCCGAGAGCTCGGCCACGGCCGGCGCGATCGACGACCACTCGTCGAGCAGCTCGATCGAAGGGTCCTCGCCGCCGAGCGAATCGACCGGGGCCTTGGCGTCTTCCCCAACCGGGGTGTCGAGTGACGAGGTCGAGTACGCCTGCACGGCATCCATCGCCTCGACGATTTCGTCGGTCGTCACATCGAGATAGGCGGCCAGCTCGGGGATCGTCGGTGAACGTCCGTGCGTCTGCGTGAGCTCGGGCAACGACCGGTTGATGCGCACCGCGATCTCCTGAAGCCGGCGGGGAACCCGCAACGCCCAACCCTTGTCGCGGAAATGCCGCTTCAGCTCACCCACGATGGTCGCGGCCGCGTATGTCGAGAACTGCACCTCGCGCCCGGGATCGAACCGATCGATGGCGTTCAGCAGACCGATGTGGGCGACCTGTGTGAGATCCTCGACCGCCTCACCTCTGCCGGCGAATCGGCGCGCGAGGTACTCGGCGAACGGCATGAACCGGGTCGCGATCTCGTCCCGGGCCCGCCGGTCGGGCAGCCGCGCGAACAGCGCAGCGACCTCCGCTTCGTCGGGACGCTTGCCTGCGAGCCCCGTTGACCCGTCGCCGCTCTTCTCCTGCGTCACGTGGTAACGGTCCGCAGGCGAAGCTCGATCGCGGGGCTGCCATCGACCTCGGTGACCCGTGCTTCATCGGCGAGACCTTCGATCACGCGCCATGCGAGACCCTCGCGAGCGTCGAGGTCGTGCGACGCGTCGGACCCCTGTACCCAGATCGTGAGGCGAAGGTCGGCATCGCTCGGCTGCAGGTCGACCCGCAGCCGAGCGCCGGCCGGCCCTTCGGTCAACAGCAACGCCGACGCCTCAGCGGCCGCGATGCGCAGGTCGTCGACGGCGTCGTAGCGCAGCGCCAGCCTCGACGCGACCCCGGCCACCATGGCTCTGACCAGGGCGATCGACTCAGGGTGGGCGGGCAGCCCCAATGTCACCGTCGTATCGGACAGTCCCACGCTCGCAACTGCCTGAGGGTCGTCCACGGGGTTCCTTCCTATACTGTTCGTCGGCGGCGCCGTCGGACTGCCACGGCACGGTCATCACCATATCTGCACGGCCCCGTACCGGCCGTCTCACAGAGGGAGGTTGCCCGTGGAGCCATCGTTTGAAACGAGCACCTCCGGATCGTGGACCGTGGTCGGGGTTCGGGGCGAGCTCGACCTGTCGACGTCGGCTGCTCTCAAGAGCGCCCTCGAAGCGGGCTTCAGCGGCGGCGTCCCGAAGATCGCGGTCGACCTCACCGAGGTCACGTTCATGGACTCCAGCACCCTTGGCGTGCTGATCGCGTTCCTCAAGCGCGCCCGCGAGCGCGACGGCGACATCAGGCTCGTCGGCGTGCAGGGCTCGCCCGCCAAGGTCATCGCCCTCACGGGACTCGACTCCGCGTTCCAGATCGACGACTCCGTCGCCGCATTGCCCCAGTGACGATCCGCCCTCCCACGCGGTCGTAGCTGCCGGGGTACGCCCGCGTTTCGATCGCGATATCCCTGGGTATCGGCACCCCTGACACTTCCTCAGATCGAGACCGCCAGGGAGGGCCGCGGACCATGAGCACCGACGACGAGCCCAGTTTGCGGGGACGTATGGCGCCCGGCGACGTGCGGCTCAACACCGTGCACCGGCCCGGCAGGATCTGCCAGAACCCCGAATGCTCGACCGTGCTGTCGATCTACAACGCGACCGGGTGGTGCTGGCAGCACGAGCAACCCCATGCCTACGTGCTTCAGGCGCCGCGCAAACGCCGTCGCGACGCGCGGGTCGCCTAGCCGTGACGACGATCGGATCTCATGCGATGAGCGCGCCCGTCTCTGAGGAACTGAACTTCGTGCGAGGAGTGCGGCGGCCCCCCCTGCCGCATGTGCCGAGCCGGGTTCGGGGGCATGACCCCATGCCCCCGCCCCGGCCGCCGGCGCCACCTGTGCCTCCCGGACCGGCGCCCGGGCCCCTGCCCGGCCCGGTGCCTGACCCCGGACCCACGCCTCCGCCAGAGCCGGTCCCGGCGCCGTCGCCCGTTCCCGCTCCTCCCACCGTGCTCGCTCGAGCCTGAGCGGGCCTCCACAAGGGTGATACCCAAATAGGCATCAGGAAGGGGTCGTGCCCCTACGAAGGCTTCGCGACACCCATATCGGTATCGGTCGGTCCCGCGAGGCGTGACTCCGGGCAAGGGTACGATGCGTGAGCGATGAACCCAGTCAAGGGAATGCTGCTGTGGGCATCGCAGAACCCCTCGCTCCGTCGGCAGCTTCCTCGCATGCCCTTCGTGAAGCGTTCGGTCACTCGCTTCATGCCCGGCGAGACGGCCGAGGAAGCGATCGAGGCCGCCCAGCGCATGGCGAAGGACCCCGGCATCCCCGTGACGTTCACGCGACTCGGCGAGAACTCGACCGAGCTCTCACACGCCGCCGAGGCCACCGGCGACTACCTCAGACTGCTCGACTGCATCGAGGAGCTCGGCCTCGATGCGGAGATCTCGGTCAAGCTCACGCAGCTCGGCATCGATCAGGACCCGGCCGTGACGGCCACGCACGTCGAACGGCTCGTCGACCGCTCGGCCGAGCTCGGCCGCACCTGCTGGATCGACATGGAAGCGACCGCCTACGTCGACCGTACGCTCGACCTGTACGAGTCGGTGCTTCGTCGCTCGCCTGACGTCGGCATCTGCTTACAGGCCTACCTGCGCCGCACCTACGACGACGTGCAGCGACTGCTGCCGCTCTTGCCCACCGTGCGTCTGGTCAAGGGCGCCTACCGCGAACCCAAAGAGCTCGTGTTCACGTCGAAGACCGCGATCGACGAGAGCTTCGCGCGTCTGGTCGGACGGCTCGTGCGCGGCGGCGCCAGGCGTGTGGCGTTGGGATCGCACGATACGGGGATGATCGCGCGCATCACCTCGGATCTCGGTGGGCACGAGGCTTTCGAGGTCGCGATGCTCTACGGCATCAGGAGCGGCGAGCAGCGGCGGCTCGCCCGCGAGGGCTACCGGGTGCGAACGCTGATCTCCTACGGCCCGTCGTGGTATCCGTGGTTCATGCGGCGGATCGCCGAGAAGCCCGTCGAGAACACCCTGTTTGCCCTGCGGAATCTATTCACGACGGATCCTCGTTAGCGGCTATGACTCGTCTGCACGGAGCCATCGCGGCGAGCGTCACCCCGATGCGCGACGGCGGTCGCTCGGTCGACCTCGAGGCGATCGCCGGCCTCATGACGTTCCTGGCCGGCAGCGGGGTCGACGGTGTGCTCGCGTGCGGCACCACGGGCGAGGGAGTGTTGCTCGGCGTCGAGGAACGGCGCGCCGTGACCGAGGCGTTCGTCTCGAGCGCCCCCGAGGGGTTCGCCGTGGCCGTGCACGCAGGTGCGCAGACCTCGGCCGACACGATCGCGATCGCCGCTCATGCCCGCGACGTCGGGGCGGACGCGGTCGCGGTGATCGCGCCGCCGTACTTCCCGCTCGACGACGAGGAGCTGACCCGCCACCTGGTGAGCGCGGCCGACGCCGCCGACCCATTGCCGTTCTACGTGTACGAGTTCGCCGCCCGAAGCGGCTACGCGATCCCACCCGCGGTGGTACGACGGGTGTGCGAGGCTGCGCCCAACGTGGCCGGCATGAAGGTCTCCGACGCTCCCTTCGGCGCGATCCAGCCCTATCTCGATCTCGGCGTGGACCTATTCGTCGGCTCGGAGCCGCTGGCGCTCGAAGGGCTCGCCGCCGGCGCGGTCGGAAGCGTGAGCGGACTGGCCGCGGCCTTCCCCGAGATCGTCGCGGCGCTCGTGCACGAACGGAGCCAGACCGCCCACGAGCAGGTGGTCAGGCTCCGCGACGAGCTTCGCGACGTGCCGTTCCACGCCTTCCTGAAGGAAGTGCTCGTGGCCCGAGACGTGCTGGTCACACCCGACGTACGCGCGCCGCTGCGGGAGCTCACCGACGCCGAGCGGGCTCGCGTCCTCAGCCTCGCCCGCGACCTCAGCGCTCTCTAGGTTCGGCATCTCAGTTCTAGCCGCCCTTGCGTCCGGTTCGGCGGTTCACGGCTCGCAGGAGCTGCTGCTTGTTCATGCTCGAACGACCCTCGATCCCGAGATCCTTGGCTTCCTCGTAGAGTTGGTCGCGCGTGCGACCCTGCGCGCCCTGGTGCGACCGGAGCCCGCCTCTACGACCGCTCGAGATGTCGTCGCGCGACGTGCGTGAGCTTTCCTTCGCTTCACCCGCTCGCGCGCGCTCCTTGTTCACGGTGCGCGCGGCGATCTCCTGGGCAGTGTCTTCGGAGCGGCCCCGGTCCTTGAGACCTTCCTTGATGTGCTCGTACTGCCGCTCGCGTTTCGCGTTCCATGCCTTCTGGGGCATCGCGTACCCCCTCCTGTCACGTCACACGTTCCCCCCGCACTGAGCGAGCAAACGATGCCGGCGTTGACATGCCGTGGAGGACCCCGCTACGGTTTGCACCTGCAAATCCGACCTGAGGGGTATGGATCGCCGTGATCTGCACGCGTACGGCCGGGCTGGTGGGGGCCATGATCCCCTCGAGGCTGTGCGGCATGCCCTCATGTCACGACGCCTCGAGCGCCAACGCGCGCGCGCGGACCTGACCCAACCCCCTCATCTCGCACCACCCGGGCCGCCGCCATCGGCGGCCTTTCGCGTTTCCCGGACCCGCAAGCCACGCAAGCACCGGAGACGACATGACCGACACGACGACCCCGGCCCCACGAGCGCCACGCCGGCGAGGCGAGGGACAGTGGGGGCTCGGCTACCACGAGCCGCTGAATCCGGCCGAGCAGCTCAAGAAGGAAGACGACGGGCTCAACGTGCGCGAGCGCATCGAGGGCATCTTCGCGCCGGGCGGCTTCCGCTCGATCGGCAAGCAGGATCTGCGCAGCCGCATGCGGTGGTGGGGTCTGTACACCCAGCGGAAGCAGGGCGTGCCCGCCGAGCGCACCGGCAGCGCCGAGCCCGAGGAGCTCGAGGACGAGTTCTTCATGATGCGCATCCGCATCGACGGCGGGCAGATGACGAGCGAGCAGGTCCGGGCGATCGCCTGGGCGAGTGAGCGGTACGGGCGCGACGTCGCCGACATCACCGACCGCCAGAACGTGCAGCTCCACTGGATCCGCATCGAGGACGTGCCCGCGGTCTGGGAGCGCATCGAGTCGGCGGGGCTCTCGACGCAGGAAGCCTGCGGCGACACCCCCCGCGTGATCCTCGGGTGCCCGCTCGCGGGCGTGACCGCCGACGAGCTGTTCGACGCGACCCCCGACATCCGCGCGGTGGCCGAGCGGTTCATCGGCGACCCGGCCTTCTCGAACCTTCCGCGCAAGTACAAGACCTCGATCAGCGCGTGCGCTGCAGGCTGCACGAACCACGAGATCAACGACGTCTCGTTCGTGGGCGTGGCCGGTCCGGGCGGCGAGCTCGGCTACGACCTACAGGTCGGCGGGGGTCTGTCGACCAACCCGATGTTCGCCCAGCGGCTCGGAGCGTTCGTGCCTCGCGAACGTGTGCCGGAAGTGTGGGCGGGCGTCACCGGTCTGTTCCGGGAGTACGGCTACCGGCGGTCACGCAACCATGCACGGCTGAAGTTCCTGGTGAAGGACTGGGGGCCCGAGCGGGTGCGTGAGGTGCTCGAGAAAGAGTTCCTCTCAGAAGGCGCGCTCCCAGACGGACCTCCCGCGGCGCTTGGGCCCATCGGCGAGCGGGAGCACCTGGGGCTCATGCCACAGCGTGACGGCGGGGTGTCGGTGGGGTTCGCGCCTCGTGCCGGGCGCATCGCCGGCCACCAGCTCCGGCTCGTCGCAGAGATGGCTGAGGACTTCGGCTCCGGATCGGTGCGGGCCACGGCCCAGCAGAAGCTCGTGATCGTCGATGTCGAGCCGGCGCGCGCCGACGAGCTCGTGGCGGCGCTCGCCGCGCTCGATCTGCGCGCCCGGGCCAGCTCGTTCCGGCGCTCGACCATGGCGTGCACGGGCATCGAGTTCTGCAAGCTCGCGATCGGCGAGACGAAGGGCCGCGCGGCGTGGCTCACGACCGAGCTGGAGGCCCGGCTTCCTCAATTCGACGAGGACGTGCGCATCCATGTGAACGGCTGCCCGAACTCGTGCGCGCGGTTCCAGGTGGCAGACATCGGGTTGATGTCGGCGCTACGGGTGCGGCCCGACGGCACCAAGTCCGACGCGTTCCTGGTGCACCTCGGTGGCACGATGGGCGAGGGCGCCGCCTTCGGACGCAAGGTTCGCGGCGTGAAGGTCTACGCCGAAGACACCGCCGACTACCTGGAGCTGCTGCTTCGCCGTTATGAGCAGCGACGGGCAGAGGGTGACACGTTCACCTCGTTCGTGAACGCGCTCGACGCCGACGGGCTGGCGCGGTTCGCCGAACCAGCCGTCGCGGTCGGGGAGCTCCGATGAGCGTTCGAGTGGTTCCGTTCTACTGCCCGTTCTGCGGCGAGCAGGACATCCGCCCCGACGACGCCGGCTCGTCGGCATGGCGATGCGAGTCGTGCGAGCGCGGGTTCGAGCTCACCGCGATCTCGGTCGGAGGCGCCGGCTGATGGCCGCCGCGATGGGAGGCGTCGACTGATGGCCGATGCCGACCCGAGGGCGCCATGGCACGAGCCGGCGATGCCCGTGCTCGACGAGGAAGCCGCCTGGGTGCACGAGGCGGCCGAGCGGTTCGAGCACAGCCACGCCGAAGAGCTGCTCGGCTGGGCGGTCGAGCGCTTCCACCCCAAGCTCGCCATCAGCGCGGCCGGCGGCGTCGACGGCATGGTGCTGATCGATATGGCCTGGCGACTGAACCCCGACGTGCGGGTGTTCACGCTCGACACGGGGCGGCTTCCGCCGGAGACCTACACGCTGTTCGAGGAGGTGCGCGAGCGCTACGGCATCGCGGTCGAGTTCGAGTACCCCGACACCACGGCGGTCGCCTCGCTCGTGAACCGCGAAGGCCCGAACCTCATGTATCGAGGGGTCGACCTGCGGCTCGCCTGTTGCTCCGTTCGCAAGGTGGACCCCCTCCGGCGCAAGCTCGTCACCCTCGACGCATGGATCGCGGGACTGCGGCGTGAACAGTGGGCGTCACGGCGCAACATCGCGAAGGTCGAGCTCGATCGCGACCACGGCGGCATCGTCAAGCTGAATCCGCTCGCCGACTGGACGCTCGACGACGTCTGGGACTACGTGCGCAAGCACGAGGTGCCCTACCACGAGCTCTTCGACCACGGGTACACATCGATCGGCTGCGCGCCGTGCACCCGCCCGGTGCAACCGGGTGAGCCCGAACGCGCCGGCCGTTGGTGGTGGGAGCAGGACACCGCCAAGGAATGCGGCATCCACTGCAGCGTGGAGCTCGCCGGCTCGAAGAGCGATCGCGAGAAGGTCGAGCTGGCCGGCTCGCCGAGCGAGAGGCAGGAGACCCGCTGATGCCGTTCGGCTACCCCGTGATGCTGGAGCTCGCCGGCCGCCGCTGCGTGGTGATCGGTGGCGACGCGGTCCGCGAGGGCAAGGTCGAGGGGCTGCTCGCGGCGGGCGCCGACGACGTGCTCGTGGTGGCGACCGGGCCGGCCACGCGACTCGATGAGCTCGATGCCATCGAGGGTCTCGACGTGGAACGCCGTGCGTGGCGCCCCCTCGATCTCGACGGCGCGTTCCTCGTGGTGGCGGCGAGCCGTGACGACGCCGAGCGCGACGCGATCGCCCGTGAGGCCCGCGCGCGGCGCGTGCTCGTGAACGTGATGGACGACATCCCGAACTGCGACTGGTCGGCGCCGAGCGTCGTGCGCCGTGGCGAGCTCGTGCTCGCGATCGCCACCGGCGGAGCTTCACCCGCGCTCGCGAAGAAGCTCCGCATGCAGCTCGGGTCGACCTTCGGCGAGGAATGGTCCGAGGTGCTCGCCGTATTGCGGTCGGTCCGCGAGGAGACGATGCCCTGGCTGCCAGACTTCGCAACGAGGGCCACTCGATGGAGTGAAGCGCTCGACCTCGAGGAGGCTGCCGGCCTGGTGCGCGGGGGCAGAAGCGACGAGCTCGCCCGGCGGCTGCGCGAGCGGCTCATGGGCGCCCCGGGCGGCGTCTCGAACGGCGCCTCGGGCGGCGTCTCCGATACAGGACGCGGGCCATGACAGGGCGCGTCGTGCTCGTGGGCGCCGGGCCCGGCGACCCAGAGCTGATCACGGTCAAGGGCGCGAAGGCGCTCGCCGAGGCCGACCTCGTCGTCTACGACCGGCTGGCCGCCCCCTCGCTCCTCGAGCTCGCGCCCGCTTGCGCCGAGCGCATCTACGTCGGCAAGGAGCCCGGCCGGGCCGCGATGCGCCAGCACGAGATCGACGAGCTCATCGTGCGCGAAGCGCGCGCGGGGCGCACCGTCGTCCGGCTGAAAGGCGGCGATCCTTTCGTCTTCGGACGGGGCGGCGAAGAGCTGCTCGCGTGCACCGAGGCTGGGGTGCCGGTGGAGGTCGTGCCAGGCGTGTCGAGCGCCGTCGCTGCGCCGGCCGCCGCCGGCATCCCGCTCACACATCGGGGGCTCGCGCGCTCGTTCGCCGTCGTCACCGCGTCGACCGCGCACGCCGAGGACACCCTCGATCTCGCACGCATGGCGACCGCCACCGACACCCTCGTGGTGCTCATGGCTGCCGGCAAGCTGGCGGAGACGTGCGCGACCCTGGTGAGCGCCGGAAGACCGGCGACGACACCCGCCGCGATCGTGCAATGGGCCTGGACCAACGACGAACGCACGGTGGTCGGCACGCTCGACGACATCGCGACGCTCGCGGCTGCCGCGAACGTCGGTCCCCCCGCAACCCTGGTGGTGGGCGACGTCGTGACGATAGCCGGCTCGTCCGGAAATGATGCGACGGCTGTCTCCTCGCGTGTAGACACGCCGGTGCGTGGGTAGTCATCTGATCGTCATGAGCAATCGGCTGGGCGCGAACGCGCCCGGTCCACCGGATAGGGGAGGGAACGCATGGCGAGCCGTATGGCCGACAAGGTAAGCGATCTGGGCGACCGTGCCCGAGACCGCATGATGGAATCCCGACTGGACAAGTTCGATCGCGAGAACGACCGGCTGAAGAGCGAAGTTCGGCTGCTCCGCGAGGATCTGCAGGAAGAGCGCGGATCACTCGAGCAGGCGCTCGACGCGCTCAAGACGAAGAACGAGCCCGTCACGGTGAAGGCTCCGCGCAAGGGCCGCATGCTGCGTACCCTGGTGATCGGCGGCGGCGCCTACTTGCTCGGAACTCGGGCAGGTCGTGAGCGCTACGACCAGATCATGTCGAAGGTCCGGTCGATAAAGGACAAGGCGCAGCACAAGCAGAGCAACCTGAGCACCACCTCCGACGCCTGAGGAAGGGTGCGGCGAACGCAAGAAGGCCCCCGGCGCCGGGGGCCTTCTTGCTGCTCACCTTCCTTGCTGTTGCTCTAGGGAGTTCATCCTCAGGCGATCTGGCCTCAGGCGACCTGGCCACCCTCGCGGCTGTGCTCACGGTGGGCGCGACGACGCAGGCTCTGGCGCCATCCACCAACGGTCCGCCGGGGATGCGCTACCACGATGCCGTCCTCGACGGCCTGTAAGACCGACGCGACCTGGCCGACGCTCTGGGCGGGGCCGGCCGGCGGCTGGCCGATCTCGGGGCTGTCGGGCTCGACCAACGGCTCCACCTCATCTGGCTGCACGTTGCTCGGCTCCGCCTCGGGCATCTCTTGGGGCTGCTCCTCGATCTGCGGAAGCTCCTCGGGGCGCTCGTTCTCCGGAAGCTCCTCGGGCCTGTCGTCGGTCCCCGGCGTCTCGGTGTACATCGTGGTCTGCATGACATCAGCCTCCCTGTGAAGTGACTCTCGAACGCCAACCGTTCCTACCTACGTCCTTTCCATCAGCGACGACACACAAACACGAGTCGCGCGGGGCGATCGTGGGTAACGAGGGGCCGTCGGCGTGTTGATCCAACGAGGGCGAGGAGAGCTGATGACGCGAGCCGTGACACCGACGATCAGGACGTACCGCGATGGACCCTTCTTGGTTCGAGGGCCGATCGTGCTGATGGACGAGGACGGACAGGAGGTGGTCGTTCGCCGACGTGTGGTGGCCTTGTGTCGCTGCGGGCGGTCGCGGACGAAACCGCTGTGTGACGGCGCGCACGGAGCAGGTTCCGCTGCGAACGGAACCGAAGGCGGTTCACGATCGGACCCACCGAGCTGACTCACGCCGGCTCGGTCAGCCGGCGTGAGCGACCTGCGATCCGGCGGCAGGGTCGAGCAGGGAGCTGCCCCCTTCCCGCCAGGAGTCCAGCACATGGGTCGCCCACCGCCCTTCGAGCCAGAGCAGGGAGGCCGCCCCGAACAGCACCTCGGACTCCATGCGAGGGTCGTCCTCGACCAGGGATCCCGCCAGATCGTTCGCGGCGATCGATTCGTGCACGGCATCGGCCTCGACGTGCTCATCGAAGAACCGGGTTGCCTTCTCGTCGTGGTCGTACCCGAGCCGCCGCAGGCCGTCGGCGTAGCGCCTGTTGGGGATGCTCGACGCCATCTCGAACATCGCGAGATGGCCCACCAATGCGCCTCGGAGCCGCCGATGCAGGCCGAACAGCGAGACCAGGTTGACGGTGGCAAGCGTCACGCCGGGCAGTCGGTCGACGTAGGCGTTCTCGGTCGGATCGAGGTCGAGCGCTCGCATCGTGTCGGCGAACAACGCCGAATGCATCCACGCCGGGTCGCCAGCGCCGTACTCATCGCCCTGGATCTCCATCAGCGCCACCTTGGCTCGCCCTTGAAGCCTCGGGATAGCGAACGAATGCGGGTCAGCCTCCTTGAGCTGATAGGCCGATCGATGCATCAGGAACTCGCGGTACATCTCGATGGAGCCTTCGCGACCGAGGAGCGAGGAGGCCGACGGTCCTTCGTCTGCGGTGATCAGGGTTCGAAGCTGCACATCTATCGGGTCGGATGAAGTGGCGACGACGACCTGCTCACGCAGGGCATCTTCGAATCGCCGCTCGATCTCTGCACGGAAGCGGAGCACCTCGGGATCCCACTCGCGTCGCTCGTCGACCCCTTCGATGCCTCGATAGTGCAGCTCGTAGCAGAGATACAGGGCAAGATGCAGGTCGTCATCGATGATCGGGGCCTCGACCGCTCGATGGGTGTCGATGGGCGGGGGCGCCGTGCCGCCCAACAGCGCGCATGCGACCGCGCTCAATGGTCCGCGCGCTGGAGGAAGTTTCACGGTGCTAGGTTTCCCCGTCGCTCGCCCCGCAAACCGTGGAACGAAGAAGGCCCGCCCGGCGCGGGCGCCGGGCGGGCCTTCGAGAACCCACCGGGGGATCTGGCGGGCTTAAATCGCGACGGGTGCCGTTCAGTCGTCGCGATCCGTCTGCTAGTCCTTCTTGAACTTGTCTTTCACCGTGTCGACCGCGTCGCCGACCTTCTCCTTGACCTCTGCGCCTTTGCGATCCATCTTGCCCTCGCGCTCGAGGTCCTCGTTGTCGGTCGCGTCGCCGACCTTCTCCTTCATCGTGCCCTTCGCCTTGTCGAACTCTTCACCCATCACGAACTCCCTTCCATCGATGGTGCCTGGGTCTGCATGGCTGCGCGCTGCTCATCTGCCTGCTGCTGGGCTGCACGCTTGCCCGCCTCGGGGTCGGCGTTCTCCTTGACGTCCTTCACCGTGCTCTCGGCGCTGGAGCTCCATCGCTCCAAGTACTTGCGGGCGATCGGGATGCCCCCGACGCCGAATGCGATGACGGCGGAGCCGACGACCATCACGAGCAGCGCGTAGAAGAGACCTGTCACGATGGCCGGCGCGACCTGGAGCTGGTCGAGCGCCGCGAAGGCGCCGACGACCAGGATCGCGATGCCTGCGCCCTTGGCGATGATGGAGCCACCGCGCACGGCCCCCAGCGTCGGCTCAAGCACGTCGGTCAGCACCTTAGCGAGCACCGCGGCGATCACGAGGATCACGACCGCGACGATCACGTTGGGCAGGTAGCCGATGAGGCCTTCGAGCAGCTCACTGATGGGGTTGGGTCCCCAGATGCCGAACGCGAGCTGGAGCGCGATCAGGAACACGAGCCAGAAAACGATCACCCCGATCACGTCGGACGCGTCGGTTTTGCTCTTCTCGAATGCCTGGCGCATCGCGCCCCGCTCCACGAGGCCGTCGAACCCGACGCGCTCGAGGAGCGCGTTCGCTAGCTTCGAGAGCGCCTTCGCGATGAAGAAGCCGATCAACAGGATCACGAAGAAGCCGAGCAGCTTCGGAGCGAACCTGACGACGTCGGCCCAGGCCTCCTCGAGACCTCCTTCGATATCTACTTGTGCAAGCATCGATCCCTCATTCCCCTCGGTCGATGTCTTCGGGTCCCGTGCGCCTCGTGCTCAGTCGAGCACGCTCACGCCGCCGGGTCCGACGAGCAGGCCGCCGATGATCAGCACGATGCCCCACAGCAGCGCACCGCGGACGATGGCGAAGATGCCCGCGATCACGAGCACCGCCGCGATGATCCACAGGATCGTGTCGGTGGTGCCTTCCTTCCCGCCGTTCTGCGCGAGAAGCGCAAGTCCAGCCTGCAACATGAGATCCCTCCCTCTGAGCGCGCACGTCGCACGCCGTCTAGTAACGACGGGAGTCTTCTCCACCGGAGCAGCAGGCCAAACCTCACGGACGAGACATAAGACCCGCGGGTCGCGTACCGCGTCACGCCGGGCATAGGTAGGCTTGCACGACCATGGCGACCACCGCGGCTCCGGCAGTCTCGCCCCACCTCGCCGGCACCGACGCGAACCGCATGCTGGCCGCACTCTCACCCGAAGGGCGGGAATGTTTGCTCGCGCAGGCGCTGGCGCTCGAGGTCGCGCCGGGCGACGTGCTTTACGACACGGGAGGACCAGCGTCATGGGTGTTCTTCCCCTTGTCGTGCGTCGTATCGATCATGACCGTGCTCACCGACGGGTCGGCCGTGGAGACCGTCACGATCGGCCGGGAGGGCATGGTGGGCACGTTCCAGGCGCTCGGGGACGATCGCAACCCGAACGGGCGTGCGGTGGTCCAGATGGGTGGACGCCTGCTGCGTGTCGACGCGGCCGCGCTCCGCGAACAGATGCAGCGCGACGTGCCGCTCGCCGATGCGATCGAGGCGTATGTGCGGGCGCTGCTGGTCCACATCTCCCAAAGCGTGGCCTGCGCCGCCGCCCACTCCGTGAGGCAACGACTCGCGCGATGGCTGCTGCATACGAGCGACCGCGTCTCGAGTGACGACGTGGAGCTCACGCAGGAGTTCCTCGCTCACATCCTGCATGTGCGGAGAGCGTCGGTGACCATGGCTCTCGGAAAGCTGCAGGATCTCGATCTGGTCAGCACGAGGCGCGGCGGCACGACCGTGCTCGACCGCCATGGTCTCGCGGGACAGGCGTGCGAGTGCTACGCCCGGGTGAACGAGGAGTACGCACGGCTGATCCCGGGCGAGACGTCGACGCGCGCAGGCGTCCCGATGACGACGTGAGCCCGATGGAACATCAGCATCGCCACCCGCACACGCCCAACGTCGCGCCGGTCTCGACGTCGCATGTGCGCACCGCGCAGGAAGCCACCGGCCAGGTGCAGGTGGCGGTCGAGTCCAAGCGCGGCCCGATCCTGCTGCGGCTCGTGCTGTTGTTCGCCTCGGCGATCGCGCTCTACATCCTGTGGCCGAGCCTGCTCACGGTGTTCCAGACGTGGCCCGAGCTGCTCGACCTCAGTCCGGTGTGGTTCGTCGCCATGCTCGCCCTGGAAGCCCTCAGCTTCGCGTGCATCTGGGGACTGCATCGCATCTCGCTCCGCACCAAGCGCTGGTTCGGCGTGGCGACGGCGCAGCTCGCTTCGAACGCCTTCAGCCGCGTGGTGCCCGGTGGCGCTGCGGCCGGCGGCGCGCTGCAGTGGCGCATGTTGACCGACTCGGGCGCCGACGGCGCCCAGGTCGCGACAGGGCTCACCGCCGCCTCGTTGATCAGCACCGGCACGCTGTTCATGCTGCCGCTGCTCACGGTGCCTGCGGCCCTGCTGGGCCAACCCGTACCCGGCGGCCTCGCCCAGTCCGCATGGCTTGGCGGCGCCGTGTTCGTGGTCGGGTTCTGGCTCGGGCGCTTGTTGATCACACGTGATGACGCGCTTCGTTCCCTCGGCCGCCGCGTGCAGCGGCTGCGCAACCGGTTGGGTCGAGATGGGCTGGTCGTCACCGACCTTCCCGACCGGCTCATCGTGCAACGCAACGCGATCGTCAGCCGGCTCGGGGACGCCTGGTGGAAGGCGCTGCTTTTCGCACTCGGAAACTGGTTGTTCGACTACCTCGCGCTGCTCGCGGCGATCACGGCCGTCGGGTCGAAGCCCCGCCCGACGCTCGTGCTGCTCGCATACTCGGCGTCGATGGTGCTCGCGATGATCCCGATCACACCGGGTGGCCTCGGCTTCGTGGAAGCCGGCCTCACCGGACTGCTCGCTGCGG
>Ga0180121_10000012_pt1 | contig 57711 bp, 54 predicted proteins | sample AntDrymUQ5402106_2_FD_129676 | JGI IMG/M metagenome (GOLD analysis project Ga0180121, IMG submission 129676) | Polar desert sand microbial communities from Dry Valleys, Antarctica - metaG UQ540 (21.06) (version 2) (version 2) | ecosystem: Environmental > Terrestrial > Soil > Desert | place...
GGAAGAGGCCCGGCGGCGGACCGCCGCGGTGCTTGCCACCGTCGCCACCGGGGTCGTCGGCGTCGATCCCGAAGCCCGGGTGCTCATTGCCAACCGGCAGGCGGTGGATCTACTCGGCACCCACCTGGAGGAAGGAGAGCCGTTCCTGGATCGTCTCTCGCCTGATTGGGCGCCGCTGGCGGAGGCTGTGCGTCGGTTCCTGGGAGATCCCGGCGTGGACGGCACCGCCGAGCTGGAGGTTGGCGGCCGCCGCCTCACACTCCAGCTCGCTTCACTGGGCCCCGATGTGCGCGGCGTGGTTATCGCGCTGACCGACGTCACCGACGTGTCCCGCGCGGAACGGGTGCTGGCCTGGGGTGAAATGGCGAGACAGGTCGCCCACGAGATCAAGAATCCGCTCACGCCCATGCGGCTCGGCATGCAGCACCTGCGCCGGGTGTACCGGGAGAGACGAGACGAGTTCGACCATACCCTGGAGGAAACCGCCGAGCGAATTCTGGGTGAGATCGACCGACTCGACACGATCGCCCGCGCTTTCAGTCGGTTTGCCGCGCCGGCCGATCTGCGCCAGCCGCTCGACCGGATTGACCTGGCGGCCACGGTTGGGGAGGTGGTGCAACTCTATCGGTTGGCGGAGGAAGGCTGCGAGGTGCGGTTGGAGGCAACGCCGGACGCGACCGGTTCAGCCCGCGCCGACGAAGTGAAGGAGGTGGTGGTGAACCTCTTGGAGAATGCTCGAAACGCCGGAGCGAGCGTGGTTCGGGTATCGGTAGGCCCGGCCCTCATCCGCGTCGCGGACGACGGGGCGGGCATACGCTCCGACCTGTTGCCCAGGGTCTTCGAGCCGCGCTTCTCGACCACGACCAGTGGTTCGGGGCTCGGTCTCGCGATTGTGCGGCGGCTGGTGGAGAGCTGGGGGGGACGGGTCGAGGTGGAAAGCGAAGTCGAGCGGGGGACTGTAGTGACGGTGCGCTTGCCGTCATGAGTTAGTGCGCGATCGTCCTCGCACGCTCGGCCTGGGCAACCATAATGACGTGCTCCTGGCTGCTGCCGCGCCGCAGCAACCGGACGGCAGCCTGCATCTGACGATCGGACAGGGCCCGGCGACGCGCCTCCGAGACGGCACCAAAAACCGTCCGAGTGATCTCGTAGCCCAGCTGCTCGTCCACATATCCGCTGGCGGCGTCGTAGATGCTGCGGGAGAGCTCGACCTCATTTTCCTGGAGCCGCTCGAACACCTGATCTCGCATGTCCGCGCTCACCCGAAACGATTCGGAGCGGGGCGGACGCACCTTCTCGATGTCGGCCGCGTAGTCCGCCAGCACGGCCCGGAAGACACCGAGGTCTTCGCCCAACGCGCTCAGCAGCGCCCGCTCGGCATCGGAGCGGGGAATCCCGCGTACCGGCAGATCGGGGAGGATGCCGCTGGCGTCGTGAATGGGCCGCCCGGTGGCGGTGTGGAATATTTGGGGAAGCTGAGCGGGAGTTCGATTGCCCAGCGCACCCTCGGCATCCGGCTTCGGCCGCTGAACCGTGCGGCCGCTCGGCGTGTACCAGCGCGCCGTCGTGAGCTTGATGGCAATCTCATCACCCAGCGGGTACGTGGTCTGCAGCACCCCCTTGCCGAAGCTGGGCGTTCCGAGAATGGCAGCGCGGTCGTGATCCTGTAGCGCTCCCGCGATCAGCTCGGCGGAGCTTGCGGTCCCGTGATTGACCAGCAGCGCCAGCCTGAGTCCTCGCCAGCCACCCGATGTTCCTGCCAGGTACACCTTCGAGTGGTTCCGGGAACGGCCCCGCGAGAACGCCACGGTGTCGCCGGTCTTGAGGAAGAGGCCCGCCACCCGTACACCCTCATTGATCAGGCCTCCGGGATCGCCCCGCAGGTCGAGGATGAGCGACGTCATGCCGTCGGCGACGAGTCGGTCGACCGCCTGGCGGAGCTCGTCTGCCGCTCCATCACTGATCCGGCGCAACTCGACGTAACCGACCCCGCCCCCGAGCAGGATCCCGGGCGAGGTGGCGGGAACGTGGACCACCGTTCGAGTGAGCCGCCGGACCACCGGGATGTCCGATCCCTTGGGACGGACGACGATCGTGACTATGGCTCCGGAGCCGGATGACAGCGCCTGTTCGACTCGGCGAGCGGACCAACCACGGGTGCTCTTCCCATCAATACTCAGAACTTCGTCGCCCGGCCCGAGCCTCGAGCGCATGGAACCGGACCGGTCGTCGGAGGCGAATCCCACGTCCACTTCAGTGCCGGACATCTGCCGCTGGTACTGCCGGTAGCTCTCGCGAGTGAGGAGCTCGGCGTAGGGGTCGTGCAGAGACGCCACCAGCGCCTGGGCCGCCGTCTGGTAGAGGTCTCCCTCGCCGAGTGAGTCGATGTAGTGGTCGTGGATTGAGGCGACGACGTTCTCGAACAGGCGGGCCTGCTGATAGACACTCCCGTCGGGCGCCGCTTTCCGGCGGAGCAGCCAGCCTCCACTGATGATCGCGAGCACAAGAATGGCCAGAAGGCCACCCCAGCGTGCTCTACCGGAAGGTCCCATCATGTCGAGTTGCTCCCGCGAAATGCCAGAAGGTCTGCCGGATGCCATTCCCCATGGGAAAAGGGGCGCGGGCTACGTCTACCGATGGTGGATGGGGGCAAGATGAGGGCCACCCGTGTGGGTCTCGTGTTCCCGCGGCCCGGATCAGTTGCCCCGTGGATTCCCGGGGTCTGCGGTCAGGGTCGAGTCCCGCCATACCGCCGCTGAGGCAACGTGACACGCCTCGACGAATACAGTGGACGGGTGGCTCCCACGCTGAAGGAGCGCGTGAAGCATCTCGTGCCTCACCAGCCACTCCTGGCCCAACGCGTTAGCCGGAAGATAAATCCGATTGCCTTCGCGAACCCACCAGGCATGGGCCATCTCGCCGGCCAGCTCGATCGCGCCGGAGGGCGCGTCCACCGCGTAGAAGCTCACGTCACTCATCGCGCCCTTATATCCGGAGCAGGCAACCGTTTTGTCCCACCATTCCTGATACAGTCCCAGCGTGGGGACAGCCCAGGAGCGGCCGAGCGGGGCCAGTGGCGCGCCAGCAGCGCGCGGGGCCGCACACGCACCCACTCCCAGGAACAGGAAGACTCCGTAGAACAACCGATTCATGAATGACTCCGGATCTGAACGCTGGACTTGGCGGCAAGCCGTACAGAACCGCCGGGTCGGGCATCTGGACATCGGGCACCGGGATGGTCCCGCTGCAGGTTTCGGTCCACTCCTGCGGGACCCCGGTACCAGGCCGCCCTTTGGCTCGAATATCTTGGCGGCTCCCCAACCTGAGCCCGCATTCATCGTGCTTGCCCGAATCCGGTCCGCCGCCGTCCTTGGAATTGATGCCTATCCTGTGGACGTCGAGGTGGATATCACCAATGGGCTGCCTTCCTTCTCCACCGTCGGACTTCCCCATGGCGCGGTGAAGGAAGGGCGTGAGCGCGTGAGCGCGGCCCTGGCCAACGCCGGCTTTTCGTTTCCGCTTCGCCGCATCACGGTCAATCTTGCGCCGGCGGACATCCGCAAGGATGGGTCGGCATTCGACCTGCCCATCGCGTTGGGCATCCTGGTCGCCAGTGGGCAGTTACCAGGGCAACCCCTGCTCGATCAGGCGGTTCTGGGCGAGGTCGGTCTCGAGGGAGATCTAAGGCCTGTCCGCGGGGCCCTTTCCATGGCACTGGCCGCGCGCAACGCGAGATATCATGGCGTTCTGCTGCCGTACGCCAACCTTCCGGAAGCCTCGGTGGTTGAGGGGCTCGAGGTGCGGGGGGCGAACACTCTGCTGGAGGTCTGCGCCCATCTCAGTGGCGCTGAGCCAATCGCTCCCTCGCGGGTGGACGTCCGGGCACTCATGGCCGACCCGGGATCTAATGACACCGATTTTTCGGATGTCAGGAGCCAGGCGGCGGCCAAGCGTGCGCTTGAAGTGGCGGCTGCCGGCGGCCACAATATCCTCATGATCGGCCCGCCGGGGGCAGGGAAGACCATGCTGGCCCGTCGCCTCCCGACCATTCTGCCTTCGATGAGCCTCGACGAGGCACTGGAAACCACCAAGATTCACAGCGTTGCCGGCACCTTGCCGGCCGCGCAGTCACTCCTTACCCGGCGGCCCTTCCGCTCGCCGCATCACACCATCAGCGATGCCGGACTGATCGGTGGCGGCTCTTCACCGCGCCCCGGGGAAGTGAGCCTGGCCCACGGGGGCGTGCTCTTCCTCGATGAGCTGCCCGAGTTCCGGCGCAACGTGCTGGAGGTGCTGCGGCAGCCGCTGGAAGACGGAGTCGTCACGCTCAGCCGGGCAGCGATGAGCCTGACCTACCCCGCCCGCTTCATGCTCGCCGCGGCCATGAACCCATGCCCATGCGGCTACTTCGGCGATCCGGTGCATCCCTGTGGCTGCGGGCCATTGGCCATCGAGCGATACCGCTCCCGCGTTTCCGGTCCGCTTCTGGATCGCATCGACATTCATCTGGAGGTGCCTGCGGTTGCCTATCAAGACCTCACGGGCGAACAGTCGGGAGACGCCAGCGCCACCATCCGGAGCCGCGTCGAGCAATCGCGAGCTATCCAGCGGATGAGATTTCGCGAGCAACGCGGGGTGTACGCCAACGCGCACATGAGCGCCCGAGATCTCCGGCGCCACTGCCGGCTAACCGAGCCGGTCGAATCGGTGCTGCGCCAGGCGGTCGCGCGGCTGAACCTGTCCGCCCGGGCCTACCATCGGGTACTGAAGATCGCACGCACCATCGCCGATCTGGCCGGGGCGCAGGACATCAGCACGGCCCACGTCAGCGAAGCGATTCAGTATCGGAGCCTGGATCGGAAAAAGGAATTTGCCTGAGCGGGGCATTGCCCACAATTGGCCCCGGAGCTGCCTAATTGCGACAAGCGCCGACCCCCGATCGGCCCCGGAAACTGCCAGAACATTCCGCAGCCCACCGCCCCGGCGCTCTCTCTCAAACTGCTATCGCCTTGAAAACGCGCGACATGAGTCATGGCCCAGTACCTGCTAAAGGGTCCCCAGCGTGGTTCCTTTCAGCTACCGCGGGGGTGAAGTTGAACGTCCTATCAAACCATATCTCCCCGGTCCGCCGCTTCTTCCGTCTGGATACAGTCCGGAGCAAGATCCTCGCGTTTGCCCTCGTGGTCACGTTGATCCCGTCGGGGCTCACGGCCTGGATATCCTATACCCAGAACCGGCGCGCCCTTGAGGAGAAGATCTCGCAGGAGCTTCTCAGCTCAAGCTCGCAGACCGCCCGGGAAATGGACGTGTGGCTGAAAGAGCGTCTGTATGACTTGCGCGTGTTCGCCAGTTCCTATGAGGTCACCGAAAACCTGGTTGGCAAGTCGGGCCGGTCGGCCACCCGCACCCGCCTCAGCGACTACCTCAACTCGGTAAGGGAGCGCTTCAGCGACTATGAAGAGCTCATCGTCGTGGATGCCGCGGGCCGGATGGTGGCCAGCAGCGCCACCAAGCCCCGGCGCCTTGTGCTTCCAAATGACTGGGCCAAAGAGCTGACCGCAACCAATGCGGTCGTGGGCGAGGCGCTGTGGGACCCAACGCTGGCCAAGGGAATCCTGCTGGTGGCGGTGCCGGTGCAGAACGCCGACGGACGGATTGTGGGAGCGATGGCCGCCAGGCTCAACCTGCGTGGCGCAGAGGAGAGCCTGCGTGCCTTCGCGCCGGGCGCCTCCGGACGGGTCTATCTGATCGCCGGCGGGGGAAAGCTGATCGTCAGCTCCCTCACCAACTCACCAGACCAGATGCAGATCACGCTCACCCCGGCGCTGTTGCAGCGGCTCTTGAAGCGCGAAGGCGCGGTGGTCACTTATGAGAGCGTGTCGGGCATGGACGTGCTGGGGAGCCTGAAGCAGGTGCCGCGGGTGGGCTGGGCCGTCCTCGCCGAGATTCCAACCGATGCCGCGTACCTCCAGGTACGTCGGTTCCGAGACCTGACTCTCGCCATCGTGGCTGGGCTGCTGCTCGGCGTCACGGCCATCGCCTACCGCCTGGCGCTCCTGATCGTCCGCCCGCTGGAACGTCTCAGCAAAGGTGCGGCGGAGGTGGCCGAGGGCGACCTGGCCGTAGACCTGCCCACCGCCACCGGCGAGGTCGGCGACCTCACCTACGTGTTCAATCACATGGTTGGACGACTGCGTGAGAGCCGGCAGGAGCTCGACGCAGTGAACGAGACACTGCGGGAGCGCAACGAGGAGCTGGAGCGGCTTTCCGCGTCCGATTCGCTCACCGGCCTCTCCAACCGCCGGGTGCTGACGCAGCGCCTGTCCGAGGAGCTGCTACGATCGCAGCGGCACAACCATTCGTTCACGGTGGTCATGCTGGACGTCGATCACTTCAAGAAGTACAACGATGCGCATGGACACCCGGCGGGAGACGAGGTCCTGAAGCGGGTCGCCAATATTCTGCGGACCAGCACCAGGGCAGGGGACTGCACCGCGCGCTACGGCGGTGAGGAGTTTGCAGTGTTGCTGTCCGGTAAGGGAGCTGAAGAGGCGCTCCAGCTGGCGGAGCGCATCAGGGAGCGGGTAGCGGAAGAGGAATTTGCCGCTGGCAGAATCACCATCAGCGCCGGGATCGCGGAGTTTCCGCACCACGGCCACACGGCGGAGGCAGTCATCTCGAGCGCGGATGAAGCGCTGTACGAAGCCAAGCGCGAAGGTCGTAACCGGGTAGCGTGCGCAAGCAGAAAGCAGAAGCCAAGCAGCCGCCAGCGCTGATTAGGGCCGGGCCACCAGGCTCCGGAATATCCAGCCGCTGCGTCCGTCTTCCGCGCCGATCCGAATCCACTCGTCGACATACGAATAGCCGATCAAGTCGTCGCCCGGCTCAACCGCAAACTCGATGCGGGAGCCGGTGCCCGGGCCGGCCCGGACGTTCCCCCGGCCCGACGCCTTGAGCGAAATGGGCAGGGCAAATGCCGTCTCCCCGGGTCGTTGGGCTCCCCGCTCGCCGGCAGAGAGCCGCCCGCGTGCTGCTCCCGCCATTGTCTTCGACTGATTGGCCAGGTACAGTGCCCCGCCGTAATTCTCCTTGTCGAACTCAGCCGAGCTCTCTCGCAAGAGTCTGCTGGCCTGATTCGCCTCGGGTAGAGTGGCCTGCCCTGGGGCCTGGAGCGGCTGAAGAGCCACTTCCGCTTCGGCGATGGCCGATGCCGCCTCGGCTCGACTGGCGAGCGTCTGAAGCTTCGCCATGGCCCGCACCACCTCTTGCCGGGTCTCTTCCAGCTGGGTTTGCAGCACGTCCACCTGGGCTTCCTTGTCCAGCAGGCTAAGCTCGAGACGGCCGATGCGTTTTTCGAGGTCGCTGCGAGAGGGTCCGGGGCGCGCCGGCCGCTGACGCGGGCTGGGTGAGGGGGCCGGCTCTGCCTTGGAGGAACAGCCACTGGCCAGCAGGACTGCGGTGAGCCACAGAAAGCCTGTGCGCACGTTTCTCTACTCCTTGCATGCGCCCAGACGGGGCGGGAAAGTAGGAGACAGGAGGATATCCGGCGATTGTCCGATGGGGGAAAGTTATACCCTGGCCCCTGCCCCTCCGCCAGCCTCCTACCCGGCTGGGAGCTGGAGCGGGCTAGTCGTCGCTGTCTCCAGGCGCCTTACGGTGGCGCTTGGTAGCCGCCCGCCGTCGCTTGGATTCCAGGCGCGCGGCTTTGGCGGCTCGGCTCGGCTTGGTGGCCTTTCTCCGCTTGGGAACAACCAGCGCGCCGGCGACGATCTGCTGGAGCCGCGCCGTCACGTCAGCCTTGTTGCGCAGCTGACTCCTCGTCGCGCTCGAAACCAGCCGGAGACGGCCGCCCGAATCGAGCCTGGCCGCCAGTCGCAGCAGCAGCTGCATTCGCTGCTCGGGCGTGAGGCTCGGCGAGCCCGCCACGTCCCACGAGACCTCGACCCGCGTCGAGGAAGTGTTGACGTGCTGCCCACCGGGTCCGCCGGAGCGCGACGCACGATACTCCAGCTCGCTCAGCGGTAGACGCAGATCAGGGGAGACTACCAGTATGTTCTCGTCGTCGCCCATCCCGAAAACTATTGGAGTTGTGGCCCGCTCGCTGCGCCCCGGGCAACCCACGGCACGCGCTTTCCTTTCCCGCTCACGCTTTCCTCCATTACGTTTCTGCCCATGCCCGACCTCGAAATTCTCCGCTCGCACCTGAACAGCCTGGGACGCGTGGTTCTGGGATACTCGGGCGGCGTGGACTCCGGGGTCCTGGCGGTGGCCGGCCGACAGGCGCTCGGCACCGGGGACTTCCTGGCGGTTATCGGACGCAGCGCCTCCTACCCCGCGGTACAGGCCGAGGCCGCGCTGGAGCTGGCCCGGCGATTTGATGTGCCGGTTCTCGAGGTCGAGACCCACGAGCTGGAGGATGTCAGGTATCTGAGCAACACCACCGATCGCTGCTATTACTGCAAGTCCGAGCTATGGACCCGGCTCTATCAGGTCAAGGATGAGCGCGGCTTCGACACCATCATCGACGGCACTAATGCCGACGATATCGGAGAACACCGTCCGGGCATGCGCGCCGGGGCGGAGCAGAGGATTCGTTCCCCGCTCCTGGAGCTGGGCTGGACCAAGCAGGACGTGCGCGCTGCCGCCCTGGAGCTACAGCTTCCCACCTGGGACGCCCCCGCCGCGCCCTGCCTGTCCAGCAGGGTGCTATATGGACTTGAGATCACATCCGATCGCCTCCGCCAGGTGGAGCAAGGTGAGGAGTTTTTGCGCGGGCTGGGTGTCCAGGGAGACCTCAGGGTCCGGCACCACGGCGCAACAGCCCGTCTGGAAGTGGTCCCCGATCAAATGGGTCGACTTCGCAATCGGTGGGAAGTCGTCCAGAAGGCTTTCGAGGAGCTCGGCTTCAGGGAGGTAGAGCTGGATCCCCAGGGCTACCGCCGGGGAGCGCTGCTGTCGCTGGCACCTCGGCCTACTGGCTCATGAGGCTCTTTGTGGCGGTGCCGGTGCCCGATCCTGCCCGGGAGCAGATCCTCAAGCTCCTCAGTCAGCTGCGCAGTGCCGGTTGGCCGGTTCGCTGGGTGCACGATGAAGGGCTGCACATGACGCTCAAGTTCTTTGGCGAGGTCGGCGGCGAGCGACTGGACGTTATCGCCGAGGCGCTCCGGTTTGCGGCCGGCGATGCCGGCGCATTGGCCCTGCACCTGGGCGAGCTGGGCGCATTTCCCAGCCGAAGCCGCCCTCGGATCCTGTGGGTGGGCGTGATCGCCCCGCCCGCCCTCGAGCTGCTTCAGGATAGGATCGAACGCGGCTGTGAGGCCATCGGCTTTCCGCCCGAAGGTGCGCCGTTCCAGCCCCATATTACCCTCGGCCGGGTTCGTGAGGGGCAACGCCTTCCCCCAGGAGGCCTGGACGATCACGCGACGGCGTTCGACCGGGTTCCGTTTGTGGGCAGCGAGCTGGTGCTGTATGAGAGCGTGCTGACCACCAGCGGCCCTCGCTACGAATCGCGCTTGACCCTGGACTTCGGCCGCTGATGGGCTGCCTGTCCATGCCTTTCAAGCTGCTGGGAGGCCTGCTGGTGCTGGCGGCCCTGGGAATCGGCTGGCTGTATCGGGACCGACTTTCGACCGAAGTGGGCCGGCTGCTCGACCGGGCCCCGTCGAGCGGCGCCCCTACCGGTGTCGGCCGCCCCGGCACTCAGGCGCTCAGCTCGGCCCAATCGAAGGTCGATTCCTTGAACGGTTGGAGAGCTGATTCAGTCGTACTTTCCCCGGCCGAGGTGGCTTCGCTCATTGGCGCAGGGCTCAACCCCAGCCTCCGGCGTCAGCTCGATTCCTTGCAGGTCGAGCTTAAGGAGGGTGAGGTGGCGGTCAAGGCGAAGCTGGCTACGGCACGCCTGCCGCGCGAGCTGACCGGCCCACTCGCCGTCGCACTGCGAGAGCGGGAGCCGGTAGAAGCAGCTGGTCCCATTCAGGTGACCGGTCCCGGCAAGGCGGAGTGGACGGTTCGATCATTCCGCATCCGGGAATTCCCGATACCACGCGACGCCGTTCCCAAGCTGATGGCCAGAGCATTCGGTGACACGGCCCGTCGAGCCATTCCGGTCCGTATCCCGGGTGGCATTCGGGAAATCAAGGTCCGTCCGTCGGGGGCAACGCTCTTCGGAGCGCCCCGGCCGTGAGCCATCGGGTCCTGATCGTCGATGATGAGGCGGGAATTCGCCAGGCGCTGAAGCAGGTGCTGGAGTATGAGGACCTGGTGGTCAAGGTGACGGCGTCCGGCGGCGAGGCCATCACCGTGTACTCGGAATTCCGGCCTCATCTGGTTTTTCTCGACGTGAAGATGGCGGGGCTGGATGGGCTGGAGACGCTCAGCCGGCTGCGGGCCCTCGACCCATCCGCTCAAATCGTCATGATCTCCGGGCACGGCACCATCGCCACCGCGGTCGAGGCCACGCAGCGGGGAGCGTTTGACTTCCTGGAGAAACCGCTCGACACCGACCGGCTGCTGGTGACGGTGAGGAACGCCTTGGCGCACCGCCAGCTGGTAGGCGAGAATTCGCGGCTCCGCGAAGCGACCGAGAGTCGATACACCATGGTGGGCGACAGCGTGCTGCTCCAGGTCGTTCGCGCTCTTATCGAGAAAGTTGGCCCTACGTCGGCGCGGGTGCTCATCACCGGTGAGAACGGAACCGGCAAGGAGCTCGTTGCGCGGGCCCTGCACCAAACCTCTCCCCGGCGGGACAAGCCGTTCGTAGAAGTAAACTGCGCCGCCATACCCTCCGAGCTGATCGAAAGCGAGCTGTTCGGCCACATGAAGGGTTCCTTTACCGGCGCCTTTGCCGATCGGCCGGGAAAGTTCGAGCAGGCGGATGGCGGGACGTTGTTCCTGGATGAGGTGGGCGACATGTCTCTGTCCGCCCAGGCAAAGCTGCTGCGGGTGCTCCAGGAAGGCGTCGTCACCCGGATCGGAGGATCCAAGTCGATCCAGGTCGAGGTTCGCGTGCTCGCCGCCACCAACAAGGACCTCGAATTGGAGATCGGAAGTGGCAACTTCCGGGAGGACCTGTTGTACCGGCTCAACGTGGTGCCGATCGAGGTTCCCGCCCTGCGGGATCGTATTGAGGATATTCCCGCCCTGGTCACCCACTTTGCCGAGCAGTTGGCGGCCGGAGCCGGAGTGACGGGAAGGAAGTTTGCCGAGGACGCCATAGCCCGGCTCCAATCCCGTATCTGGCCGGGCAACATCCGCGAGCTGCGCAATGCGGTCGAGCGGGTTCTGATCCTGGCGTCGAACAAGGTGATCGTCGCGGCGGACATCGATACCCTGCTGCCGCTAACCGCGGGTGGCCGGACGCTGGACGCGTTCAAGCAGGAGGCCGAGAAGGCGTTTCTTGCCCTGAAACTGCGCGAGTTCGATTGGAACGTGTCGGAGACGGCACGCGCCCTGAAGATGCCCCGCTCGAATCTCTACAAGAAGATGGAACGCTACGGACTTAGCCGGGAGCCGGTATGAACGAAGAGCCGCGAAACTGGGACAAGGAAATGGCCGATATCGACAAGGCGATCGCGAGACAACCCGCGCCCGTGCCGACGGCAGGCGGGGGCCCGGGAAAGCCGGTTACACCGCCCTCACGACGATTCGTGGCGTTGACATGGTTCTGGACCGCACTGGCGCTCGTCCTTGCCGTGGCGCTGCCGCTGTGGCCCAACGATAAGTCCTGCGGCCTCCCGCTCGTGTTTTACATCGGCGCGGCCGGGCTCGCCCTGCTGATGGGTGTGTTGGGAGCGTTGTCCAGCTGGTCGTATCGTCGAGGGCTGGCACACCTGTTGTCGCTGCTGGTCATCGTGTGGGCCGGGGTCATGGCGGCGCGTGAGATCCTGCCCCGAACCGGCTATGCCCGACAAGAGCAGCACTGGAGCTGTCCCGAAGCACCTGCCGCCACTCCACCGGCCCAGGCACCCACCGGACAATGATCGATGGCTAAGACATTCAAGAACTTCGTCGCCGGTGAGTGGGTTGCTCCCAGCACCGACAGCTACTTCGAGAACCGGAATCCGGCCAACATCGCCGACCTGATCGGGCGCTTTCCCGACTCGGACCGGCGGGACGTGGATGCCGCGGTGCGCTCTGCCAAGCAGGGCTTTGCCCTCTGGTCCAAAACGCCCGCCCCGGTGAGAGGCGATGTGCTCCGGCGAGTGGGCGATCTGCTGGTGGACCGGAAAGAGGCGATCGCCACCGCGATGACACGGGAAATGGGCAAGGTGCTGGCGGAGACCAAAGGCGATGTCCAGGAAGGGATCGACACCGCCTATTACGCCGCTACCGAAGGGCGCCGGCTGTTTGGCCAGGTGGTCCCATCCGAGTTGCGCTCCAAATGGGCCATGAGCTACCGCCGCCCCATCGGAGTGGTCGGACTGATCACGCCGTTCAACTTTCCCATGGCCATCCCGACCTGGAAAATGTTTCCGGCATTGCTCTGCGGAAACTCGGTGATCATCAAACCCTCCGAGGATGTTCCCCATACCGTCCATCTGCTGGTGGAGATTCTGCTTGAAGCCGGGCTTCCTCCAGAGGTGATCCAGCTGGTCCACGGCCGGGGTGAAACCGTGGGCAAGGCGCTGGTGGAGCACCCCGAGGTGCCGGTCATCTCCTTCACCGGCTCGACCGAAACCGGGGCGCTGATTGGAGAGACCTGTGGACGCATGCACAAGCGGCTCTCATTGGAGATGGGTGGCAAGAACGCCATGATCGTCATGGACGATGCCGATCTCGATCTGGCACTCGAGGGCGTGTTGTGGGGTGCGTTTGGTACCACCGGGCAGCGGTGCACCGCCACCAGCCGGCTGGTCCTCCACCGAAAGGTGCACGACCGCTTCCTCAACCGGCTTGCCGACGCGGCCAACGCACTCCGGCTGGGAGACGGACGGGAGGAGAAAACCGACGTGGGGCCGCTTATTCACGAGGCCTCGCGCAAGAAGGTCGAAGAGTACGTCGGCATCGGTCAGGAGGAGGGGGCGGAGCTGGTAACCGGCGGCAAGGTCCCCAACGGAGAACGGCTGAAAGACGGGTGGTTCTACCGTCCCACTGTCTTCGCGGGAGTCAAGCCCAGGACCCGGCTGGAGCAGGAGGAGATCTTCGGCCCGGTTCTGAGCGTCATTAAGGTCGGGTCATTCGACGAAGCCATCCGGGTCAACAACGACGTGCGGTACGGACTGTCGAGCTCGATCTACACCGGCAACGTGGACCAGGCCTTCCGAGCGATGCAGGAGCTGGACAACGGCATTACCTACGTCAATGCTCCCACGATCGGAGCCGAAGCGCACCTCCCCTTCGGTGGAGTCAAGGCTACCGGTAATGGCCACCGGGAGGGCGGCTGGGAAGTCTATGAATTCTACTCCGAGACCAAGGTCTGCTACGTGGATTATTCGGGCAAGCTCCAGCGGGCGCAGATGGATACCTATGAGGTGTAGTTCGGTCGCGAGTCGCCCCGGCGCGAGGTGGCAGCGTGATTCTCGTCACCCCGGCACCGCGACAGCTGGCCAGCCGGGAGTGAGGCTGACGACTGGCCTCTCGCGACTGGTTGCGCACTCTCAGACCGCAGGGTAAGGTTCGTCAAAGGATACTGCCAACAATCGTTCAGCCGATGGATGTTCTCTCGATGCCTCCGAAATTCGAGTGACTCCCCAGATAAGTACGAGGTCGGGTCGCATGCGTCCTATGCAGGTCGGTTCGGGGAAACGCGGGCCGTCGTTCGATGAGGGTTCGCTGGACCAGTACCTCCGTGAGATCAGCAAGTATCCGCTGATCCCGCAGGAGGAAGAAGTCAATCTGGCGCAGCGTATCCGGGTAGGCGAGGAAGAGGCGCTGGACAAGCTGGTGCGCAGCAATCTGCGCTTCGTGGTCTCGGTCGCCAAGAAGTATCAGAATCAGGGGGTCTCCCTTGCCGATCTGATCAATGAGGGCAACCTCGGCTTGATCCGCGCGGCGCATAAGTTCGATGAGACCAAAGGCATCAAGTTCATCTCGTACGCGGTATGGTGGATTCGTCAGGCCATCCTTCAGGCGCTGGCCGAGCAGAGCCGCATCGTGCGGGTGCCGCTCAACCGCGCCGGCACGCTCCACCGCATCGGCAAGCGCTCCTCCGCCCTGCTCCAGGAACTGGGCCGAGAGCCCACCCCATCGGAGATAGCCGAAGGGATGGACATTTCTATGGAGGAGGTCCAGAAGACCTTATCCATCTCCCAGAACCACCTCTCCCTGGATGCCCCACTCACGCCAGGCGAGGACAACAAGCTTCTTGACTATCTGCCGGACACCCAGAATCCCGGCCCCGACTCCGAAACGTTCGAGCACGCCCTCACCGAATCGATCGAGGAGGTGTTGTCCACGTTGAAGGAGAGGGAAGCGAAGATCCTGCGGCTCTATTTTGGGCTGGATGGCCCCGAGCCGATGACGTTGGAGGAAATCGGCAGCCTGCTGGGGATTACCCGCGAGCGCGTCCGGCAGATCAAGGAAAAGGCGCTGAGCCGGCTTCGCCACGTCAGCCGGGCCCGCGCCCTCGAGAGCTTCCTTGCCTAACCCGCATCAGCCCGGCACAGCCAGGAATCTCTGACCGGCCACTAACCTCGCAATATCCGCTCCACCTGATCCCACTCAATCAAGAACGCGTCGTGACCATAGAGAGAGGCGATCTCACGGTACTCTGCGTCGACTCCCGCAGCGCGGTACGCGGAGACCCACTCGCGCACCTCCGCTGGGAGGTACAGGATATCGGAATCAATGCCGACCCCCACGACCCGCCGGACCCGCGAGGCCGTCTCCAGGGCCGATGCGCGGAGGTCGCCGACGTCGTGCAAATCCATGGTGCGCATTAACGACACGTAGCTGGAGGCATCGAATCGCGCCACCAGCTTGTCACCCTGCCGCCGCAGGTAGTGCTCCACGTCGAACCTGCCGTTCGACCGCGACGATTGGCGCCCGAACCGGGCCTGGAACTCCGCCCCTGACCGGTAGGTGATCATCGCGAGGGCTCGCGCCGCTGCCAGTCCTGTCGTCGGACCGTTGCCGGGGGGATAGTTTCCACCAGCCCAGGCCGGGTCCGCTTCGATTGCCATCCGCTGCACAGCGTTCCAGCCGATCGCCTGCGGTGATGCAGCCGCCGGGGCCGCGAACACCACCAGCCGGTCGGTGGGGATACTGCTGATACGGCCCCACTCCAGCGCCACCATGCCCCCCAGGGATCCGCCGGTCGCAAGCGCCAGACGCTGAACCCCCAAATGTTCCAGCAGCGGGATGTGGGCCCGGGCCAGATCTTCCGGAGTGAGCTCGGGAAAAGGGTAGGGGCGTTCAGCTCTCCATTCGGCTGGGCCGCTCGAGCCATAGCAACTTCCGGGCAGGTTCACTGCCAGGACGGGGTGCCGTGTGGTGTCGAGAGCTTTGCCGGGACCCAGCAGGGGCCCCCACCAGGCGTCCACGTCGGCGCTACCGGTGAGAGCGTGGAATATCAGAATCCAGCCGTTCTCTGCTCCCGCCTCGGCATCGCCGAATACACGGTATCGAAGCCGGAGTCCGGCCACCGGTCGGCCCCCGGCCGTCGTGAGCTGCCCGAGCGCGAAGTCCCGGGTGAACCCGCCGAGGGTGAGCGCGGTGGTCATGGGCGCTCTGAGCCCGAAGGAAAGTGCACCTCGCTCAGGGTGCCGGTGTGCACATCGTACACGAACCCCCGAATGAGTATGTCCGCCGGAATAAGGGGTGACGAGAGCAGGAAGGCGACATCCTCCCGCACGCTTTCCTCCAGGTCGGAGAAGGGAAGAAAGTCGATATCGCTGCTATCGGCGCCGAGGTCCTGCTTCACCTTGGCGTGAAGGTCCGGATTGGTGAACGTCAACATCCCGCAATCCGTATGATGGATGACGGCGATCTCGTTGGTGCCGAGTAACCGCTCCGATATCACCAGGGAGCGAAGCGCGTCTCGCGCCCGCCCGCCGGCGTTGCGGATAACGTGAGCGTCTCCCTCCTCGAGGCCCAGCTGGCGCGAGGGGACGATGCGTGCATCCATACAGGTGACGATCGCAAGCCGGCGCGCCGGCGGCATCGGCAGCGTGCCCCGGTCGAATGTTCTGGCGTACTTGGTGTTGGCCTCGAGCAGCTCATCGCTGACGGACATCTGTTCCTCCCGCAGGTAACGAACGATGGGTGAATGTGGCTTGTCTTCCTTACCTCGCCGCGGCCACCTGCTTCTCCGTCTGCTCGGCTTTTGGCGACCCTGCCGCCGCGGACTCACCCAGGGCCTGGTCCAGGTCGGCAATCAGATCGCGCACGTCTTCCAGTCCCACCGACAGCCGGACCAGCTCCGGTGTCACACCGGTGGCTCGCTGCTGCTCGGGGGTCAGCTGCTCGTGGGTGGTCGAGGCCGGATGGATGATCAGGGACTTGGCGTCGCCCACGTTGGCCAGCAGCGAGAACAGCTTCACGCGGTCGATCAGGGCACGCGCCACCGCATGTCCGCCCTTCACGCCGAAGGTGAGCACGCCGCCGAAACCGTTCTTCAGATATTTCGTGGCATTGCGGTGCTCGGGATGGGTGTCGAGTCCGGGATAGGACACCCATTCGACGCGCTGGTCCCGCGCCAGCCAGCGGGCAACGGCCAAGGCGTTGTCCGAGTGTCGCTGGATGCGGAGCGGGAGTGTCTCCAAACCCTGGAGGAACAGGAACGAGTTGAAGGGAGACAGCGCGGGTCCCAGATCGCGAAGCAGCTGCACCCGAAGCTTGATGATGAATGCAGCGGGCCCGAAGGCCTCGGTGTACACCAAACCATGGTATGAGGGGTCGGGGGCGGTGAACTCGGGGAAGCGCGTCCGCGAGGCAGGACTGGCCCAGTCGAACTTGCCGGCGTCCACAACCACGCCGCCGATGGCCGTTCCATGTCCGCCGATCCACTTGGTGGCCGAATGGACCAGGATATCGGCCCCGTAATCGATCGGCCGGCTCAAGATGCCCGCGGCGCCGAAGGTGTTATCCACCACGAGCGGGATACCGGCTCCGTGCGCGATGTCTGCCAGCGCCTCGAAGTTGGGCACGTCAAGCCGCGGGTTGCCGATGGTCTCGACGAACAGAAGCCGGGTACCTGCGTCGATGGCGGCCCGCACCTGGTCCAGATTGTGAATGTCCACGAACTTCGTGGAGATTCCCCACTTCGGCAGGGTGTACTCGAAGAGATTATAGGTCCCCCCGTAGAGAGTCTGCGAGGAAACCAGATTGTCTCCGGCATGCGCCAGATTCAGCACGGTCAGGGTGGTGGCGGCCTGGCCGCTCGCGACCGCCAGGGCGGCGACTCCGCCCTCGAGCTCCGCGACTCGCTTCTCGAACACGTCGCTGGTGGGATTCATGATTCGGGTGTAGATGTTGCCGAACACCCGGAGTCCGAAGAGGTCGGCGGCGTGCTGGGTGTCGTTGAAGACGTAGCTCGTGGTGGCGTAAATCGGCACCGCACGAGCGTTGGTCGTCGGGTCGGGGGCCTGGCCCGCGTGCAGGGCCAGCGTATCGGGTTGGTAGGTCATGGACGTGCTCCTCTGAGTGTAGGAAACGAAAAGCCCGGATCACTGGAAGTGGTCCGGGCTTCGGTCGCTGGGTAGCGAGAGTGTTAGCTCTCTGGCTCCTGCCTGGCGCACGCCGAATGCTCGGTCCACCCCTGAAGGGGGAGACACATGCAAATTCGGCAACACATCTCGGCCTGAAAGCGCACCACCTGAGCGACCTCGTTCTGGTTTGGTCGGGAAGCAAAAAGCCCCCCGGGCCAAGAAGCGCGGAGGGCAACGTCCGGCGCTTTAGCTCTTTGGTTTGGTGCCCCAAGGCACCCGGCGGGAGCAAGTGGCCTGAAATCCACCGCCGATGGTCTACGTTACACCACGCGGCTGGGGCTGTCAAGCTGAACCCCTATCTCACGCTCGGCTTGCTGCACCGGTGCTGCCGAGGTAATTCTTCCGGCGTTCGCCGTCATCACTCTCCCGCAGCTCCCAGTCGACTTCTATGGCCAGCAACGCTTCATTCGACGTGTCCACCGGCGCCGACCTCCAGGAGGTGGACAACGCCGTGAATCAGACCCTCAAGGAGGTTGCCCAGCGCTACGACTTCAAGGGAACCCACTGCACGGTGGACTTCGATCGTGTCAAGGCAGAGATCCGTCTCAGCGCGGATGACGAATTCCGAATGGATGCGCTGGTGGATGTGCTCCAGACCAAGATGATCAAACGAGGGGTGCCGGTGAAGAACCTGAAGGTGGGAGAGCTGGAACATGCCACCGGCCAGAGCGTGCGGCGGACGATTGCGTTGACCCAGGGGATACCGCAGGATGTGTCCAAACAAATAACAAAATCGGTGAAGGAAGGCGGCTTCAAGAAAGTCCAGACCAGCATCCAGGGAGACGAAGTCCGGGTCACCGCCCCCTCGCGCGACGAACTTCAAACCGTGATCGCATTTCTTAAGGGCCAGGACTTCGGGATCGAGCTCAAGTTTGGGAACTACCGGGGCTAGGGGGCCGGTCCTTCGGCTGGCCGTGGGTGCGCTGGCCCTCGGCGCGCTGGCGCAGTGCACCTCAGGGTCGCTGACCCATCGTAGCCCCTCCGAGGCGCCGGCGCCGGCTTCGCGCGAGGTCGACATCAGAATCGGCCTCCTGGTCGGTGCCAACTCCGCGACGGTTGGTGGGGTCGGACCCGTGGGGGTCAGCGAACCGGATGGCTCCGCGATCGTCACGATCCCCGTCGGCGCTATCTGGCGTGTCACCGTCGCCGGCAACGGTATCACCCTGACCAGCCCCGGCGGTTGGATCTCGGCACCCCTCGACGCCTTGACGCTCACACCGGCCGATGCGGAAGCGCCGTTGCGGGTGAACGGAAAGTCCTATCGGGGCGTGGTAGAAATTCTGCGAGACCGGACCGGCCTCACCATCGTGAACCGCCTCGGTATGGAGGCATACCTCCTCGGTGTGGTCTCGGCGGAAATGGGCCGTCGCAGCTCGGCGGACCAGGAGGCGCTGCGGGCGCAGGCCGTCGTTTCCCGCACCTACGCCCTCAGGAATCTCCGCCGTTGGCGGGCGAAGGGCTTCGATTTATACGCCACGGTGTCCGACCAGGCCTATGGTGGAGTGGGCGCCGAAACGCCGGAAGGACGCGCGGCGGTCAGCGCCACGCGAGGCCGCGTGCTCACCCACAACGGCGCTCCGATCGAGGCATTCTATTTCTCCACCTGCGGCGGCCGAACGGCCGACGGGTATGAGGTCTTCCGCGGTGCGTCCCGGCCGTACTTGCGCTCCGGCCCCGACCTGTCACCGCACGGCACCGCGTACTGCAGCATCTCACCCCGCTATCGCTGGCGTGAGGACTGGACCGGCCCGGGCCTTCGCTCGATCCTCGCACGCTACCTGCCTCAGACGGCGGTGCGCGCCAGTGGGAGCATAGGCCGCGTGTCGGACATCCGGATTACCCAGCGTTCCGGGTCCGGCCGCGTGGATCAGTTGGCGGTCTTCGTTGGTGGAGCCGAGGTGCGGGTGGATGGCCAGACGAACGTCCGGCAGGTGCTGCGGACCCCGGCCGGTGACCTGCTGCGTAGCACGGCATTCACTCTGGCGGCGGTCGGTGCCGGTCGCGATATCAGTCACCTGGTTGCAGAGGGGATGGGCGCCGGGCACGGCGTCGGCCTGTGCCAATGGGGCGCGGTCGGCCGAGCGCGGGCGGGGCAGGACTACCACCAGATTCTCGCGGCCTACTATCCGGGGACCAGGCTGGAGCGCCGCTACTAAGAGGGGGAATTCATGACCGCCGGTCGCAGCCCGGGAACCAGCGAGCGTCTGAAGGTGGGAATCATCGGAGGTGGCGCCATCACCCAGGTGGCGCATCTGCCGGTGCTGAAGAAAATGCGGACCGTCGAGGTGCAGGCCATCTGCGACACTGACCTGCCGAAGGCCCGGGCCCTGGCCGACCGGTTCGGCGTCAAGGACGCGTTCGACGACATCGAGGAGCTGCTGCAATACGAAGCCCTCGACGCCGTGGTGATCTGCTCACCCAATCACCTCCATGAATCCCACATCCTGGCAGCGCTCTCGGCCGATCTGCACGTGCTGGTCGAAAAGCCGGTGGCCATGTCCGCCACCAGCGTCCAGCGCATTCTGCGTGCGGTAGAAAAGCGGGATCGGGTCGTGATGGTGGGAATGAACCACCGCTACCGTCCCGACGTACAGATCGTCCGCAGCTTCGTCCAGAGCGGAGAGCTGGGCACCATCGAGAGCATACGGGGAAGCTGGCACGTCTTCCGGCCGGGCCGCACCCAACTGGGCTGGCGCCAGCGGAGGGACCAGGCTGGGGGTGGCGCCATGCTCGACCTTGGACTCTCGATCCTCGACCTGGGGCTGTGGCTCGGAGGGAGCTCGCCACCGGCGCGGGTGAGCGCTACGCTCGACGCGGCCGGCAAGGAGCGGGCGGTGGAGCAGTCCGGCAGCGCATTCGTCATCTGCGAGAATGGCACGTCGATTTTCGTGGACGTCACCTGGCGGCATCTCGGGGAGGGAGAGCGGTTTGGCGTCGGCATCCGCGGAAGCAAGGGAACCGCGGGCATCAATCCGCTCAATGTGTGGAAGGAGTTGCATGGAGTGGCGATGGACGTGTCACCCACCGGCTCGGTGAGCCGGGAGAACGCCTTTACCGCTTCCTACCGCGCGGAGTGGGCCCACTTCCAGGCGGCGATCGGGGGAGAGGCGCGGGTCCCGTCTCTGGGCGAACATCTGACGCTGCACAAAGTCATGGACGCGATCTACCGCTCCGCTATCGATGGCAGGGATGTGACACTGTGAGGCTAGTAGGCGGGGAAGCGGGTAAGCGGGTAGGCAGGGCTGCGCGGCCGGCCAGAGTCTTAGGTGCAATAAGACTGTTCACTACAATCCTGCTGCTCTCCGCGGCCACCAGGATCTCCGCAGCCCAAGAGACTTACCCGCCGGACGGCCTCACCGTCTACCTCATGACCATGGGGCCCGGCCGGGCCGTCTGGGAACGGTTCGGGCACAACGCCATCTGGATTCACGATCCGGAGCGGGGAACCGACAAGGCGTATAACTACGGCCTGTTCGATCTGCGGCAGGAGAACTTCCTGGTCCGGTTTCTACAAGGGCGGATGTGGTACTGGATGCAGGGGTTTCCGGCCCAGTCCTATGTCGAGACGTATCGGCGGGCCAATCGTTCAGTCTGGCTCCAGGAGCTGGAGATGCTACCCGCCGCCAAGCGGGAGCTCCAGGAGTTCCTCGAGTGGAACGAGCAGCCGGAAAATAGGTTCTATCATTACGACTATTACCGCGACAACTGCTCCACCCGCGTTCGCGATGCCCTTGATCGTGCCTTGGGCGGACGCATTCGAGCGTACGCTGCGGCGCTGCCGACCGGCAAGACCTACCGCTTTCACACTCGCCGCCTCACCGCCAATGATCCCCTGGTGTACACCGGCCTGGTGATTGGATTGGGCCAGCCGGTAGACCGTGAGATCTCAGCGTGGGATGAGATGTTTCTTCCGCTGGCGCTGCGTGACCACTTACGGAGCGTCACCGTGCGCGGGATTCGCGGGGCCGACCTGCCAGCCGTTCGCTCGGAGCGCACGCTGTTCCAGTCTACCGACCCGCCGCCGCCGGGTCGGCCCCCCTACTGGCTGCCGGTATATCTCGGTCTGGGTCTGGCGGCCGGAGCGGGCACCATCGCATTGGCTTCTGCCGCCGGCCGCAGCCGCCGCGCTCGGGCGGGCTTCCTGGCGCTGTCGGGCGTTTGGTCTGTGGTCGGGGGGATCCTGGGAGTGCTGCTGGGCGGGTTGTGGACCCTGACCGATCACACGGCAGCCTACAATAATGAGAATCTGTTCCAGCTGAATCCGCTTGCCCTGGCCCTGTTGGTGCTTCTGCCGCGCGCCACCAGGACTTCCGCGGGCAGGCGTAGCGGGCTGATCGTTGCGGTGTTAGTGGCGTCGATTTCCGTGGCCGGGCTGCTGCTGAAAGCTTTTCCTGCGTTCTATCAGGTGAATGGGGAGATCATCGCGCTGGCGCTGCCGGTCCACCTGGGAATTGCGATCGGGACGTGGCGGTTGAGTCGACCGCCTGCCTAGCGGACCCGCTGCATGCCTTCTCGCGCCTCAGGATAGTCGGGGAAGGCTGTGAGCGCCCGCTGGTAATGTTCTCCCGCCTTGCTCTTCTCTCCCTCGTTCTCGTACAGCAGGCCTAAACTGTATTGGGTCAGCGCCTCAGTCGGAACCAGACGGGCCGGCCCCTTTGCCCCGGCCTGGGGGGGAAGGCTAGCTGCCGCCACCACTTTACCCGCCAGGTCCTGAACGATCCGGGCCAGGTCGGCGCGATCCTGAAGGTTGGGATCGTTATTCGATACCACCCTCAGAATTTGTCCGCTTGACACGTCCACCACGCGGGCATCCATCCGGAACTTGCCATAGAAGTCGGCAAAGTTGCCGGTGAGAGCGTACCGCGCCCCCGCCTGGCTGCCGACTCGTGCCGCGGTAGCCGCATCCACTCGAGCATCCCGGCCAAGATTCTCGGCCTTCACCGCGGTGTTCACGCGAGCGCGGTCGGCCAGCCGGACCCGCGGATGCTTACCCAGCTCAGCGCCAAGCAGGGCTGGAATTCCCAGCTCAAGCGCCCGGAAGACCTCCTTGTCCTGCCCGTATGATCCTCGGTCCTCGAAGGGGAGAATGGCGATGGTCACCGGGGCCTGCGCGGCCGCGAAACTGACTATCGCTCCAGCGGCGACCACGTTCGACAGGATTCCACGTAGCATGATCGTTCCCATCAAAGAGAGAGCTGCATCCCTTCTGCGGCTGCGTCCACCACCAGGCCGGGCGCGACCCCGCTGGCGTACTTACGGGTATCGGCGAGCAGCCGATCTAGAGCGGCATCGTCGTGTTCCGGCTCATGATGAAACAGGATCAGCCTTGCACAGTGAGCTTCCGCGGCAAGATCCACCGCCTGGCGCGGGGTGGAATGTCCCCATCCCGCCCGGGCCTGAATGATTTGATCCAGATACATGGCATCGTGGATCAGAACGTCGGCGCCCTCCACGAAGCTCACCAGTTTGCTGCGCCAGTCCGACGGCACCTCGTACAACCCACCGGGGCCGAGCTCGTTGTCGGTCACATACGCCAGCTCACGCCCTCCCGAGGCAGGAGCCAGCCGGTAACCCAGAGTGGTGCCGGGATGGCGGAGACGCATGGTGCAGACTCGGAAGTCGTCCAGATCGAATTCGCCCTGACTGATCTCGACCACGGTCAAGGAAGCCGCCAGGGCATTCAGAGGCACCGGGAAGACCATGGGGTCCATTTGTCGTCCCAGGATATCCTTGAGCGGCACCCCTTCCTGGGCGGCTCCGTAGATGTTGACCGAGGTGTTACGGGAACTGAGAGGCTTGAAGAAGGGAAGGCCCTGGATATGGTCCCAGTGGGTGTGCGACACCAGAATGTCAGCGGCCAGCGTTCCATTCCGCTGTTTCATCAGCTCGTGGCCGAGCGGACGAAGCCCGCTCCCCGCATCAAGGATCACCAGACGTTGCCCCCGGCCCGCGATGCTGATGCAGGCGGTGTTTCCGCCGTAGCGTGCAGTGCCGGGACCTGGCGTGGGAATCGAGCCGCGCGCCCCCCAAAATGTCACTGGGTGGGTCACGACGAGTATTGCGGGTTGGAAATGGCCATGCTGCAACCTCCTCTGACGCGCGGGGCGTGGGCAGCGGTCGCAGTCACGGAGGTCATGTGACCCTCGTCACGACCTCCGGGCAGCCAGCATGAGGGAGCGGCGGTCCTTGAGCGTTATGTCCTTGCGGGTGACTTGGATGATTCCACGCTCGACCAGATTGCGCATGGTTCGAGACACGGTCTCGCGGCTGGAACCGATCATCTGGGCGATGGTGTGATGGGTCAGTTTCCGGGTGATTCTGTCTTCCCCCTCATCCTCGGCCATGCGGAGCAGCAGGTGGGCAACTCGCCCGTTGACATCGAGCAGCACCAGGCTGCCGATCTTCTCATCTGCGCGGCGCAACCGGAGTGAGATCTCCTTCAGCAGGGAGATGGCCACTTCGGGTGAATTTCGCAGCCGGGCGTGAAAGTCTTCCCGCCGGAGAACCAGCAGGCTGGAGTCCTCCATCGCGATCACATGGGCCGACCGGGGCTCCTCATCGATCACCGCCATCTCTCCGAAGAAGCTACCCTCGCCCAACACCGAAAGGATGACCTCCCGGCCGTCCTCCGCAATCAGAACTACCTTGACCTGTCCCGCGGCCACCAGAAACAGCGCGTCGCCCGGATCGTCCTCGAACACGATGACGCTGCCTTTGGGATAGCTGCGCTCCCGCGTCAACTCGGCGAACGCGCTCAAGTCCGCCTCTCCCAGTCCAGAGAACAGGGGGACCTTCCGCAGGACATCCATCGGGGACAGAGCCACTCGCGCCTCTCGGTAGTGGAAGTGTTTGGGGGTAGCATACTTGCGCCCGGGAGTGCTGTCAATCGAGAAACCAAATGAGACGACAGTCGGCTGCTCATACTGAGGTGCGGTGTCACCGCTGGTTGATTCAGTGTTGGAAGCCGTCTAGATTGAAGGGCTTAGCGCCAACCTTGGAGCCACAAAATGAAGGCCGATCTTCACCCGCCCTACCGCAAGCTCATGGTCCAGTGTGCCTGCGGCAATAAGTTCGAGACCCGCTCGACCGCTTCCTCCATTCACGTTGAAGTGTGCGCCCAGTGCCATCCGTACTTTACGGGCAAGCAGCGTCTGGTGGACACCGCGGGCCGGGTAGATCGGTTTCGCCGGCGGTACCAGACTGAGTCGACTGTCCCGACGCCCACCGAGTCGACTACCACGCCCCCTTCGGAGTAAGGCATGGAGGCCCGACTCCGCCAGGCACTGCTTCAGGCGGAGGAGGTCGCCCGCGCTCTCGCAGATCCGGGTGTAGGGAAGGACCCCGAAAAGCTTCGGTCTCTTGGCCGGGATCATACCCGCCTGGCTCCGGTGGTCCGGCTCGCGGACCGCCTTGCGCGATTAGAGGATGAGCTGGAACAGGCTCGGAGTCTGGCTGAAGAGCCGGATGCCGAGCTTGTGGCGTTGGCCAAGGAAGACGTGGCCCGCCTCTCCGAGCACATATCGGCCGCCACAGCCGAGCTGCACGAGCTGCTCCTGCCGCGCGATCCGCACGATGACCGCGATGCCATCATGGAAATCCGGGCCGGTACCGGTGGCGATGAAGCCGCGCTGTTCGGTGCCGACCTGTACCGGATGTACCAGCGCTACAGCGAGCGGCACCGGCTGTCCTGGGAGCCCATCTCCATCAGCCCGGCGGCGCTCGGGGGCATCAAGGAAGCCATTGTGGCGGTACGGGGACCCGAGGCATACGGCCTCCTGCGCCGCGAGTCCGGCGTTCACCGGGTGCAGCGGGTCCCCGCCACCGAGACGCAGGGGAGGATTCACACCTCGGCTGCGACGGTTGCCGTGCTTCCCGAGGCCGAAGAAGTGGATGTAAAGATTGAACCCCAGGACCTGAAGATCGACGTGTTCCGCTCCTCCGGCCCCGGCGGGCAGAGCGTGAACACCACGGACAGCGCGGTGCGCATTACCCATCTGCCGAGTGGCGTGGTGGTCAGCCAGCAGGACCAGAAATCGCAGCTTCAGAACAAGATCAAGGCAATGGAGGTGCTGCGCGCCCGGCTGCTCGACCGAATGCTGGCGGAGCAGGAGGCGGTTCGCTCCCGCGATCGCCGCGCGATGGTGGGAACCGGAGACCGGTCGGCCAAGATCCGCACCTACAACTTTCCCCAGAGTCGTATCACCGATCACCGGATCAACCTGTCGGTGCACAACCTGGCCGACGTGTTGAACGGCGGTCTCGATGAAATGGTCGATGCGCTCCGCATGGCAAGTCGCCAGGAGCTTATCGATGCCTGAGCTCGCCACTACGCTGGGGGCGCTGATCTCCGCCGGCGCAGGACGACTGCGGCAGTCGGGGCTGCCGGACGGTCGTCGGGAAGCCATCCGAATCTGGGATGAGCTGGGAGAGTCCGGTCCCGCTGACGTGGCGCTGGAGCCGGCGCGGGCAGTCGACGGCGACGCGTCTGCCGCATTCGACCGGGCCATCGCACGGCGGTGTCAGGGTGAGCCGCTGTCCCATGTCACTGGCCGCAGCGGCTTCCGCCGGCTGTCACTGGTCAGCGACGGCCGAGCGCTCATTCCTCGGCCTGAGACGGAAGGCTTGGTGGATTTACTGCTGCAACGGGTGCACGCCGGCCGCGTCGTTGATGTGGGAACCGGGAGTGGTTGCATTGCTCTGAGCCTGGCTCAGGAGGGTCATTTCGATGAGGTCGTAGCCATCGACCGCTCGGCCGACGCTGTTGCTCTGGCACAGTTGAACTGCAATGCCACCGGGTTGCAGATGACACTGGTGCGCGGAGATCTCTGCGAGCCGCTCCGCCATGGTGCGTTCAACGCGCTCATCTCCAACCCCCCCTATCTTACAGTGGCCGAGTACCTCAGTCTCGACCCGTCGGTCCGGAACTGGGAACCGGAGGCGGCGCTGGTCAGCGGAACCGACGGGATGGCTGCCACTACCCGTCTGCTCCAGAATGGTGGCGAGGTACTTCAACCCGGCGGATGGTTGGCGCTCGAGGTAGACTGCTCCCGCGCGGCGGCAGCTGCCGCGCAGGCCAAGGCCCTGGGGTGGCACGGTGTGAGCATTCATATGGACCTATTTGGACGCGAGCGATATCTGCTTGCGCAGAGGAGTAACACAAGGTGATCTGGGACAAGGCCACGGAACTGGGGCGCCAAATCGGCCAGTCGGCCGAATATCAGGCGCTCCGGCGCGCCGAAACCTCGCTGCGGGAAGACAAGGAAACGGTGGCGAAGCTCGACCTGATTCAGACGCTGGCGCGTAAGGTTGACCAGGTGGTCTCTACCGGGCAGATGCCGGACCAGGAGACGGCAGAGGCCTACGAGAGCGCGGTGCGCGATCTCGAGGTGAGCCCCACGGGGCAGGCCTACGTTGTGGCCCGCGCCAACTTCGAGAAGCTGATGCAGCGGGTCAACCAGCAGATCAGTGAGGGCATGGAAAAAGGCGCCACCAGCAGCATCATCACGCTGGGATGACCCGCCGCGGCTTCTTCGTAGTTCTGGAGGGGCCGGAGGGCTCTGGAAAATCCACCCTGCTCGGGCCTCTTGCCGAGTGCATGCGTGCCAGCCAGGTCGAGCCGGTCGTAGTACGTGAGCCGGGCGGCACCCGCGCCGCTGAGATTGCGCGCCAGGCTCTCCTCGATCCGGAGCACCCAATAGGGCCGGTGGCCGAGTTGTTCTTCTATCTGGCCGCGCGGGCCGATCTGGTTCAAACCGTCATCCAGCCCGCGCTCGCCGCAGGCCGAGTGGTGCTTTCCGACCGGTTTTCGCTGTCGACCGAGGCCTACCAGGTGGCGGGCCGGGGGCTCGATCCGGTGATGGTGCGGGCCGCCAACGAGGCTGCTACCCGCGGCCTGCGGCCCGATCTGACACTGATTCTGAACCTGGCGCCTGAAATCGGGCAGGCCAGGCAGATAGCGGCTGGAAAACAGCAGGACAGGCTCGACCGGGAAAGCGTCGATTTTCACCGGCGGGTGCTGGAGCACTACCTGGCGGTGCGGGGGAGTGGGGTGCGACATTTAGACGCCCGTCTGCCGCCGGACCGTCTCTTGCAGGCCGCCTGGGCAGAGGTTTGCAACGCCGCCCCCGAAACTTTTCCGTCTGCATTGTGTTAAGCATATATAGGACTGTAGTCTAGGGCCGAGATCGTCTCCCCCCTCACCGGGTGGATGCGAGATTCGCCCCGATTTCTGTCGAAGGAATGCCTCGGCTATTCTGCGGGAGTGGAGGAGAAAATGAAGCAACGTTGGGGTCTGGTTACGTTGGTCGCACTGATTTCCTTCTTCAGCGGCGGATGGCTGCTTCAGCGGGGCGTGGCCAACGATGGCAACGTCTATCAGCAGGCGCGGCTGTTCGACGATGTTCTGGGTCACGTCAACACCTACTTCGTCGATTCCATCGGCGAAACCGACCTCTACCAGAAAGCCACCCGGGGGATGCTGGAGCAGCTCATGGATCCCTACTCGGTGCTGCTGACAGGTGACGACTACAAGTCTCTTACCGAGCAAACGTCGGGCAACTACGCCGGCCTTGGCATCCAGATCGATGTGCGTGACGGATGGATCACGGTGGTGGCGCCGCTGCCGGAAACACCGGCTGAACGGGCCGGGGTTGAGACCGGCGATCAGATCATCGAGGTCGACGGCAAGTCCACCGAGGGTTGGAAGAACGATCAGGCGGTCAAGGCCTTGCGGGGCGAGGCCGGTTCCAAAATCGTCATCACGGTGCGGCGCGCTGGGATCCCCGAGCCGATCAAGTACCGTCTGACCCGGGCCCAGATCCACATGCGTTCGGTGCCGCCAGGTACCATGTTCGATACCGGCGTCGGGTACATCTCCCTCAACCCGGTGAGCGAGACTTCGGCCGAGGAGCTGCGGCAGGAGATTTCGGGCATGAAGGCGAAGGGGATGAAGTCGCTGATCATGGACCTGCGGGGCAACCCCGGTGGCCTGCTCGACCAGGGCGTGAAGGTCGCTGATCTGTTTCTGGATTCCCGGCAGGAGATCGTCTCCACCCGCGGCCGGGCCCGTGGCTCGACCAAGGAATTCTTCGACGAGGCCAGGCAGACCTGGCCCGACTTGCCGATCGTGGTGCTGGTAAACGATGGAACTGCCAGTGCCGCTGAGATCATCGCCGGTGCATTGCAGGACCATGATCGTGCCGTCGTGGTGGGATCTCCCACCTTCGGCAAGGGGCTGGTCCAGACGCTGTTCCCGCTGGGCGAGGGTGTGGCGTTGAAGCTGACCACCGCGCGGTGGTTCACGCCGAGCGGGAGAACCATTCAGCGGATCGCAAAGGACGAAGAGGACCAGGCCACCCAGGCCGCCATGGCCATTGTGGCTGATACGGTGCTCGGCGCGCCCGACAAAGAGTCTACTGATTCGGCGTTGAAGGAGCGGCCCATCTTCCACACCGACGCGGGCCGTGTGGTTCGTGGCGGGGGCGGCATCGTACCCGATCTCGTCGTCCGTCCCGACACCTTGACCAGCGGCGAGCGGGATTTTGCCAAGGCGCTGGGCAACGGACTGCCGCAGTACCGTGACGTGCTGACCACCATCGCGCTTGACGCCAAGAAAACCAGTGGCGTTAGAACCGAGTCGTTCAAGGTCACGCCGGAGATGCGCCAGCAGGTGTATCAGCGGCTGCGCGCCAAGGATGTCCAGATCAGCGCCGAGGTGTTTAACGGAGCCGGTGCCCTGGTTGACGAGCAGCTGGGCTACGAGGTAGCCCGCTACGTGTTTGGCCGACCCGCCGAATTCCGGCGGCGGGCCGCGCGGGATGTGCAGATGCAGACGGCGATGGGTCTTCTGCGAAAGGCCCAGACGCCGAAGCAGCTGTTGAGCCTGGCCCAGGCCAACGGGTCTGCGGCAACGACCCAGAACTAGGGCCGAAGCGGCACGGCGATCAACTCTCCGAGCCCGGTCGGCCCTCGATGGCCGGCCGGGCTCGCCCGTTTAGAATCGGAGCACTACAAGGAGCGTCTTGGTGTCGCAGCCACGGGTGACCATCATAGGGGCGGGCCGAATGGGTCAGGGCCTGGGACTGGCCTTGAAGCGGCGGGGCTACAAGATCGCCCTGGTGGCTCGTACCACGCGCGACGTGACCCCTCCGCTGATGCTGCATCAGGGCAGCAGGGCAGAGGCCACGTCGGGTGCTGAGTTGGTGCTGATCGCAACCCCGGACGACGCCATCGGCTCGGTAGCGGCTGAGCTGGCCGCTGAGGGGGCGATCACACGGGATCAGGTCGTGCTCCATCTATCGGGGCTGCTCGACCGCAACGCGTTGCTCCCGCTCGAGGACACAGGCGCCGGGTGTGGCTCGTTCCATCCACTTCAATCAGTGGCGGAAGCGGGAACGGCGGCCGAGCGGTTGAAAGGGGCGTATGTAGGGATCGAAGGAGACGACCGCGCGCTGGTGGTGGCTGAGCGTCTGGCCAACACCCTCCGGATGATACCAGTGCGGATCCCTGCCGCGGCCAAGCCGGCGTATCACGCCGGGGCCGCGTTTGTGGCGAACTTCACCGTAGCGCTGGTGGGTGTCGCCGAACGGCTGGCTCGAGCCGCCGGCGTCCCGCCCGATATCGCGGCGCGGATTTACCTGCCCCTGCTCGGTGGCGCGGTGGCCAACCTCAACGCCATGGGTCCGGCTGCGGCGCTGACCGGCGCGGTGCGGCGGGGAGACGAGCAGACGATCCGGGCTCATCTCAAGGCCCTGAGCGCCGAGGACCGTATCCTCTACCGAACCGTCAGCAAGGCTGCGATAACGTTGGCCCGGGAAGCGGGACTGAGTGAGGGTGCGGCACAGCGGGTGGAAGAGATGCTCGAGAAGGCGTAAGGCTGGGTTTCCCCGAGCCTCTATTGATCGACCACTCGCGCGCCGGCTGGAACCTTGAAGGTGAAGGTCCGCTCCGGAATCCGCGCATTGGTCCTCAAACGAGCCAGGCGGAGCGTCCGGGTGGCGCCTGAGTGCTCCAGAATTTCCAGTCGTCGGGGCAGGGCATCTTCCCGATCCAGCCAGATCACCGCCTGGGTAAACGGCAGGTCCGGAACGGCCGGCACCAGCTTGATGACATCGGTGGTACGGCCGGCCAGACGCTCGGTTCGCACGTAGGACGGCGTGTACCGCTCGGTGGGACGATCGAGCAGCCAGGCCAAAAGGTTGTACCCGTAGGCCGGGCCCCCGCTGGGCACCTTCATCCGCAGTACCTGATTCGGGACAGTGCTCGGTGTGTAGATCCAGACGTGCTTTCCATCCACCACGACTGCTTCCCCAAGAGGGTCGGTGAAGCGCATGGACAGCCTGGAATTGCCCGCCTGCACCAGCACCCCCTTGCTCTCCGCGCTGTCGATCATCGGATTGTCGATCACTTGCTCGAAGTCGGCCTGAAGACTTGCCAGGGAGCGATAGACTCGGGCCGCGCGTCCGATGATCTCGCCGGCATCCTGCGCCATCGCGGGGCCGGCCGTCGCCAACGCCAGCACGGTCACCAGTCGGGCGATCACGCGCGAATCTCCGCCGGCTCCGCTACCCGCCGCCCGATGGCTTCGGCGATGAGTCTGGTCTCCTTCATCATACGGTCGAACTGCTCAGGATAGAGGCTCTGTGCGCCGTCGGATAGCGCACGATCGGGACTGGGATGGACTTCAACCAGGAGGCCGTCCGCCCCTGCGGCCACCGCGGCGCGGGCCATCGGAGTGACCATGTCCCGGTGCCCGGTGCCGTGGCTCGGGTCGGCAATGATCGGCAGGTGCGACAGGCCGTGCACCACCGCAATGGCACTCAGGTCGAGTATGTTCCGCGTGGCGGGGTCGAAGCCGCGAACACCGCGCTCGCAGAGGATGACGTTGGGATTTCCCTCCGCCAGTATGTACTCGGCCGACAGCAGCAGCTCCTGGATCGTAGCCGAGAGACCACGCTTGAGCAGGATCGGCTTGCCTGAGCGGCCGGCGCGCTTCAAGAGGGAGTAGTTCTGCATGTTGCGCGCACCCAGCTGGATGATGTCCGCAGTCTCCGCGACAAAGTCCATTTCCTCTGCATCCATTGCCTCGGTGACGATCAGCAGCCCGGTTTCCTCCCGGGCTCGCGCCAGCAGCTTGAGTCCCGGCCGGCCCAACCCCTGAAACGAGTAGGGTGAGCTGCGGGGCTTGTAGGCGCCGGCCCGCAACACGGTGGCGCCGGCCTCACGAACCGCCCGGGCGGCTTCGAGAATCTGCTGCTCGTTCTCGACGGAGCACGGACCCGCCATAACAACCACCTCGTCACCGCCCACCGTCAGGCCACCCGGCAGGCGAATGATGGTGGTTTCGGCCTTCCACTCGCGGGAGACCTGCTTGTACGGTTTGGTGACGTGGATGATTTCCTGCACACCCGGCAGGGCTGCAAGGCGAGAGCCGTCCACCCGGCCGTCATTACCCACAAGGCCGATCGTGGTGCGCTGCTTACCGGGCATCGGCCGCGCCTGGTAACCCATCTCCTCGATGGTGGCAGCGACTCGCCGAATGTCTTCTTCCGGTGCGCCGTGGCGCATGACGATGAGCATTCTGGTCGGAACTCCTGAGGTCCAGGGTCTAGAGTCTAGAGTCTAAGATGCACGCTGCATGCCACGTGGCCCGAGGCCATAGCCGCGAGATGGGACCCTAGACCCTAGACCCTTGACCCTTCAAACATGCTCCCGCTCTCCCAGGCGCACCCCAACGATCGTCGAAACCCCAGGTTCCTGCATTGTCACACCATATACGGCGTCGGCCGCCTGCATGGTTCGCGGATTGTGCGTTATGACCAGGAACTGGGTGTCGAGCTTGAACTCCTCCAGCAGACGGGTGAAGCGTCCGACGTTGGCGTCGTCCAGTGGAGCATCCACCTCGTCCATGAGGCAGAACGGGCTTGGCTTGGTGAGGTAGATGCTGAAGAGGAGAGACACGGCCACCAGAGTCCGCTCTCCTGACGAGAGCAGGTGGATCCGCTGGGTCCGCTTGCCGCGGGGCGCGGCGTGGATATCGATCTCGCTCTCGAGCGGGTCTTCCTGGTTGGCCAGCCGGAGCTCGCAGTCGCCGCCGCCGAACAGTGTCTGGAACACCTTGGAGAAATTTGCCTGCACCGCCATGAACGTTTCCAGGAACATGGTCCTGGCAGTGCCGTCGATTTCCCGGATAGCCTGGATCAGCGACTGTCGGGCGCTGATGAGATCGTCGCGCTGCGAGGTAAGGAAATCGAGCCGCTTGATCTCGTCCGCGTGCTCTTCGACCGCCAGCGGGTTCACCGGGCCGATCGAGTCGAGCGTCGCCACAATGCGTGACGCCTCGTTTTCGAGAGTCTCCAGGTCCAGGTCCAGCAGCACTGCCGTCTCCATGAGCTGATCGAACGGCTTGTGCCACTCGGCCTCCGCCCGCTCGACGATGGAGCGGCGGATGCCCTTGGTTTCGGTCAGCCGCACCTGGAGCGCGTGACTTTCCTCTCCCGCGGCCTCGAGCTCCGCCCTAGTGGCGTCCAGCTCCTGCTCCGCCGCGGCGAGCGCCCGATCGGCGTCCGCCAGGGTGGCTTCAGCACCGGCGTTGGCGGCCTCGAGCTCCTGAAGTGCCAGCCGCCGCTCGGCACGAATCTCGAGCCACTCGGTCTGCTGCGCGCTCAGGGCCGCCGAGTCGGTCTCGAGCTCGCTCAACTCCAGACCCAGCGTGCGCGATGCCTCCTCGGCTTCCGCCCTGGTCCGCGCGGCCCGCTCCAGCCGCTCGCTTGCCGCTCGGAGGCTGCCCGCCACATGAGCCTCCTGCACCTGCCAGTGGGCTCGCTGCTCGCGCGCGCTCTCCTGGTCAGCTTCCAGCTCGGCCAGACGGCCACGCGAGACCCCCAGCTCCTCCTCGACCCTTCCGCGGGTAAGCTCGCCCTGTACCAGCGCCTCATCGATCTCCGCCGTGCGCTGCTCGGAACGGGAAACCCGCTCCAGCGTCTGCTCCAGCTGGGCTTCGGAGTCGGCGGCTTCCCGCGCAAGGTTGCCCACCACCCGCGCGACATCTTCTCGGGCAGCAACCGCCTGCCGTTCCTCGTCTCGCGCCCGTTCTGCGGCTGCGGCCGCCTGAGTCAGCAGCAGCTCCCGTTCCGCCAGACGCTCCACCGTGAACCGGAGCGACTGGTCGGCGGAGGCCAGGGCAGCCTCCACCTGGGTGCCTTCCTGCCCCAACGACTCCAGTTCGGCGCGGCGCCGCAGCGGGCCGGTGGGCGCGCCGGCGCCCGACAGGAAAATCGCTCCGCTGGCGCGGCGCAACACTCGTCCCTCCGTGTCCAGCACCTCGGACCCCGCGAGAGCGGCCCCCACCCAGCCCGCGGCCGGCTCGACGACAGTCAGCCGGTCATCAAACGGCTGCGCTCCTCCCGGCGTGATTGGCCCCGGCTCCAGCGGCAGAAGCACCAGCGGGCCGGGCTGATGTTCCGCGTGCCAGGCCTGCACCGCGCTCGCGGTCGGTTCATCGCGAATCAGCACCGCATGCATCCAGTCGCCCAGCAGCCGCTCAGCCAGCTCTGCGTCAGCCCGTCCGGTGCTCACGAAGTCGCTGAGCGGGCCCAGCACCCCGGCACCGAAACGATCCCGCACCCCGAGGAGGGCCGCTGCCGCCGGTGCCAGACCCACGCGGTCCCGCTCCAGCTGCTCGAGCGCTTGCCGGCGAGCCGATATCTGCGCCAGCGCTTCCTCGGCCTGCCTCCGCTCAGCGCGGTTCATTGCCTCGTGCTCGCGGGTTTCCCCGACCGCATGCCGTGCATGCTCCGCCGCTGCGGCGGCGCGCTTGGCCTCGTGGGTGAGAAAGCCGGCCCGCTCAATGGCGGTGTCGCGACGCCGCTCGACCCCCGCCAGCTCCTGCTGCAATCCGGATCGGCGCGCAGCCGCCTGCGCGGCCCGCTCTCGAAGCGAAGCAAGGTCACCCTCGAGCGCGGTCCGCTCGCCCTCCAACGCGCGCAGGGACTGGGCGCTCGATTGCAGCTCCTGCTCCAGACGGCGCACCGCTACCCGCTGGTCGTTGAGGTTGCGACGCACCTCCTCCTCCGCCTCGGCACGCCCGCTCAGCTCCCCCATGATGCGTTCGTGCGCTGCCCGAGCGCTGTCGCGATGTTCCGTGGCTGCCGCCTGTTCGCCGGCGGCCCCGGCGGCGCGCTGCTCCATATGGGCCCGCTCCTCCACGGCCCGGAGCCGCCGCGCGGCTGCGTTGCCGAGACGCTCGGCTGCAAGGGCGAGGTCGCCATCGAGTTTACCGAGCTCGACCCGCACCGTGGCCAGCCGGTGGGTGAGCTCGGTCCTTTGCGCCTCTGCCCCGGCCCGCGCGGTGGCAAGCTCGTCTCGGCGGAGGTCGCTCTCGCTGAGGTGCTGTCGGGTGATGGGAAGCAGATCGGCCAAGAGGCCGTAGCGCACCTCCATGCCCTTCGCCTCCTCCACCAGCCGGTCGAGCTGGCGCCGCGCCAGGGTCAATTGAACCGCGAACTTTTCCTCCGACAGCTTTGCATGCCGTTCCGCTTTGCCCCGCTGCCGCGCGAGGCTGCGAATCTGCGACTGGACTTCCGCGATCAGGTCTTCAACCCGCTGCAGGTCAACGGCGGTCTCCTCCAGCCTGCGCTCGGTGCTGTGCTTCCGGTCCCGGTAGAGCCCGATCCCCGCGGCCTCCTCGAATAGCGAGCGACGTTCCTCGGCCCGGTCGGACAGCAGCAGATCGATCATCTTGGCTTCGATCACCACGCCGGCGTCGCTGCCGAGCCCGGTGCCGCGCAGCAGGTCCTGAATGTCGCGGAGGCGGACCGGTGACCCGTTGAGGAGGTAGTCGCTCTGCCCAGAACGCGAGAGCCGGCGGGTCACGACGACCTCGCGGTACGCAATCGGCAGGTCGCCGTCGGTGTTGTCCAGGAAAAGCGAAACCTCCGTGACATTCACCGGCCGCCGCGCCGTTGACCCCTGGAAGATCACATCTTCCATTTTGCCGCCGCGCAGCAGCCGGGCGGATTGCTCACCCAGCACCCACCGCACCGAGTCGGAGACGTTGGATTTGCCGCAGCCGTTAGGCCCGACGATGGCGGTGACACCTTCTTCGAAGGTGAGCGTCACGGTATCCGCGAAGGACTTGAAGCCGGAGAGCTCCAGCTTGGTGAGCTTCATGCCGTCGATCCTCTCGGGCGGTGGGTGAAGCTACTGGGCCGTCGACTGTTCCTGGGCTGTCACGATGAATGAAGGCATGCCGATCTTGCGCCCGGTGGCCTCCGCCTGCTCCCGGGTGGCGTACGGGCCGAGCACCACCCGATACAGCTCGCCAGTGCGTCGGGGCGCCAGAACCGAAGCGGGGAGTCCTGCACCGCCGAGCTTACCGGACAGCTCGTTGGCCCAGGCCGGGTTCTGCGAGCTGCTCACCTGCAGGTACACGCTGGGCCGAGCGGGTCCGGTATCGGCCGCGGCCAGGGCCGCCGAGTCGGCCTGGAAGGGAAGCTCGGCTTCCTGGGCCGGCTGCCAGGCGATGGGAAGCCAAAAGTCGGCCGCACCCCCCTTGATCCGCCCAACCTCGGGGAGATTAGGTGCCGTCAGGTCCAGGCCAACGAGGTCGGCTCCCCGGCGCGCAAGCAGGGTGTGGGGCGGAGCGATGGCTGGCAGGTCGTCGCTCCAGCGCGCCGCCGCGGCCCCAACCTGCTTGCCGGTTCCAACGTCGATGACCCACACTGAATCCTGGTCCTCGGGTCTCACCAGTATCCAGTTGCCGAACATATCGCCCCGGAGTTCGCGCGCGGGGCCGGGCAGCTCGATCTCGCGGAGCTGGGTGCCATCGAACCGGTCCAGCACCAGCAGGGGGCCGGCCGCCTGGGCCACATAGATGCGGTGCCCCGAGGGTGAAAACATGACCGCTCGCGCATCGCCGGCGATTGGAATGGAGCGAGGCTCCGATTTGCGCTGGGGCGCGTAGAGCACCACCGCCGTGTCGGCGGCAACCGCCACCAGGTCGCCCAGGAAGCTGGAAGCCAGCTGGCCCTTGGGCAGCGGAGTCGAGCTGGGGGCCTGGTCCGAACCGAGATACTCCAGGGCCGGGCGCTCGCCGCCAAGCTGAGCCAGCAACCCGCCGTCCATGGTGCCGTGCAGCTGGGTCGGCTTGCCCTGCAGCTTGGAGCGGAACCGGACCGGTGTGCGGCGAACCAGCTGCACGACAGAGTTGGCCGTGTCCACCGCGTAGAGCGCACCATCGGGACCGACGGTGGCGTAGCGGACATTTTCGAGGTAAGTGCGAACCCGCCGAGTATCGAGGTCCACAGCGACGACGTTGTTCTTGCGGTCCATCACGAACACAAGCCCCTGCTCGGGGTCCGCGCCAAGGGGCCGATCGACCGGCGGCAGCTTGTCTGCGGGTTTCCAATCCGCTGAATCGAGCGACTCCACCCGATACAGCCGCGCCACCCCGCCTTCGCGAGGGATTCTGAGGACGCTGGCGCCCGGCACACCCCGCGAGATGGGAGCGTTGCCCGATGCGAGCTCGGGGCCTTGCCCGCAGGCAGCAACGGTCGCGGCCACCAGTAGAATGGCTTTGGGATTCACCGGTAAAAAGATAGCGGGTAAGCGGGTAGGGGGGTAAGCGGGTAAGTCGTAAGCGGGTAAGCGGGTAAGACCCGTAAGCTGGTGTGTTACCCTGAGCGAAGCGAGGGGACCGATACTCAATGGAGCTTTGGCCCCCTCGTCGCTACCGCTCCTCAGGGTGACATCCTTCTTACCCGCCTACCCGCCTACCCGCTTACCCGCCTAAAACGCCGGCCCCAGACTAAAGGTCCACAGCCCCTTCACGCCGCGCCGCTCCTGCGGAATGGCGTAGTCCACCCTCGCCACCGCAAAGCCGAACAGGTTGGTGCGAACCGAGAAGCCTATCGTCTGCAGCGGAGTGCGAACCCGGGTGGGGTCATCGCCGCTCTGGCGGTTCCACCGAAGGACGCTGTTCTCGTCCCAGGTCATGCCGATATCGTAGAAGATGGCGCCCTCGATCGGCGGAAACCCGTCAGGCAGGAAGCCGAACTGCGGCGTCAGGATGGGGAAGCGCAATTCGGCGCTCGCGACGCCGAGCTGGGTGCCCACCAGCCGGTCGAGCTCGGCGCAGCCGGTCTGGGTATTGATGTCGTTGGCATTGCGGCACTCATTGCGGCGGTAGGAGCCGGAGGTGTTGCCCCGCAGCAGCTCGGTGCTGCCACCAAAGATGCGGAACCGGTCGGCGTCGCGGCCGATCCGGCCGAAATACAGGACCCGGGTAGCGAGGACCACAGGTCCCACCAGTCCGTCGTAGCGGCGATAGTCTGCCGTGAGCTGAGAAAACCTCCAGCTGCCCAAGGTCTGGGCAAATTCTAGGCGATAGCGCCGACCGAAAAACGGGGCGGTATAGCCGAACAGCGAGTTATCGAACACCAGCGCTGTTGACGGCTGGACGTAGTTGACGCCGGGACGGTTGTCAGTCTCAAGTGTGGGATCTTCGGTGGCATTCCCGAATTGGGGGTTGTACGGCTCCAGAATCCGCAGCAGGGCATCGTCCACGTTGGCGAAGCGAAGGCTGCCTTCGATCCGCTGGAATCGGCTGATCGGATAGTACGCCTGCCCGAAGGCGGACCGCACCACCAGCCGCCGAATGTTGGTCACGAAGGTGTTTTCGCCTACCACGGGCTGGTCCACCCGGATCTGGCTCGGCTCCAGGAAGTAGTAGGGGTCCTGGGAGATGCCGGCGACCCAGTTGATCCGGTGGCTCAGGTTGGCGTAGGCCGCCAGGACCTGCGCTTCGCTGATGCGCCCGTTCACGTACCCGGCAAAGATCAGCTGATGGTTGCCGAGAATATCGCTGAGCGAAATGGCGGTGCCGCCGAAGAAGCCGCGGCCAAAGTTGTCTCGTGCGTACCCGATGGAAGGGCGGGCCACATAGTCGGGCGAGAAATGCACCCGGTAGTCCTTGACGGTGAACTCGCTCGTGTCCGGCAGGTTGAAGGCGGCGGAGTCGAGCAGGGCCGCGATCGATACCGGCGGCGCAACGAAGGCGGTGTCGCCGGGGCGGCCCACCTCACTCGAGGACCGGAAGCCGCCCGGGGTCCGGTAGATCGAGCCCCCCTCCCCGACCTGAGGCCTGGATTCCTCCGGCACCTGCAACGAGCGCGACGTGTCCACTGGCGGCGGCGTGGTACTCGCCAACAGCCCGCTGCTGTCCGGTGCCTGCCGCTGGTACGGCTGGAGCTTGCGCGAGCGGGGGTTTGACAAGGTGTAGACGTCATACTTCCCCTTCTCGAAGTACACGAACGCCAGACGGTCGGCCTTGGGGGCCCATGACAAGACCGGCGAGAGCGGCGTAATGCCCTGCGCGCCGGTGTAGAAGTCGGTGAGCTGGTACACAGCTTTCTCGCCCAGCTCATAGAGGAAGATGTTGCTGACGCCGTTCCGGTCGGAGACAAAGGCAATGGACCGGCCGTCCGGGGCCCACTGGGGGCTCACATTCTTCCCCTGGTCCATCTGGTTGAGCGAATCGATCGAGCCGGTGTCGAGATCGTAGAGCGCGATCCGCATGTTCCCGATCGCCAGCGTCTTGAAGTTGGTTTCCTCACCCCGGTCGGTGGCGAAGGCGATGGTGCGGCCATCCGGCGACCAGACCGGGTGGAGGTCGGCGTACTTGTCCTCGGTCAGGCGCCGAAGCCCGCTGCCGTCCCGCCGCACCACGAAGAGGTCGCTCAGGCCGCCGTCGTAGCCGGTGAACACGAGCTGCTGTCCGTCAGGGCTCCACGAGGGGGTGGTTACGCCGTTCAGCTTCACCTCGATGCGTTTGACCTCCTTGTTCCGCTCAACGTCAACGATGACGATGACGTCCCGGGCGCCGCGCTTAGCGGCGAAGGCCAGATATTTCCCATCCGGCGACCAGTTGGCCTGCGAGTTGATGAAGCGATAGGTCTCGTAGTTGCTGCTGATGCCGGACTTCAGGATGCGGCGCTTGACCTTGCCGCTGTCGTCGGCCAGGTACAGGTCGACGAAGTAGAAGTCCTTCTCGCTGAAATAGGCCACCTGCGAGCCGTCGGGTGACAGCGCCGGCGCCAGGTGCAGCGTGCCGTCGGAGCGCTTCTCGGTCAGCAGCGGCTGGGCCACCGCGCTGGCCTTGGTCCGGGTGCCGATCTCGGGCAGGTACTTTTTCTGGACCGCGTCGCGCCACTGGGTGGAGAGTTGGTCCAGCGTCAGGCCGATGGTGCGGCGGAAGGCGCCATCGATCCCGCCGGCCAGTGTGGCCTTGAGGATGGCGCCGACAGCTTCGTCGCCCCACCGCTCACCGATGTAGGACCAGAGCGCGTGCCCGAAGCGGTAGGGAAAGTAGGTGTAGGGGTCGAGCGTCATCTGCTCAATAGTGGGCAACTTGCCCTCGAGCGACGCGTCCCGGAGCCACATAGCGGTCTCGGAGTGGATCGGCCCGACGGACAGATACTCGGCCATGCCCTCCGCGAACCAGAGCGGCGGATTGATGGCGATGATCGTCGACAGGCCTCCGCCCGCCCGCCCGCGAGACCAGGTGTCGTACTGAAACTGGTGCGTCATCTCGTGCTGCAGAACGTGCTCGAACTCGGCGTAGGACCCGGTAAACGGCTGCACTGCCCGGTTACGCTGGAAGTCGGTGACACCCCCGGTGCCTTCGCCGGGTGCCTGGCCCAGCGCGTTCGTCTGCTGGAAGTCCGAGTGGGAGGCGTACACGATGATCGGCTTCCGCTCGCGGAACTCATGGTTCAGGACCTTGGACAGGCGGGCATAGCCCCGTTCCGCCATGCGCGCCGCGTCCATGGCCGCGACACGCTCCTGCTCGTAGTAATAGACGTCGAAATGCTCGGTCTGGATGACCTTGAAGTCGAACGAGCTGTATTGGACCTTGTTCCGCCCGAAGTACTGGGCGGACAGCAGTCCCGGCGCGAGCAGGAAGAGGAGCAGTGCCGGGGCGGCGCGTCGGAGCATAACGACCTCGATCTAGGAGGAGCTGATCAGCAGCTCGGGTGCGTCGTACCAGAGTCGCTCGAGCTGATAAAACGAGCGGGTCTCCGGATGAAATAGATGGATCACGAAGTCTACAAAATCGAGCAGAACCCAGCGGCCCCCGTTGAGCCCTTCAACGTGATGGGTGGAATGTCCCCGCCGGTTGAGCTTTTCCATGACCGACTCTGCGATACCGCGGACGTGCGCGTCTGACGTGCCTGATGCAATGACGAAGTAATCGGTGGCGTCGTTCAGGCCGCGCAGGTCGAGCACCACGAGCTGACTGCCCTTCAGATCCTGGATGGCGCCCAAGGCCAGTCGAAGCGCCTCGGGGGGTTGCGACACCACCTGCGTTGCCGGGTGTGCGTGTCGAATCATTCTTGCCGGAATCCTCCCCCGTCTTCGACCTGATAAAAGATCCCCCAGGCTCCGGGACCGTCGCGCGTGCCGAGCACGCCGGTTGCCAGGGACACGAAGCGGTCCCGGGGTTGATACGTCTCGATCAGCGCGGCGCGGATGCGATGGGCGGCCGCGGGAGCTTCTGGCTGGGCCACTCCGAAGCGAACCGCGCGAGGGCGCGGCGTCAACATGACCTGCAGCGGTACCAGAGCGATACCGTGCCGGTCGAGCACCGAATCAGGGAGGTCGGTGATGATGGCGACCTGGCGGCGCCTGGTGTGCGACCGCCGCCGGTGCTGAACCCGCATATCCTCGGCCTTGGTGGTGTCCACCCGGCCCTACCGTTCAGCATAACTAAAGACGGCCTCGGGGGTATCAGTGTGCACATGGATCTTGAGGATGTCTCCCGTGACCACCGTCGAGCCGCCGAAGGCCGGCTGCTCGCGCTCCAGCTCGTCCAATTGCAGGCCCGCCAGAATCGGGTCGCCGTGGATCGGCTGCGGCAAATGCGGCGCGTGCTCACCGTGGTCCATCCACGGGGGCGATGCCGACCGTCATGGCCGGCGGATCACTCGGCGGCGACGGCGACGCGTAACTCAGCATGGACCTCGGGATGCAGCCGGACCCGTACCGCGTGCTCTCCCAGCGTCTTGATGGGGTGCTCCAGCTCGATGCGGCGCTTGTCGACGGTGTGACCTTCCCGCGCCAGCGCATCGGCGATGTCCTGCGACGTGATAGAGCCGAACAGCTTGCCTTCCTCGCCCGCCTTGCCGGTGAGGCTCAGCCGCACCGCGCCAATAGTGGCGGCCACCCGTTCAGCCTCGGTGCGATCGGCCTCGTTGCGGGAGGTGCGGGCCCGGGTCTCGGCCGCAATCCGCTTCTTGTTGCCTTCGGTGGCCTCGTAGGCCAGCCCCTGAGGCAGCAGGTAGTTGCGGGCGTAGCCGGGCTTGACCCGGACCATTTCACCGGCTCGGCCGAGCGTGCTCACATCTTCCCGCAGGATCACTTCAATCATGGACGTACCCTCAGGTTGTCGACGTGGCCATGAGGCGACGCCGGAAATCTAGCCAGGTGTCGGCAAGGCCGAGCAGCGTCAGCCCCGCCAGGACGAACGGCAGGAGAAACAGGGCGACCAGAGAAATGGTCGCGATCACAGGAGCGGACACCCGGCCCGATCCCACGGAAAAAACCGCCAGGCCGCGCACGGCGTACAGCGCGGCCCAGACCAGCAACAGGTTCCCGCCGATGAGCGATCCCCCCGGGGTCAGCGGGAGCAGGGCGAGCGACAGCCCAACCACCCAGCCCCACACCAGCTGGTCGTTGAACTGGAACGCGGTAAACCGTGTCGGCGGAGGACCCAGGGGCCGCTTGGCAATACGGTGATACCAGCTCCAGGCCAGCCGCAGGCCGCCCAGACTTGCGAGCGCAAGAAAGGCGGGGTAGAGCGACCCCACCGTGCGCACCATGGACGACATCTCGTCCAGCATCCCTTCGGTCCCGGATCGCACCCGCGACGCCTCGGCCAGCCGGGACATGAGCTCGCGGTTGTAGGTCCAGAGATTGTGCTCCAAAGCGTGCTGGATTTCTCCCCAGTGCAGATCCAGATGCCACATCCAGAGCACCAGTGCCGCGGCCGCGATGGCAGTGGCGGTGAGTGCCCGGGAGAAATCTGCCGAGGGACGCCACATGGTGAGCGCCAGAAAGGTGCCGGCCAGGAGCACCGATCCCGCCCGCGCGAACTGCAGAGCCAAGCCTCCGGGCTGAGTGAGCCAGACCGCCGACCAGACGAGTGCGCCCACGATCCAGATCCACTCGCGGGCGGTGCCTGGGCGTGACAGGAGCAACAGCCCGGCCAACGGACCGAGGAGCAGGATGGGTGGTGCCAGGAACAGGTAGGCGGCGAGGACCAGCACGGCTCCCCAGCCCACCCGCCCCGAAGAGGGAGTTTGTTGCATCGCGGCCCCGCTGCCCCCCCGCCCAGGGGGCACCCGCCCCGCTGTGGTCAGCCCCCAAACCCCTTGATATAGGGTAACAGCGCGAGCTGGCGGGCCCGCTTGATGGCAGTGCTCAGTTGACGCTGATGCCGGGCGCATGTGCCGGAGAGCCTGCTGGGCAGGATTTTGCCGCGCTCCGTCAGAAAGCGTGACAGGGTGCGCTCGTCCTTAAAGTCCACCACGCGGACCCCAGACTCGCAGATGGCGCAGGTCTTCTGAGGCCGCCTCATTCGTCGTCCTCCTCGTCGCTCTTGCCGGCCGTGACCGGGACCGGCTGGGCGCCTTCGCTCACCACCACCAGGAAACGCAGTACGCCCTCGTCGAGCTTGATGGCGCGCTCGAACTCAGGCAGAGCAGTAGCATCGGCGTCAAACTTGGCGATGACGTAATAACCGGTCTCGTGTTTCTTGACCGGGTACGCCAACGTCCGCTTGCCCCAGTGATTCACCTGGGGAGGCTCGATGCCTTCCTTTTGGATCAGGGTGTGGAAGCGCGTGAGGCGCTCGTTGATGGCGGTCTCTTCGAGCGCGCTGTCGAAGATATAGACCACCTCGTACTGACGGGTCATGACACCTTCCTTCGGTCTGGCCGGCTGGACACCGGCTCGGTTGCCCCGGGCCTGGTGTGGGCGCCGGGGAGGAGATATGTGGGCAGGAAGATAGGCGAGGCTGCGGGGAGGTGCTAGCCTTTGGTCACGTTGAGCGACTGCCGGCGGGTTACGGCCGCAGGTCCATCGACCTCCCTGGTGGTGACGCTCAGGAGGTATTCCCCCGCTGGGAGCTTGCCAAGCCCGATGGTCCGCAAGCGGGCGGTCTTCCACCCGAGATTTTCGTCCCTGAACTTCGCACTGACGCGGTCGCGTTTCCCGCGCCTCCGTATCTCTATGATGGTCTCATAGCTGCTCCCGGGTTTCATCCCGCCGACCTGGTAATACACCTCCACCCTGGATCCGACGGGGTAGGCATTCAGCGGGTTGAGCTGAACGGTGTCTGATGGTGAGACCCAGATCTGGCCACTTCCGGCACGACCGAGAACAGGCTCGCTCATGGCCAGATCTCTGGTGTCCAGGTCGGGAACTGTGAGGCTATCCCGACTGATTGCGGCCCCCGCCTGCCACCGCTCGTCGGCCACGACGATCCGCACACCATAATGCCCGGCTGGAACAGGAAGCTTCGCCTGCCCGGTCAGGTATTCCTCCCCTCGCAGGACCCGGCCGGTCGCAAACATTCGCGTAGTGTCCATCCGATAGACCGCGCCGGTTTCCGCGCTCTGGGCAATGAGGCGGAGCCTGACGGGATAGACGATGACCGAATCGGAGCCCACCTTTCGCGGGGAAAGGCCGGCGCCCTTGGCCGCAAAAACCACAAGAATCTGGCCCTCTCCGCCCAGACCCTCCCGCACTCCTAATGCTTGAACAACCGGGGCAAGATCCCGGTCAAAACGCATCGGGTACGTGTCGGTCGTGGTTCCGGCGGCGATTGCGTCCCGTCCGAGTGAGCGGTCCTGTTCCCGAAGCATTGGGGTCAGCCGATACTTTCCGGCATCGGCGGCCATTCGCTCATAGCGCGGGTCGAGCCCTCCCCGCGAGGCCAGAAGCTCCGGGTTGAGCGGTAGCTGTTCCACCAGTGTCGTTGGGCTGGCCAAGCCAGTGAAATGAAAAATCCGAGAACCCGTATCGGTCGAGTATAGCCACGACTCATTCGGGTCAGTATCGGCGCCGGCGTAGGTCGCCCGCTCGATTGGCTCACCATGCCGGACGTAGATCACGCCGCGGTCATCTACGACATGCTGATCGCTTCGGTATGCCCTCAGCAGCGTCTGATCATTGAGTTGGGCATAAGCCTCACTGAGTGCATCGGTAGGGAGGTCGCCGGCCCCGTCCGGCTCCGGGATCGAGCCTGCGGCTCCGCGGGAGGCAACTTGCCGCTCCATTGCGGCAAGCTTCCGGACCGATGCCCGCAGGCGATCTTCGATTGTGGGTGTGCGGTTGTTCAGGAGGGGACTGCGTATCATCGAAAGAGTAGCTCGCTGCTGCTTCTCACTGACCAGGCGGAAGTGACGCATCACATAGGAGACCCGCCGGTAATGTTCGGCGAGCCTCTCGCCGGGGGCTCGTCCATCTTGAGCATCTCTCCGCGCCCAGAAAGCCTTGAGCCAGGCTGCTCGGCTGGTGGGTGTGGCTGCATCGAACCGGGCCAGCTCATCCCGAGTGGCGATCCAGGCAAGATCTGAGCGAAGATGGGCTACCGCCGCGAACGACTTCGCCAGACCCGCGCCGGCCAGATAGTCCGTTTCGGCCTCCCCCGGGCGACCCAGAATGGAGAGGGTGCGCGCTCGCTCGAGCAATCCCACCGCGGGGTCGCCCCCGAGCTCCAAGTAACGATCGAAGGCAGCTAATGCGGAATTGCCGTTTCCGGCCTCGCGCTCGATGAGCCCATGCGCCATCTGAATTGCCGAATCCAAGGTCCCGGCTCCGCTCGCCGATCGGCGCAAAGCCGCCGAAGCCTCGGTGACCTGAGGCTGAATCGATTCCCGCAAAACCGACGAGGCCATGCGCGCGGCAGCTGCACCAGATGCAGGGTCTGCTTCGAGGACCTTAATGAAGCCGCTCACAGCTCCGTGCAGATAGTCGGAGCCCGCCCGCTGAAAGGGTCCCTCCTTGGATGGGAAACCCTGATCGTGCAGTTCGAGCTTGGCGAGCGCTATCCCGTACCACGCTTCGGGCCAGTCTGGCTCGGCGCGCGCGACTTCGGCGAACTGCATTAAGGCCCCATCAAGGTGCTGGCGTCGCCCGGTCAGCTCACCGAGACGGTGGAGGATCGTGCCTAATCGGAGGCGACGATTATGTCCCCCACGAACTACGCGCTCTCGATCCCGTAACTGCTCCAGGATGACGACGTCCCCCACCGCTCCCAACGAATCGCGCAGGCTGGCGATGGAGGCACGCTGGTCTGGAGATTGGCTAAATGCGGAGGGAACCAAAACTGCACAAAGCAGAAGGAAGACGCTAATGGAAGTGAGGCAGCACGCTGGATACGCCATTTGTCATCCCTCGCCTGTCACGGCACCGTGGGAGTCCTCAATCTGGGGACGCGGCGAGGTTCCCAGCCTGCACAGATTCGGGTCTCTTGCTAGTCAGTTCATAGCTCGACGGTAGGTCTCGATTGTGGCGCCGGCCGCGTCGCTCCAGTTGAAGAGTCGGGCCCGTTCGTGTCCCAGGGTCCGAAGCCGGGCCGCCTCCTCCGGTCTGGAGATCAGCTCTATGCCGGCCTCAATGCTCTCCACCGAGAACGGATCGACCAAGATAGCCGCGCCTCCGGCAATCTCAGGAGCGGCTCCCGTGTTCGAGGTCACGACGGGAGCCTCGCAGGCCATCGCCTCGATGATGGGCAGCCCAAAGCCCTCATAGATCCCGGGATACAGGAACCCGGCGGCCCCGGCATACAGCCCGGGGAGGTCGGTTTTGGCAACGTAGCCTAGCAAAGACACGCCCTCCGGCATGGCAGCTCCGTCCCGGGCGAAATCACGATCGAGGGAAGTGCCGGTGATCCGCAGCTGGTAACCGCCTCGACGCCCGCCCCGCCCCCGCCAACGGGTGAAAGCTTCGATCAAACGCCGGGTGTTCTTTCGGGGAGAGACTCCGCCCACCGCCAGGAAGTAGGGAGACGCAGCGTCGCTCTGGGCCCGGGGGGCGGGCGCGGTGAAGACAGGGTCGAGCCCGTGATAGACGACGTCGATTCTGGAGGCGGGGACCGAGGCGCGCCGTATCAGGTCGTCGGCGGTGTACTGGGACACGGCGATGAACCGGTCGGCCCGGCGAAGCACCCAGGGGAAGAGCCCCTGATACATGATGCGCAGCTTCCGGTCATAGAGCTCGGGATGCACTTGCCAGCCCAGATCGTGCACCGTCACCACGCACCGGTCCCGCCGCCGGAGGGAGTAGGGGAGGAAACCGTCCATTCCATGCACCAGGATCCCGTCCCGGGGGGCCGCCGCTCGCAGCGCATGCCACTGGTCAAACCAGAGCTTCCATAGCGTGGCTCGCAGACCGCTGATCTCGGGTCGCAGGGCCGGAACGACTTCGCGCACACCAGGCAGGTTGAGCCCCAGCGGCGACCAGCTGAGCGCGGTAATCCGCACGCGCCCGGTGCGACCCAACGCCCCGAGCAACTCCTCCATGTACACTTCGATTCCAGTCCGGGGTCCGGCCAGGTGACGGGCATTGACGAAGAGATCGAACGGTTCAGCGGACCGCATGTCGCTCCAGCACCCTAATGGTGCCCTCGGCGCAGCGTTTCCAGGTGAAGTCGCGGCTCCGGGCCCGTCCCGCCTGGAGTAGATCGGCCCGAAGCACATCGTCGTGCAACACTCGGCGGATCCCGCTGGCAATGCTGTCGACCGACTCCGGGTCCACCAGCACCGCGGCGCCCTCGGCCAGCTCCTTGGTCCCGTAGCGATCGGCGGTGACGACCGGACAGCCGGCAGCCATGGCTTCGAGCACTGGCAGCCCACAGGATTCGAAGATCGACGGCAGCAGCAGCCCCTCCGCCATCGCATAGAACCCGACCAGATCCTCCTGCTCGACCCACCCGGGCCAGCGCACCCACTCGGCAATACCGAGCACCTCGGGCTCCTTCAGCTCGCGCTCGGAGAGAAAGCGATTCTCGCCTCCGGCTACCACCAGGGGGATGCCGCGGTTGGGACCGACCTGGGCATAGGCGCGAACGAGGCGGGTGAAATTTTTGGGCGGGTAGATGGCTCCGGCATAGAGCAGGAAGCGTTCGGGCAGCGAGTACTTCTTCCGGATGTCGGCCAACCGAGCATCGGTGAGCGGCCGGCGAAAGACGTCATCCACGCCCGAGTACACGGTGACCACCCGGTCCGCTCCCACCTTCAGGTAGTGCATGACGTGCTCGCGCGTCACCTCCGATACCGCGAGGATTGCCGCCGCCCTGGCCGCGTATTGGGGAACGAGGAACCGGTGGCTGAGCCGGTCGGTCAACCGGGACCCCCAGGGCATGACGTACCAGTCCAGGCCGTGGCACACCCAGACAGCAGGGCAGCCCGCCATCAGTGGGATCGAGTACTTGGGGTTAAACAACATGTCGATGCCATGCCGCCGGACGGCGGAGGGTACCGCGACCTGATCCCAGGTCAACACCGACCGCGCCTTCAGGGCCACCTCTTTGACTTCGGGATGCGCGGCGTAGGTACCGATCAGGTCCGGATTCCTATATAGGAAGACGAATTCATGGCCGGTGCGGAGCTCGAGCATCGCCTGGAGCAGCCGCTGGGTGTAGACCCGGACCCCTCCTCCGTGCTGGTCGTAGTGTCGCAGCATGATGCCGATGCGCACGACTCGCTCCCGCCGTTAACTGGTAAACCGGAACAGCATTACATCGCCATCCTGCACCACATAGTCCTTGCCCTCTGCGCGCGCGACGCCCTGTTCGCGGGCCGGCTTCCAGCCTCCCAGCCGCACGAAGTCGCCGTAGGCGACCGTCTCCGCCCTGATGAAGCCCTTCTCGAAATCGGAGTGAATGACACCGGCCGCTGCGGGTGCCTTGTCTCCCCGGTGTACGGTCCAGGCGCGCACCTCTTTTTCTCCGGCCGTGAAGTAGCTCTGCAGGCCGAGCAGGTGGTAGGCGGCGTGGGCCAGGCGGTCCAGGCCGGACTCGGTGAGACCGAGTGATTCCAGGAATTCGCTGCGGTCCTCGGGGGCCAGCTCGGCCAGCTCGGCTTCCACCTTGGCGGAAAAGGTGACGATCTCCGCCGCTTCCTGGTCGCGTGCCAGCGCGGCCCGCAGCGCGTCGACGTGCTGGTTTCCGGCGGTGATCTCATGCTCGGCGACGTTCGCTGCGTAGAGCACCGGCTTGGAGGTGAGCAGGTTGAAGGCCCGATACGACGGCGCTTCCTCGTCGGTTGGGACCACGGCGCGCGCCGGGTTGCCCGCGGCGAGCTGCCGCTGGAGTGGCTCCAGCAGCTTCAGCTCGAGTTTGGCTTGGGGGTCACCCGACTTCGCCGCCCGCGCGGTCTTGTCCAGCCGCTTCTCGACGCTGGCCAGGTCCGCCAGGCCCAGCTCGATGTTGATGATCTCGCGGTCGCGCACCGGGTCTATGGCGCCCATCACGTGCTGCACGTCGGGGTCCTCGAAGCAGCGGACCACGTGGACGATGGCATCGACCTCGCGGATGTTGGCCAGGAACTGGTTGCCCAGGCCTTCGCCCTCGCTCGCTCCTTTCACTAATCCCGCAATGTCCACGAACTCGACCACCGCAGGGACAGTGCGCTCCGGCTTGACGATCTGGGCCAGGGCATCGAGACGCGGGTCGGGGACCTGCACGATGCCGGTGTTGGGCTCGATGGTGGCGAACGGGTAATTCGCCACCAATGCCTTGGCGGATGTGAGCGCGTTAAAGAGCGTCGATTTGCCAACGTTTGGCAGTCCCACAATTCCAAGCCTAAGCATAGATCATCGATTGAAGCGGTTCATGGCCACCTCGATGCCGTCTGCAAGCCAGCACTCCACAGCCTCACTCATAGGCTCGAGAAGGTCGATTATGGCCTGACGCTCGTCGCTGCTGAACTGGCCTAACACGAAGTCCGACAGCCCTTCCTCCCCGGGCGGTGGCGGGCCCACCCCGATTCGCAGCCGCGCGTAGTCCTGTCGCTGCAGCGTCCCTTCGATGCTCTTGAGGCCATTGTGTCCTCCGGCCGACCCGGCACCGCGCAGGCGAAAGCGGCCTACCGGCAGGGCCACTTCGTCGACCAGGATAAGCAGATGTTGGCTGGGATCGAAGCCGGGCAGGGAACGGAGCGGACCGAGCGCCGCCCCGCTGCGGTTCATGTATGTCTGGGGCTTGAGAATGGTCACCGGGTGGGACTGCCAGCTGCCCTGGGTCTGCCGCGCCCGGTCGCCCCGGCGGAACTGGGGCAGCTTCCAGCGGGCCGCCACGCGATCGGCGAGGCGGAACCCGGCGTTGTGCCGGGTGTCCTCGTACTCCGGGCCGGGGTTGCCCAGCCCCACGATCGCGTGCAGGGCCTAAGCCTTTGGTTCGGCTTCGCCCTCTTCCGGCTTCGGCTTCCTGATGAGCTCGGGTTCGGTCGGCGCCACGACCTCCTCGACCACCGCAGGGGCTTCCTCGGTCCGCGGCGCCACCACCGTGCAGACCGGGGTGTCCGCCTCGTTCAGGATCTCGGCCTTCTCGATCTTGATGTCGCGCACGAAGAGGGAGTGCCCGATCGTGAGGGCGGTAACGTCGAGCTCCACATGCTCCGGGATGTCGGCTGGAAGAACCTCGATCTCGATCTCTCGGAGCGAATGGTCGAGCACGCCACCGAAGTTCCGGACCCCATCGGGGATCCCGACCAGGTGCACCGGCACCGACAGGGTGACCTTCTCGTCGGCCCGGACCTCGTAGAGGTCCAGGTGCAGGATGTCAGCCGGACGAACCGAGTCGCGCTGGATCTCGCGGATGAGTGCCTTGACCGCGGGCCGCCCGTCCACCACGACGTCGAGCACCGTGGTGCCGGCGCTGATGCCCACCAGCATCTTGTTGAGGGCGGCCGTTTCGATGGCCAGCGCTTCAGCGGTACGGTTGTGTCCGTAGATGACGCCGGGGACCTTGCCCTGCCGCCGGAGGGTACGCGCCGCGCCCTTGCCGGTATCGGTGCGGAGGGCGGCCTGGAGGTTCGCTTGCTGGGCCATCTTGTACCTCAAAAGGTCTAGGGTCTTGGGTCTAGGGTCCAAGTCTGGCGCCGGGGCATCGTTTAGACCCTCGACTCTAGACTCTAGACCTTCATCAATCAAACAACGAGCTGACCGACTGATCGCTGTGGGTATACCCGATCGCCTTGGCCAGCAGGCCGGCAATGGACAACACTTTGAGACGGTCGAACCGCCGCTCCTTCGGGATGGCGATGGTGTTGGTGACCGCCACCTCTTTCACCCCGGAGGCCATCAGCCGGTCCACCGCCGGCCCCGACAACAGCGCATGGGTGGCGCAGCAGTAGACGTCTTCCGCCCCCAGCCGCTTGAGCGCCGTTACCGCCTCCGCCATGGTACCGGCGGTGTCGATCATGTCATCCGGAATGATGCAGTCTTTCCCGGTGACCTCACCCACCACATTAAGTACTTCGGCTATATTGGCCGATGGCCGCCGCTTATCGATGATAGCCAGGGTGGCGTTGAGCCGCTTAGCGAAGCCCCGCGCCATCTTCGCCGAGCCCACGTCGGGCGCCACGATCACCAGCTCGCGCAGGGACTTCTGGCGGTAGTGATTGACGAATACCGGCGCCGCGTACAGGTGGTCGACCGGCAGGTCGAAAAAGCCCTGCAACTGGTGCTGGTGGAAGTCCATCGCCAGCACCCGGTCGGCCCCGGCCATGGATACCATGTTCGCCATTAACTTGGCGCTGATCGCCACCCGGGGCTGGTCTTTCCGGTCCTGCCGGGCGTACCCGAAGTAGGGTATGACCGATGTGACCCGGGCGGCGCTGGCTCGCTTGGCGGCGTCCATGAGGAGCAGCAGCTCAATCATGTTCTCTGCCGGCGGGTTGGTCGGCTGAATGATGTAGACGTCCCGCCCACGCACGTTCTCGTCGATCTTGACGAACAGCTCGCCGTCGGCGAACCGCCGCAGCGTGACCTGACAGAGAGGCTGCCCCAGATGGGCGGCTACCTCTTCGGCGAGGGGGCGGTTGGCCGACCCGCTCAGGAGCAGCATCTGGCTGCGCGACAGCGACAGGTCCGTCATGGTTACAGCCCGCAAACGTAGCCGCGGCAACAGCCTTGCGTCAACCGGCTTGATGAGGCGAAGCCCCCTTGTGTGATGCGGATTCCAGCACTTAAGCGACAACCCGGCTAGCATCCGGGGCGCCAGGTATGGGCCGCCCGCCACAGTTGTAGGTTTACCGCACGGTTATGCGGTACGGTTGGCGCAGTGAGCTAGGTTCATGCGGCATGCTGTGTTGCAGGACTGACACGGGCAGCCTCGGGACCGAGTCCTTGGCTGGCACGGCTCTGGCGCATGCGGCCGTCGAGGACGCGCCACCCATTTCATCGTTTCCGCAGGCACACTGTCACTCTTGGCTGGAAGAGAGTTCTATGCGATCAATCCGTTTGCTTGCTATGGCCACAACGGTCTTGGTGCTGGGGTCTGCGTGTGGAGGCGATGATCCGCCGACCGGCAATGACGACACTCAGGCGCCGGTGGCGATCTTCACCGTGCCGGCCGGCTGCGTCGCGAGCGCAGCCTGCAATTTTACCAGCTCCAGCACCGATAACGTTGCTGTGACGACGTACAGCTGGGACTTCGATGGTGCCGGCACGGCCCCAAATGTGACCACTGCCTCTGCGTCCTTCACCTTCAACGCCGAGGGTTCCTACCCGGTTACCCTGACTGTGGGCGACGCCGCGGGCAACACCCACAGCGTGACCCAGAATGTCTCTGTCGCTGCGGCACCGGTGGGCAATACCGCCCCGACCTCCAGCTTTACTCTGCCAAGCGGCTGCGTGGCCGGCACCCCCTGCGGCTTCCATAGCACCAGCACCGATGCCGAGGCACCGATCGCCAGCTGGAGCTGGGATTTCGGCGACGCCACGCCGGCAGGTTTAGGTGAGGATGTCACCCACACGTACCAGGCATCTGGCACCTATCCGGTGGTCCTGACCGTCACCGACGCTGGGGGCCTCACCCACGCTTCGACTCAGTCGCTGACCGTGACGGCCCCGGCGGCTACGGACTGCACCACCACGGGCACGTTGGTCACCTGCTCGCTCACGATGACCCAGCGGGTTACGGTGAAGCTCACCGTGGTCAGCGAAGCCTGCGAGCTCACTGGCAACAAGCTCGAGGTCACCGTCCCCCGGCAGCAGACGGCCTTCTTCAACCTCTGTAACCAGCCTGCTGGCGCGGAATACACCGTCCAGGAAGCTGGCGGTGCCCCCACGGTGTTCGAGGCGGGATCTACCTTGACGCTTCGCTTCACCCAGGGTACCCCGGGACCGGCCGATCCGGCCGTCGGTGACCCCGGAATTCAGGTCGATGGTAGTTACCCCAACTGGACGCTCAACGTCGATGATGGTGGTGCCGCCGGCACCGTGGGTGAGCCAGACTTCAATGACGTTGTTCTGAGTGTGCAGGCGACACTCGCACCGTAACCGTTAGCAAGAAGCGAATGGAGACGTAGGACCCCGCCGGAGATATCTCCGGCGGGCTGGCAGGGAATCGAAGACCAAGACACCGATCAGCCGAAGCGTATAACAGCACAGCGCCGCCGGAGGGCAACTTCCGGCGGCCAGGACGGAAGTCTGCGGACATTCCGCAACGAAGTTGCACCCCAAACCCTACCGCGAGGCGCACGATGAGATCCACGATTTGGCTCGCAGCCGCAGTTGCTGGGGCGGGCCTGGTCACGGCCTGCAAGGATTCCGGCACCAAGATCGAGCCGGGCAATGAGGGACCGGAGGCGAGGTTCTCGTTGCAGTGCGCGGCGCTTCGCTGCGACTTCACCGACTCCAGCACCGATGACGCAGGTATCGCCAGCTACAACTGGTCGTTCGGCGACCAGGGTTCGTCCCAGGAACAGCACCCGGTGCACAGCTATGCCGGCGCGGGCTCGTTCGATGTCACCCTCACCGTCACCGATAACGAGGGCGAGCCGTCGCAGGTGTCGCACCAGGCTGTGGCCCGAATGCCGGCAGTCACCTCGCTCTCCTGCGTGGATGGCTCGGCCCCGGGTGGCTTTGTCGCTTGTACCCTGCGGCTGGAGCAGGAAGCGGGATTCAAGGTGGTTCTCAACAGCCGGAGCTGCGAAGCTCACGGGAACCTGTTCCGTATCACCGCGCCGGTCACCGGCACTCTGACCAGCGACGGGTGCTACGAAAACATTGGGAAGCAGCTGGTCTTCGCGGCCGCCTTCCCGGCCGGGACCGAAATCAGCGCGGAAATGGTCGCGCCGCTGCTCGACAACCCGCCGCAGCTGCGGGTGAGCGGCAGCTATCCCCAGTGGGTCCTGACGTACGAGGATGGCGTGGACCAGGACTTTGACGACATGATGCTGACGTTGACGGCGTTGCCCACCGGCAACTAGCGGCTCGGCGGTCGCTCGAATAAGCAAAGCCTCGGCGCTGTCAGGGCTTCAACCTGGCAGCGGCCGAGGCTGGTCGCATCTACTCAAGAGCTTTCACCAGGATGGGAGAGCATTGTGCGGCGGCGTTGGTTTATTCTAGGCTTAGTAGTCATGGCCGGGTGCACCACTCCGGCAGCTCGACCCCGGCACGCTTTGGCGGATACCCTCGACCTGCAGACGGCAACCGGCCTTGCCCCGGTAGATTCGATCGATGGGCTGGGTGGCGAACAGCCGACCGTGATGTTTCGCTGCGAGGGATCCAAGGTGGGGGCCTATGTTGTCACCGGCTCTCTGGACACCTTACCCTCGGAGGATCAGATGGTACGGATTGACCTGGAATCGGCTCCGGACTGCTGACAGACTGCTTTCTCCCGGGAGGCTCCGTGGCAACCCGACTCGACAAGGCCATCAAACGGGAGCTGGAGCTCGATGGCCGGCTCTACACCGTGACCGTGAGCCCCGAAGGCGTGAAGGTGGTACCCAAGGGAGGCCGGAAGGGTCACGAGCTCTCGTGGGCGGCGCTTCTGAGTGGCGAGGCGGAGTTGGATCGAGATCTGAAGATGTCGCTCGATGCCTATCGGGCCCTGCAAACGGGCGCCGAGTAGCTCGTAACTGTTACATACCCTTCATACCGTTTCCCTCACATCACTTGGCAATCTTTCGGCTGGCTTTCTAGGCCCGCACAAACTTTTTCGTGACCCACCTCACGGTAACGCTGCCCGTCCTGCTCCTACATGCTCGTCCGCGAACAACCAAACCTGCAGGGCGGCCTACTTGATGCGTGCTTGACAGGCCGACGCAACTCTTGGCTGAGGCGGCACTACTGCCGATCCTGCAAGAGGTTTTTGCTGTCTTCAATTGGAGATCATATGGTGCGAAGGCTGATTCCCGCCCTGCTCCTCATGGTGGCGGCGTGTAGCGATAGCGGCGGTGACCTCGTCAGCCCCGGCACCGGGTCGCTAGAGATCACGACCTCCACCACCGGCGAAACCACGAGTGCCGGCTACACCGTGACCGTGGACGGTGGCACCGCCGAAGCGATCGGAGTGAACGGCAGCCTGCACCGCGCCGACGTCGATGCGGGAGAGCACACTGTGTTGCTGGCAGGGATGCCTGATGGCTGCGCTGTTTCAGGTGAGAATCCTCGTACCGTTAGTGTGGCTGCAGGCGCCACAGCTGCAGTGACGTTCTCCGTTAGCTGCCTTCCATCCGACGGACGGATCGACGTCATCACGTCTACTTCCGGACCTGGCCCGGAGAGCTACAGCCTTCTGGTCGATGGGGCCGCCGGCGGTGCGATTGGCTCGAGTACCACCCGCTCGGTCGAGGGGCTCGCGCTCGGGAGTCACAGCATCGGCCTCTCCGATCTGCCAGCGACTTGCCAACTGCAAGGTGATAACCCGCAGACCGTGACCGTGGACGCAGCCGCAGCCGCCGTGGTGACCTTCACGGTCGCCTGCTCCGCGCCACCGGCGCAAACCGGCGCCGTGAAAATTATTACGACAACCAGCGGCGGAGATCTGGACCCGGACGGCTACCAGGTAGCCATTGCGGGAAGCTCGTCCCAGCCGATCCCAACCTCGGGGAGCATCACAGTTACTGGCTTGGCCGCCGGCACGCAGGCCGTGCAGCTCTCGGGCCTCGCCGCCAACTGTTCCGTAACCGGGGAGAACCCACGCAGCGTGACGGTTGCTGCCGGCGCTACGGCAGAGATGACATTCACGATGGCGTGCTCCGCCACCAGTGGGAGTGTTCGAATCACCACCAGTACCAGCGGCTCCTCACCCGATGCCGGCTACACTTTTCAAGTGGATGACCGGCCGGCGCAGGCTATCGGCGGGTCCGCCAGTGCGACGGTGACGGGTCTTCCGGCCGGCAGCCATTCGGTGCGGTTGGCCGATGTGGCCGGGAACTGTACGGTCGGAGGGGAGAACCCTCGGAACGTGACAGTCACCGCCGGTGCCACCACCGACGTGGCGTTCGCGGTGACATGTACCACTTCTTCGACCAACGGAAGCATTCGCATCGTCACGGCCACCAGCGGTACATCGCCCGATCCGGACGGCTACACCTACAAGATCGATAATGGGTCGCCCGTAGCCATCGGAGCTTCGGCCAGCGCAACCGTCAACGATATTCCAGCCGGAAGCCATACGGTGCTGCTGGAGGGCGTAGCCTCCAACTGTACCGTTGGCGGGACCAACCCGATGACCGTCAGCGTCACGGCGGGAAATACGGCCGAGGCGTCGTTCGCTGTCAGCTGTGCAGGCAGCAACGCGCAGCAGTGGACCGCGATGGTGAGCAACACCGATGAGGACCTTCTCGGTGTCTGGGCCGCGTCAGGATCGAATGCGTTCGCGGTCTCCGCCGGCTCGATCTTTCATTTAACCGGCGGCAGCTGGTCGCGCCAGGCTTCTGCCCCTGACGGCGCGTCGCTCAGGTATATCTGGGGAAGTTCGCCAAACGACGTCTTTGCGGTCGGGGCAGGGGCCGAAGGAGGGACGTTCAAGGATGGCGTGATCCTCCACTCCAATGGAAGCGGGTGGACGGCCATGCAGCCGCCGTCCGTTGGCACCGAGATCGCGCAGGGCTTCTACGGGTCGGTGTGGGGTTCGTCATCCACCGACGTGTATGCGGTCGGCGACGCCTACCTGGGATTCACCCAGGCGTTGATAGCCCATTTTGATGGGTCCAGTTGGACCAGGGTCCGGCTTCCGTATGAGGACGAGCACTCGCTCCGGGACGTGTACGGTACGTCACCTACCGATGTCTGGGTGGGCGGGGTGATCGTGGGGCCGTCCGATGGGGGTCCCGGTTATGGCTTCGCGTTCCACTACAACGGTTCGGATTGGTCCTACCACATCATCTACGAGGAGTTCGGCCTTCGCGGCGTCTGGGCCAGCTCGCCGACAGACGTGTTCGCTGTGGGCCAGGTCGGCTTCCGGGCGGCTGTCTTCCATTACGACGGGACCGCGTGGACCCGCATGCCTGTGCCAGACACCGGGGCGTTGAACGACGTGTGGGGCAGCTCCGCTACCGATGTCTACGCCGCCGGCGACAACGGGATTCTTCATTATGACGGCACGGCATGGTCTGCCGTGGCCACCACCGGCTCGCTGCAGGATATCTGGGGGGCTTCTGCGAACGACATCTTCGCGGTCGGCGGCAGTGGCAGGATCTACTACGGCCCGCGCTGACCCCGGAAGCAATCCACGAATATTTAAAGTGAGGGCCGCAGCGATTGCGGCCCAAACACCGGGACGACGGCCGCACGTCGCCCGTCCTGAATAGGAGGTTTGCCGTGCACCGTTTCACCCTGCCTTTTCTCGCCCTGGCGATCGCCACCGGGTGCGACAACAGCACCGCGCCCGAGCAGGATTCAGTCACACCACTCACTCTCGAGCCGCAGAACGCCGCTCTAGCCAACAGTTGGTCGGCCAAGGCCTCCATGGCCAAGCCGCGGGCTGAAACCGTCGCCGCCACGATCGGCAACACGATTTATGTCATCGGCGGGCGCAATGGCGAGACAC